>JAEEGJ010003417.1_pt1 | contig 61683 bp, 54 predicted proteins | sample 8958761 | NCBI WGS metagenome assembly JAEEGJ01 (sample SAMN16246546, study PRJNA631951) | gut metagenome | biome: gut microbiome; feature: rumen; material: RS-attached | host: Bos | place: Iran: Karaj | collected 2018-10 | reverse complement strand
GTATGGGCATCACCACAACAACAAATCCTATCATTAAGATTAGCGAGATAAAAAAATGGAGCCATCTCTTTCGAACTAAGAGCATCACAAGCAACACAATCTCCAAGAGAATGAGAACGCCAAACAAAATGAATGTCACACCTTCAAACCATCCACCAGGAGACACAAACATTGCAAAAACGATGATAAACGTTTGCAAGACCAAAAAACAATGGATTCTCCACCAATATTTAACAAGCCAATCAATTGTCTTTTTAAGAACAGATGGTTTCTTTAAGGATGTGTCCATTCTTCCCGTATGCATCGGCGGGTATTCCTCTTTATTATGAGCGTTTAAAACATGTTCTTGTTCCATAATTTCTGTTATTATTGCTGATGAGTATTATCTAATGGGAAATTATATGCAGAATGTTTTCTCGTGCCTATAACCAGCAGGATAATATTGCCTAAAAAGATTTGTAACCCTGACAATTTCTCCAATAAGATTCTCCGCTGCCTCTTTGTCGCCAGTTTCCACATACTTGCAGAGTTTCTCGATGATGGCTACTGCTTGTCCACAATTGGTGCTCTCTTTGGGAGACCAACAAACAGCTCCCCAAGAAGAATAGCGAGGACTGAGCATAAACTGATAGGTCACTCCACCAAGACCACCCAATGTGTCACCTATCAAAGAAGAGGTGAGTATGGCCGAAGCAAACATCACTTGCAATGAATCGGCCAAGCTGTTGCTAATTCGCAGAGAATACTCTTCCGCATCAACTTTTTTGCCAGGATTTCTTAATTGGCTGTCGAGCGGATAAGTCCATCCCTGTTCAGACCAAATGTTCTTTTTTGCCCGTTTTAATATCAACAAATTGTCTCTCTGATTATAAGAAAGACAATACTCTCCATGATAGGAGGGTTTGACAAGGCAGGCAAATTTATTAGCCTTGCTAATGTTAAAGTAGTCAAATAACGCTGTTTCATATCCTCGAAGCACTTCATCGGCATATACTTTTGACGGGAACATCCTGTCTTGGGCAGATGCATTAGTGGCAATCAACGATAGAAGTAAATATACTATACCCCTTCTTATTAAAGATGTTTTCTTTTCCGCCGTATGCATCGGCGGGTACTCCTGTTTGTTGTGGTCTTTAAGGATAGGTTGTTGGTTCATTATTTATAGTATTATAGTACTTAAATCTACACTTTCGGGGCCATACCACTTAAATCCTTGCCGTGGTTCTAGCCACAGATGGAAATGACGTTTTGCCCTTATGATGCGAGTGACAATAATATTGTCGAATTGAAATGTCACTTCCAATCTGAGTTTCCTGACTTTCTTGATGTCAATATGTTCTGTCCATGCGTCAAAACTGAAGCACCAGTTGGTATCCTGTCCACTCACAGGCACCAACCACGGAAGAGATTCAATTGTATAGTTAGTGCGTTTGCGGCCAATTGAATTTGTATCATACGTAGCCGCCGAAACACTCTCAATCTTCCAGGACAATGTGTCCTTGTCATTAACTATGATAAGAATGTTTTTCAATGTGCACTTATTGTAGCGGACAGGACCTGTACGATGCCTTTTTTCTTGTTCAATATGGCCTATTATGCAAAATGCATTGACCGAATCTTTAACATAATAGAGTCCCTTATATTGCCTATACTTCAAATATATGGTTGAAAAATAAGACCTTATATTAATAGGGAGAACACGATTTATGCTGTCCATTGGCATAGTAACATTGGTGACGGTGTCCGTATAATAGGAGTCATCATGCAAATAAGCATTCTCACTTTCGTGCAATCTAAAAGAAGCGGTACAACTACAGAAAAACAAGCAAATAATAAAAGCAAATAGAAGAAATACCACGTGTTGTTTTAAGTGTGCGTTCAACCCACCCGTATGCATCGGCGGGTGCTCCTGCTTATTGTGGTCGTTAAGGATGGGTTGCTGTTCCATTATTTATTTAATTAAATTGTCGATTCTACCAAAAAAATCTTTCCTGATGAAAACCGGCGGGATAAAAACTTCTAAATATATTCGTCACTCTTATTATTTCGTTTATTTGACTTTCCGCATCCTTGTTGTTCCCTGCTTCGACGGCTTTGCAAAGTTTTTCCATAATTGCCACTGCCTGTCCGCAGTTGGTATGGGCTTTTGGTGACCAACATTGGGCTATCATTGCAAAACTTGGTCGTATGATGAAGTTGTATGTTACACCGTCGCCGCCGAATACAGTATCTCCCATAAAAGAAGATGTAATAACAGCCGAACCAATCAATGCCTTCAACGAGTCTGCCAGACTGTCGCTTACCGCCAACCGATAAATGGCAACAGCTATTTCTCTGCTTGGTTCCCCAAGTTCATCCTTATACCATTCTTTGGCATACCAGATGTTTTTTGTCGCCTTTTTCAACAACAACGATTTTGATTTGTAATCGTATGTAAGGCAATATTCGGGAGAGAACGAAGGTTCCACGAGATAAGCGAAACCCGTCGCATTCCAGACATCGAAGTATTTGAACAAGGCAGTCTCGTAGCCACGTAAGTTACCGCCAGTTCTAATTCTGGATGGAATCATCCTGTCCTGTGCGGCCGCCGACAAAAACAAAACCAGCATCGTGGCGAAAAATGCTGTTAGTCGGCATACTTTCGAAGTGCCGACAATAGTTGTGTTCTGTTTGATGTTTGTGATGTTTTCCATAGGTGTTATTCCTTGTTTTTATTTCTTTCAAGAGGGATAATGTTATTTAGTATGTATTTGGATATTGCGATTCAACGTGGCGTAACTCCACATCTGCTCGGCGGCCTCCTTTGCATACCATTCGCGGGCTTGTGGGTCTGTTACACTCAAAAGACGACGATAATGCGACCAAGTCAAAATTCCACATGGCGTGTGGAATATTTCGGGGAACGTAAGATAAAATTGCCGGAAGTAGTATAGATTTTGCACAGAGAAACCTTTTCCAAATTCTTCTGTGAGTGCGGCCGACAGTTGTTTAAGAATCTGTTTCCCATAGTTTGCACGTGTGGAGCCATTCTGCTCTTCTTCCACGATGCGACGGCCTATCTGCCAGTATGCGTTTACCATTGCTTGATTTACTGCCGCATACGCTTCTTGCCTACCACGAGCTACCAGCTGCTTTATTTCTTGAATGAAATTGCCGGGGAGACTTGTTTCATTGCCCGTACTCATTATTTTTGTCATAATCAATCGCTTTTATATAATAACGCAAAAGTCTATAATATGTTGTATATCAATCGGCGGGTATTCCTGTTTGTTGTGTTCGTTGAGGATAGGTTGTTGTTCCATGTGATGTAGTGTGTTTTATAAACTTAGGTCAACTATTCGGTTCAGATACCATTCGTCCTTTTTCAACACAAAAAAATACTCCACTCTGAAACCGGTTTCTGGAATGCCATACACAACGCGCCAAACATTTTTCGAGACGCTCTCGAAAGTCTTTTCAAAAGAGGAGAAGTTTTTCTCGCACTTCCATTCGTCAATTGTCAGAGTGTCGAATATTTCATTGTCGTTTATGTCAATGTCGTTCAGTACTACGGATGTTATCGGAAGGGCGACATGCGACTGCTGATAGTCACAATCTGTTTCGAACCTTTTGTAGAAATCCTGAAAGTTTGTCGAGGCTTTCTGTCCAAGCATATAATGACTTGAAAACAGCAGAGCTATGCATAGCAAAGCCTTAGTGGCAAATATTTTTTTTGTATTTCCCGTATGCATAGGCGGGAACTCCTGTTTTTTGTGGTCTTTAAGGATAGGTTGTTGGTCCATGATTATTGAGTTTTTATCAGTTTAAGATCCAGCGGAGACCGGCACGCATGAAGAAACCGTTGTCAAGGTTGGCGTTGCCTGCCACCCAGCCTTTGCTTTTCCAACCGAATTCGGCGTAGGGGTCGAGAAAACGGCTGTGGTAACTTAGGCGAGCTTTCACAAGACCACCTATTGTTCCTGTGGCAGTGTTGAACAACATCTCTTTGGGTTGCAACCATCCCATTAGGGTACCGCCTATGTGCATACGGTTGTCGAGTAGTGGAAAATCCACCAGACCTATCTCCAGACCTCCGAAATGGTGTTTGTAGTTGCTGTAGCCGTGCAATGTGGCATAGGCGTTGAATTTGGGTGCTTGTAGGTAAAGGTCGAGTGCGGCATCGCTGCCGAAAGCAGTAAGGTAGTGGCGGAAGGCAAAGTTGCCGTAATATATTCCCTGCTCCGTTTGTGCCAAGCGGAAACGCGAGAATCCGAACATCATGGGTGATATGAAATTAAGCACATCCAATCCCACTTGACGGTGCAGATATTCTTTGCCCTCGTCAGATATATCATTGTAAGAAATGTAGCGATTTATGCCCACGCCGCTGGGATGTGTCCCACGTGCTGAGTATGGCAGGTCGGGGTTGCACAGGGCGTGTATCCAAGCGTTCATGTCCAATCCTGTGAAGTCTCTAGATTCTATAGTGTTTTCCACCATGTTGCGTTCTGCCATATTCTCTTCGCCGGTGCCGTTGGCGCAGGTCATCAGATATAGGATGTTTTGGATGTTGTTCATCCAGTAAAGCACCTCGTTGTCGAGGTTTTGGTGGTAGAAAAATCCGTTAGACTGTAAGTTGCGATTTAGATCCACAACAGCCTCGTGACCGGCACTCATCAGACGGACGAAATCGGCATGGTGCTTGTCGCAGAGCATGGCCATATCCTCGTCGGTTTCGTGGCTAACGGCAATTGTGCTGGAGCCGAGCTGTAACAGCAACACCTCGTTGAAACTATTGACCCCGTATTTTGTCATTACTCCACGGTGGTACTCCTCATGCAGCCACGATACGCCCAAAGGCATCTGCATTACCATAACGTCGAATACGCTGATAGCCAACCGTTGTGTGAATATCTGCCAAAAGGTGCTGTTTTTGAAACGTATGGCTTTTTTCAGTCCGAAATGGGCGGCCGTATATAAATCTGCTGAATAAGAGAGGCTGTTCTCCAAGCCGGGATTCATATAGGATTGGAAGAATCCTCCCGTTGTGTTGTATGCCTGCGATTGCGACGGTAGAGTGAGCAAAGGCATATCAAGGAACACTTCTCCTAAGCTGTCGGTGTAACGGACAAGGTTGTTATCGAAGGCATTTTGTCCAAGCATATAATGACTTGAAAACAGCAGAGCTATGCATAGCAAAGCCTTAGTGGCAAATATTTTTTTTGTATTTCCCGTATGCATAGGCGGGTACTCCTGTTTGTTGTTGGTGAATAATTGTTTCATAGCAATAGCGTTTATGTTATTTAATCATTTTCAAGCCCTTTTCGGATCTATTTCTGACAGTTTTAGCAATAGTTCTTCTTTTGTCATACAGTTGTTTTTTTTGTGGGTTATCTTATTGTTTTTTCTGGAGTTTCATTTTTATTTGGTGTCATCCTAAAAGTAGTGGGATGATGTGGCAGGCTGGATTGAAATTCTAAAATCATGCTACAATCCACACGAATGTTGAACGTTTTATAACCTTCCGCCTCGATGTGCAAATAATGTAAAATAAGGTACCGATGCCTATCTTTTGGGTCGAATAGCGGTATTGACAATCCAAACTCCCCGTTTTCGTCGCTTGTAACGGAGCATACATACGAAGAATCCTCCTCTTTAAACAAAGTAACTTTAGCTCCGTTTAGCGTTTTTTCGCTATATGTGTCAATAATTATACCAGCTAAGTGACCTTTGTTTTCTTCCTCTTCTTCCTCATCGGGGAAGGACTGTCCTAAGGGAACCAGTTTGATAGATAGAGGGATGTTTGGAAAATGTTCAAGTTTGTATGCTAAAACAATCGACCTAACGAAGTCTGTATCAATATATATCTGTCTTTCCCAATACCCGTTTGCGGTTATACTCAACAAGTATTCTTTTTTGTCGGAAATATTGGGGACTGTTAATGTGAATTCTCCATCTTCAACGCTTGTTGTCGAACATACATAGGTAGAATCCTCTGCATTCAACAACGTTATCAATGCGCCTTTGAACACTCCTTGGTCTGGCGTCCAAACGTGTCCGACAATATGCCCCTGCGCCTGGAGCACATTGCAAAAAATCACCATCAAAGCCGTAATAAAAAGACTAAAGACATTTTTGTTCATGTCGGTTTTTATTTAAATCAAATTATTCATTTTGCATAATTTTGTAAAATACTGGTTGTTAATGGTTAGCAAGTTTTGATAAAGAATTGGTTTGGCAAAAAAAAGCAATTTACATTTATTTATTCTCCTGCTCGCCTTCGGCTCGCGAAATCTTATATATCTTATGAATTACTTCTGCCTTTGGCAGAAAAAAATAGAATTCACAAATGTTCCTCATAATTTCAATTTTCAACTTTCAATTTCCAACTCTCACCTTCATTCCGTTGGAGTAGGCGCTGAATTCCGGTGCGTACTGGCATTGGATGAGTGCATAGCCGTTGTTCAAAAGGCCTTCCTTGGTGACGAACATGCTGTATTCCAGCTGGTGCGTGCCTTTGGGCAGGAACTCTATAAAGAACTCCATATCTGAGTCGGTGTTGGACTGGTAGTAGCTCATGCCGTCGTTGTAGCGGTAGCGCGAAACCTGCTCGGTAGGCTCGAAGCCTGCCGCGCGGAGGTCTTTCACAAACACAAAACTCATGTCTTGCTCGTTGGTGAAAGTGATTTTCACCGTAACCTTGTCGCCGACTTTGATAGGCGCGGTGCCTGAGCCTGTCGAAGGCACAAGCACTTTGCCTTTGTCGGTAACCTTTTCCACAAACAGCTCGCGACGGATGGTAAATCCCGACTCGTCGCTCTTTACCTCGTCCACGGGGACGAAATACTGCCGGAACAGGCCGCCCCACACAAGGTGTTTGGTGGGGTTGTTCACCGTAAGGTGCCGTATCTCCGGCGTCACCTCGTCGGCGTTCCAGCGGCGTTGCACGAAGCCCGTGCCTGCCACTCCGCCGTCGGTGCTTACGGGGGTGTTGCCGAAACGCAGTGTTACCTCCTTGCCCTCGTCGAGCCAGTCGCTGCCGCGCATAAGCAGGGCGTAGATGGCGTCGGCGGTGGAGGAGCTGTTCTCCCAGCGGTTGGTCTGTTTCTGCGTAAGCAGCCACACCCGCAGCTGGTCGAGCAGGGCGTCGTCGTTGTCGATCTCCGCAAAGGCGGCCATTATGTTGGCGTGGGTGGCTATGTGCGACTCGAAACTGAAGTATTTCTTAGGCCAGTACATGCCCGTCTGCTCGTTCTTTTGGGCACACTCTTTAAACGACTGAATCATCAGCTTGGCGATGTCCTTTTTGCCGTTGCGCCAAAGCAGCACCGCGGCCTGCGAGCGTTGGTTGAAGTTGAACGATGTCCACTCCTTGGCCAGACTGCCGAGGTAGTACTTCTTGGCGGTGGCGAAGTCATTGTCGGAGTTCTGTGCGTCGAAGAAACTGAGGGCGTATAGCTCGGCGAGGGTGGTGGAGCCAATGGGCCAGTCCTTGCCGTTGCTGTGTTTTTTCATATAACGGTAACTCTCCGCCACCTCGCGTTCGAGGAAACGCACGGCTCTGTTGCAGATGTCTTTTGCATTGTTCTTTCCATCTTTGTCCAGCGACTCCCATGCACCCATGGTTTTCAGTTTGCCGAACCCTTTCAGTATGTATGTGGTGATGTAGGGACTTTCGGGCATCCCCTCCATCCATGGCCAGCCGCCGTTGTATTTCTGCTTGTCTTGGATGAGTTTCAGTGCGTTGCTCTGCTGCCGTTCGATGGTGTTGAGGTCGAAAAGTGCGGCTATCCGGCTGCGTTGCTCACTCTCGCTTTTGGCCTCGATCACCCACGGCGTTTCCTGCAGCATTATGGCCTTGAGCTCTTGGTCTTTCTCCAGTTGCGAAAGCAGTGCGTCGGGCGTCTCTATCTGCCATTTTTTGATATAACCGAGCAGGTTGGGGATTTTGCTTGCTATGTGCGACGCAAGGGTGTTGGCGTAGAACACGTAGAAAGCGTTTTCGGCGCGGTCGGTCTTGGTGCTGGCAAGGTAGGGCAGCGACTGCACGGCGTACCACACGGGGTTGGTGCTGAAGTTGAGTGTAAGGCTGTAGTCGCGTTCGTTGGAGGCGGGGTTGGCTATGGCGTCGAAATCCAAGGTCTGCTCCGTTTCGGCCTTTACAGTAATGGGAAGTGTCTGTGTCATAAACACTTCGCTGTTGAGCACCGGCATCAGTCGCTGCTCCGCATCGCTGAAATTGTCTGCATAGGCGGTGAAACGGAAAGCCAAGAGGCTGAGGTCGTGTTTGGCGGCCACCTGCCAGCGTACCTCCTTGCTACGGCCGGGCATAATCTGCTCCATGGCAATGTCGGCGGGCGAGAGTAGCAGGTTTACGGGCTGTATGGTGGTGGCGTCGAAGATTTCGAGTCTGGCGGTGGGCGTAACGGCCTCGTCGCCGGTGTTGACGACGTTGGCCACAAGCCACAGCGTGTCGCCGGCGTACATATAGCGCGGCAGGTCGGACATTATCATCATGGGTTTCGACGAGGTGAAAGTGTATTCGTTGCTACCCGTTTGAAGTCCTTTGTTGTAGGCAAGGAGCATAAGACGCCAGCGTGTGAGGGCGTCGGGCATGGTGAAACTGAAGGTGGCGCTGCCGTCGTCGTCGGTGCGCAGGTTGGGGAAGAAGAAAGCCGTTTCGTTAAAATTCTCGCGCATGGCGGGCTTGGCGGGCTCGGGAGCTAGGGAATAATCGTCGTCAACCACTATTCCGGATACGGCGGACTTCGGTGCCATTTCTTTCGCGGACATACGTTTTCCCCCCTCGGGACTTCCTTTGTCGATAAGGGGGACCTTGTTTGAAACTACGTGAATAGTAGCGAGTTCTTCTTGGACATCCTCCAATTCCATATTAGCTTCAACCACCTCCAATTCTGTGACACCTTTAGAGTTTCTCCCTCTATAGAGAGCGGGGCTTATGTAAGCGAAATCGAAGAACGGCCAGTCGGAGGGCATACTGTAGTTGAAAAGCACAAAATATTGATATATAATGTCTTCCGAATTGTAATTAGTAGAAAGTTTTCTGACTATGTGCTTGTCGGTGGTGAAATAAATATTGAAACTTCTTATAGACGGCTTAAGATTCAGATACCAGATGTTTTGGGCGAACATGTCCAGCGAGGCGTCGTACATGCCTGCAAGCAGTGCGGCTTTGGCAGGATTGTTTTTGTAGTCGCACACCTTTACCTCCCAGGTCTCTTCGGCACCGGGACTCAGTTTGTCGCGCATGGTGGCGAGTTTTACGTTAAGCTGGTAGTTGTCGAAAGGTACCATTACGTATTTTGTTTCTGAGATGTTGGCGTTTTCTTTCACCAAAACCATCTCCCACTTCAGAGAGCCACGGTCTTGTTCTTCAACGGTGTAGGAGATTGTCTGCACGCTGTTGCTAAGGGTTATTTTCTTTTCGAGATGTACACCATGTTCGTTCATCAGCCGCACCAAAACTTCCACGTCGTTGGCGGAGCTGCCGACGTAAAGTTTTATCTTCTCGCCGGGTTGTGCGGTGTATTTGTCGGTTTTCGCCCAAATCATTGTGGTGAATGGCATGGCTTTGCCGCCGCCGTCGTAAACCACGAACTCTTTTGAGGCCACGGCCAAGGGATCGTCAAGGCTGCGAAGCTCGACAATGTATTTGCCAGGTTTCAGCGTTTTGCCGTCGTAGAAAGCGGCGCTGTCGTCCACAAAAATCTCCGTATCATCTACCAAAGTCTTTTCCGTTTTGTCGTAGAAACTGTAGAAGGGGAACAGCTCGTCCATCTCCTTGTCGGAAAGCGTCTGGCGGTCGAGTTTCGTTCTTGCGTCCATTGTGGCGAAATAGCTTATCTTGCGCTCGTCGTTGTAGCGGTAAATTTTGCGCGAGATACGGCTTTTGGCCGGCTGGTAGCTGAGGTTGCTCACGCTTATTTTGTATTTGCCGAGGTCGGATTTCTCTATCTCCGAGGGCAGGTCGGTGCTGATGGCTATCTCGTTGTATCCGGCACGTATGGTGTAGGTTCCGGTGCGTGTCTCGCCCTGACGGCTGGTGGCCGTAACCTCTATATCGTATAAGAACAGTGGCTGCAGCTCCTTGGCGATGTTGCGCGCAGGCTTGAGGTTGAAGGTGATGTCGAACTTGCCGTTTTCGTCGGTGCGGGCTTTGCCGTGAGCCACCTGATCGCCCACTAGGGCTACTTCGGGGTAGTTCCACCAGAAACATTTCCATGGGAAATAGGTCTTGCGTTCCACACGGTAACTGTATTCCACATCGTCCAAGCCGAAACCGGCAAGGGCTTTCACATCGCCGTGCACGGTAACATCCTGCCCCAGTTTGTATTGCTCCTTAGGCTTTTCGAAAGTTACCTCGAAGGTGGGACGTTTGTATTCCTCCACACGGATATCCTTCCCTTCGGGAGTTTTTCTTATCTCAAGTGAATATCTGCCGTTCATCCTGTCGGTGGGGATGACGAAAGAGCCGCTGAACGAGCCGTATTCGTCGGTGGTGAAAGGAGTGGAGGCTATTCTCTGGAAATTGGCGTCTAAAAATACGATAGTGTCGTTGTAATTGACGGCCAAATCTATATATCCGTCTTTTACGAACACAACAACACCGTGGTACTGAACGGTTTGTCCGGGACGGTAGATAGCCCTGTCGGTGAAAATTACGGATGAGAAATGTCCAATGGATTCGGTATTGTCTGGACGGAACCTATCTCCATCGCTATTAAGCAATTTGTCGTCGCCTTTGCGCAGGTCGATTGACATACCCCATCCTTCATCCTTGACATCCTTGTGGTTTATCACTGCTTTTCCTTTGGCATCGGTAATGGCAGTGGCGATAATATTTTTTTTGTAAGAATTTGATTTGTAATCATATCTTTCGGTCTGTAGTTCCACGGTTACGCCCCCTACGGGTTTCCCCGTCTTGCGGTCGAGGGTGGTGATGACCTTTTTCCCCACTTGTTCGTCGCAGATATAGGCAAGTCCCGATACTTGGAACGAAGTAAAGGAGTAGTTATCCTTGCTGAATAAAGTACCCTTTTCGGTGCTTGCCAATATGTAGTATAAGCCTTTCTCCAAGGGCGGCAGGGCTATGAGGGTGCTGTGCTCGCAGTAGTCTGTCTCGGCGGGCAGCGACAACTCCTTTTCCACTACGGCTGGCATGTTTTTCAGCTCTTGTATAAATTTGTCGCCTTTTAGATTGTCAAATCTTTTCTCATCTTTCTCAGTTACTTTGATAATTCTGTAGTATGGTCTGGTGATGTTGCGGTATGTAAGCACGGCGGGAATGGGCTCTCCGGGCAGTTGCACGTTGTAAATTTCAATACCCACCGACGGAGTTTCTATCATTTCTTTCAAACTTCTGCATAGTTTGGCACCGAACGAGGTCGGGAATTTGGCTATGGCCTCGTCGCAGATGGCTATTGCTTTGCGGTAGTTGTCGTGGTAGGCGCTGTCGTCCTTGTAGTTGATGATTTGTTTGCAAAGGGAATAGGCTATGCTGTAGCTGATTTCGGTGGAGAGCGGGTTATCGCTGTTTTCGGCTTTCAGGCGTTCGAGGGCGGAGATATAGCGGCTTTCGTTCTTCAGAATGCCGTTGACAAACTCGTAGCGACGTACGTCGTTGTAGAGCAGCACATCCTTTTTGCCCTGCTCGAGGTTGTAGGCAATAAGCTGTTGGAAAATTTTAAGACATTTGGTGAGTGGGTTGTCGTAGTTTCCGAGGTCGGCGTTGGCAAAGTCCTTGGCGGGAAGCCACCACAGGTTGGTGTCGCCCTCGGTGTCGTCGGCAGTGGCCACCTCTTTGTAGTAATTGGCGGCACGGTGGAACAGGAATTCGAACAACGTGGCCTCGTAGTCGAGGTGTTGCTGAAAATTCTTGTTTTTCAGAGTTCTGTCTTTATAAATCTCGGTATAGTCGGTGGTTTTGGCGTTTTTCAGGGTCTCCACGTCTTTCAGAGCCTCGTCGTAGTGGTAGTTGATGCGTGCTTGGAAAGTGGCTTTGTCCCAGTATTTCATCTCCACTTTGCTTATGTCGCCTTCGATGGTTTTGTTGTAATCGATACGCCATCTGTTATTGTCGAGGTAGGTGGCGTAAGCGGCGGCAATCTCAGAGTGGAGCAGGGCTTTGTGCGTGGCGTCGAGCTGTCCCAGTTTCGATTCGGCGTAGGCTATCGTCGTGGGGATGTAGTTTTCGTCGTCGTCGTTTTTTAGTTTGAAAACCCGTTGCATGTAAACGATGGCTTTCAGCTGCTGGTTCTGGTTTTTCTCCTTAATGGCCTTCTGCTCGATGGCGTTCAGGGTTTTCTCCGCCGATTCCGGCAGGTTTTTGTTGAGGTTGTTGTTGACGGTCTTCCACAGGGTGGAATAATCTGTCTTTTGGGCGTTTGCGTTACCCGAAAAAACGGCGGCCGCTATCGCTAAAACGGCACTGACGGCGAGGATGAGGGACTTTTTCATATCGTTTTCCGTTGGTGGATAATTTGGTGCAAAGATACGATTTTTTTTAATTCGGATTTCGGATTTCAGATTTCGGAATTTAGTTCGTTGGCGATGTGGCGGGTGCGGTCACTGAGCCTGTCGAAGTGCCGCAACTTTGAAGATTTTCAGATTGACAGATTTTCAGATTGTCCGATTATCTGAATATCGGAACATCGGAATATCTAAAAACTTTCAATTTTCAATTCGTTCGATAAGGAAGCTGACCGGGCGGAAGCCGTCGTTGCAGCTTATCATGGCGCTGTAGGGGTTTTTCATCCAGCCGTCGTAGAAATTGCCGCGTCCAGCGTCCAGCTCCTGCACAAACCACTGCATGCTCTCCCAAGCGCTGTCGCACAGGTTTTCGGGCTTTTGGCCGTTGAGGGAAATCCACGTCTGTCCCTCGCACACGTCGCAGGTGTGTTCTATCGGGTTTTCGTACAAGGCCGACAGGTCGTTGTAGCTTGCCTTGCGTATGGCGGTGATTTTTACGTTGCTCATTTTTGTGATTTTGTTTCTGTAAATCTTTTTTTTGTTTTCTCCTACTCGCCTTCGGCTCGTGAAATCTTTTTAATCTTGTAAATTTTTATGTTCGCTTCGCTCACATTGTTAATTGTCAATTGTTAATTATCAATTACTTCCGAATTCCGAATTCCGAATTAATCAGTGTCCCGCGAAGGCCAGTCCCGCCACACTTACCTTGGCACCTTCGGCCTGCAGAATGGCTCGGGTGCAGGATTCCAGCGTGGCTCCGGTAGTTATCACGTCGTCGATGAGGAGTATGTGTTTTCCGGCGAAGGTGTCGGTTTCGGCGAGGGCGAATTTCTCGCTGACGTTCTCCCATCGGCTGAAACGGCTTTTCTTGGTCTGCGTCTGGGTGAACTCGGTGCGTATCAGCACGTCGGTAACCACGGGTCTGTCGAATTTCTGGGCTATGCCTTTGGCAATCTCCTCGCTCTGGTTGTATCCGCGTTTCTTGAACTTTTTCGGGTGCAGCGGCACCGGCACAAGGTAGTCCACGTCGTCGAAACGGTGGCTCTCGGCGAGGGCCGTGCCCAGCTGTCGGCCCATATACACGCCCAGTTCTTTGTTGTCCTTGTATTTGATGCTGTGCAAAATTCGTTGCACGCTGCCTTTCTTCGAAAACGACAGCAGGGCCGTGGCGGACTCTATCTGTACTCTGCCCCAGAAAATTTTCTCTACAGGATTCTCCTTTACCGGCGAAAAATCGGTGAACGGAAGTCCCAGCTGACAGTCGGTACAAATCTGATTTTCAGAACTTAAAAGAGTGTCGCCGCAGCACACACAGCTGTCCGGAAAAAATATCCCCCGCAGGTCGTTGATAAATTTTATTTTCATTTCAAAAAAAAATAGTATCTTTGCAAATCGATTTTGCAAAAATAAAACATTTATAGAAAATAAAAAAATAAAATTATCATGAAACTGAAAAAATTGTTTGTATCCTTGGCAGCAGTAGCATTTATCGCCACAGGAATGATTTCGTGTAACGGTGGTTCTAAGGAAGAAATGGCCACTTTGCAGTCGCAATACGACAGCATTATGAAGGCTTATAACCAAAAGAAAGCCGATTTTGAAGACCTGCAGAACGTGGACGAACAGAAGGCTGCCGAAATCAGGACAAAAGACAGCATTATCAATGTTCAGGCAACCCAGATTCGCAACGGCATCAGCGGAGGCAACGGCGGTGGTGTTTCCAACCGAAAACTGAAAAACCAGATTGCCGAACTGCAGAAAAGATGCGACGAACTGAGCGACGAAATCGAAGCTCTGAAAGCCGAAAACCGCCGTCTGCGTGAGGAAAATGAAAAAATGCAGTCCGACCTCGAGACCGCCAACGGCACAATCTCCAACCAAAACAACGAAATTTCGGAACTTAACCAGAAACTCGTTGCCGCCCGCACACTGCTCATCAACGACCTCACCGCCAATCCCGAAAAGAAAAAATGCGGCAAGAGCAACAAATTCAAAACTACCAACAAAGCCACTGCCGTGGAACGCGTGAACATCTCCGGCAAAATACTGCCCAACACCGTTGTTGACCCAGGCACAAAGACTTTCTACGCACGCATCACCAAAGGCAACAACCTCATCACCAACCTCGGCGACGAACCCAAAGCCTTTGACATGGACGGCGTTGACATGCTCTACACCTGCGAACAGGATGTGGAATTCTACGGCCAAGGCCGCAACTTCTCCATGATTTGGAGAAAATCCAACGCCACCAACCTCGAACCAGGCGTTTACACCGTTACCGTTTACAACGCCGGCAACGAAGTGGGCAAGGCAAACTTCACACTTAAATAAAAGATTTTTTCATTGAATTACAAGGGCGTCCGTGCGGATGCCCTTTTTTATAAAAACAAGAATGTCCAATAGTGAGAAATACCGCCAGCTACGGCAGCAGTACCCCGTTTTCTGCTACGAGTCGTTCCAACACTCCGTAACCGACCGCGGCCTGCTTGTCCGCCACCGTTTCACTGCCGGCAGCGACATAGTGTTCGAACCCGAGACGCTGATCCCCAGCCGCTCGTTTGTCGATTTCGGCAGGCTGTCGCAACGGCAGTACGACACTCTGGTGTTCCAGATGGGTATGATAGAGCTGGTAAGCTATTGGAAATGCGTTTGTTCGCCCAAAGTGGTGATAAAACCCTTCGCCATGGGGCAACAGCAGTTGGAGTTTTGGAAAAAGCTCTATTTCAACGGCTTGGGAGAGTTTTTCTACATCAACGGCATCTCCGCCACGCAGGACGATTTTATGGACATCGTTTGCGAAAGCGACACTGCCCTGCAACACGTTGATTTCGACACCGATACCGATAAATACCTCGTCCCTATAGGCGGTGGCAAGGACTCGGTGGTAACCCTCGAGGTGCTGCGCAAGGCAGGGACAGCTTTCCGTCCGCTGATAATAAACCCTCGCGGTGCCACCACCGAGTGCGCCCGCATTGCAGGTTTCGCTCCCGACGAGGTGTTCGAAATACGCCGCACCATACATCCGCGACTGCTGGAGCTCAACGTCCAGGGCTACCTCAACGGCCACACGCCTTTCTCCGCCATGCTGGCGTTCTACACCCTGCTGGCGTCGGCACTCACGGGCTATGGCAGCATCGCCCTCAGCAACGAGAACAGCGCCAACGAGGCCACGGTGATAGGCACCTCGGTGAACCACCAGTACTCCAAAAGCATCGAGTTCGAGGACGATTTCAGGCAATACGTGAAAAGCTATGTGTCGGGAAGTTTCAACTATTTCAGTTTTTTGCGGCCCCTCGCCGAATTGCAGATAGCCATGCTTTTCGCGTGCAATCCGCAGTATTTCAGTGTATTCCGTAGCTGCAACGCAGGCAGCAAACAGAATATCTGGTGCTGCAAATGTCCGAAATGCCTCTTTGCCTACATCATACTGTCGCCGTTTATAGCGCCTGCCGAGATGGAGCGTGTGTTTGGCAAGAACCTGCTCGACGAGCCTGCCATGCGTCCCTACCTCGATGAGTTGCGCGGACTTGCGCCCACCAAGCCTTTCGAGTGCGTGGGCACCATAAGCGAGGTGAACGCGGCTCTGGCAATGACAAAACGGCGTTTCTTCGCCAATGGCGGTGCGCCGCTGCTCCTTCAGGACTTCGACGGCACTTTCGACATGGCGGCACTATCCCTTTTCTGCACCGAAAACAACCTTTCGGAACCGTTGCAGACACTGCTCCGCAGCGAGGTGAAGAAGGCACAAACCGACTTCCAAAATGCGTTGGAAGGCAACGATTGACGAAAAATCGAAAAAAAAACGTATATTTGCATAATTGCATTAGATGTAAGAAATAAAGTAAGTAATTGTTTGGCAATATTTTAAAAACGTAAGAATTATGGCACACATCATCGAAGACATTTCAAGAACCTTCAACGAATACCTTTTGATTCCCGGACTTACCACCCGCGACTGCAATCCCGACGCAGTTTCGTTGCGCACACCGCTGGTGAAATTCCGCAAAGGCGAAACTCCTAAAATATCGCTGAACATACCCTTCGTTTCGGCCATAATGCAGTCGGTGTCGGACTCCAACATGGCCATCGCTCTGGCGAAAAACGGCGGTCTGTCGTTCATCTTCGGCTCGCAGAGCATCGACAGTCAGGCCGAGATGGTGCGTAAGGTGAAGAAACACAAAGCCGGTTTTGTGGTTAGCGACGCCAACCTCACCCCCGAACACACTCTGCGTGATGTGATAGAGATTAAAGAACGCACGGGATTTTCCACCATCGGCATCACCCACGACGGCACTCCCAACGGCAAGCTCCTCGGCATGGTTACCAGCCGCGACTACCGTCCCTCGCGTACACCCCTCGACACCAAAATCAAGGACATAATGACTCCTTTCGAGAAACTGGTGGTGGGCAAGGAAGGCATCAACCTCGACGAGGCCAACGACATCATCTGGGACAACAAAGTGAACGCCCTGCCTATTATCGACGACGAACAACGACTCAAATATTTCGTTTTTCGCAAGGACTACGACAACCATAAGGACAACCCCAACGAGCTGCTCGACGAGCACAAACGTCTGCTGGTGGGTGCCGGCATCAACTCGCGCGACTACGCCGAGCGTGTGCCCAAGCTAATCGAGGCCGGCGTTGACGTGCTCTGCATCGACTCCAGCGACGGTTTCTCCGAATATCAGGCCGACACCATAAAATTTATTCGCGACAACTACGGCGACACCGTGAAAGTGGGTGCCGGAAACATTGTTGACGCCGAAGGTTTCAACTACCTTGCCGAGGCAGGCGCCGATTTCATCAAAGTGGGTATCGGCGGTGGCTCCATCTGCATCACCCGCGAACAGAAAGGCATAGGCCGCGGCCAGGCTACAGCACTTATCGAAGTGGCCAAAGCCCGCGACGAGTATTTCCAGAAGACCGGCATGTATATCCCCATCTGCTCCGACGGCGGCATAGTGCAGGACTACCACATGTCGCTCGCCCTTGCCATGGGTGCCGATTTCCTGATGATGGGACGCTATTTCGCACGTTTCGACGAAAGTCCTACAAAGAAACTCCTTATCGGCGGCAACTACGTGAAAGAATACTGGGGCGAAGGCTCCAACCGCGCCCGCAACTGGCAACGCTACGACATGGGCGGCAAGACGGGCATGAAATTCGAGGAAGGCGTGGACAGCTACGTCCCTTACGCCGGAAAACTAAAGGACAACCTCGAAATAACCCTCGGCAAGATTAAATCCACCATGTGCAGCTGCGGCTCCACCACAATAGCCAAATTCAAGGAGACAGCCAAAATAACCCTCGTGTCGTCCACCAGCATCATCGAGGGCGGCGCCCACGATGTTATCCTTAAAGAGACAAAAACCAACAACTAATTTTCATTAGTTTGCAGTTTGTAGTTTTGAGTTTGCAGTTAGTAGCGGCACTTCGACAGGCTCAGTGACCGCAAAGTCCACTCGGTGCCTGAGCTTGTCGAAGGCACATCATCACAGTTCACTAACTAATCACTAATCACCCATCACTAATCACTAAAACCATGGATTACTCCGAAATAAAACTCACCATCACTCCGGTAGTGCCTTTTGCCGAGATAATTATGGCGGAGCTTGGCGATGCCGGCTACGACAGTTTTGTGGAAACGGATACTGGACTTCTGGCCTATATCCCTAAGGACCAATACGATGAGGCGGTGCTAAAGGCCGTCATCGCTTCGGTGGAGGGCTGCGAGATAACCTACGAGCTGAGCACCATCCCCGACCAGGACTGGAACGCCGCTTGGGAGAAAGAGCACCAGCCCGTTATGGTGGAGGATTTCTGCTGGATTTACGCTCCTTTCCACAGCCCCAACCCGCAGGCCGAGTACAACATACTTATAGAGCCCAAAATGTCGTTCGGCACTGCCCACCACCCAACCACCTACCTGATGTTGAAACTGCTTAACAGCGAGCCACTTGCAGGAAAGAAAGTGCTGGATATGGGAAGCGGCACGGGGGTGCTGTCCATCTTCGCCGAGAAGCGGGGCGCCGCCAGCGTGGAAGCCATCGACAACGACGAATGGGCGTACCGCAATGCCTTGGAGAACCTCGAAAACAACAACTGTCGCAATATCAAGGCGTTGCTCGGCGATGCCGCCCTGCTCACCCCCGACAAACGTTTCGACGTGGTGGTGGCCAATATCAACCGCAACATATTGCTCCGCGACATGCCCAGCTATATCTCCGTACTAGCCCCCGGCGGCACCCTGCTGCTGAGCGGTTTCTACGAACACGACATCCCCGCCATCCGCGCCAAAGCCGAAGCCTCGGGACTCGCTTTCGACCATTACGAGAGCCGTCAGGACTGGGTGGCAGTTAAATTCAGATTTCGGAACTAATTGATAATTAGTAATTAGTAGTTAGTAATTAGAAGTTGTTTTTGGATGTTCAGATAATCTGATATCTAAAAATCTGAATGTCCGAAAATCCGAATATCTGACTATCTTTCAATCCTTTCCCCGTAGGGAAATTCTCTTAATAACTAAAAGAGCGTCAACGACAAAATGCCCCAGAGGGGCTAACTCTTAATAACCCCACATGAAAAAAGAGCCAGTGGTTCTTTTGATAGCGAAGCGGAGAATGCTCCGGCATGCAGTGTGGGGGTAAAGACAAACCTACTGAAAACAGCGTCTCGGAGAGACGCGACCTTTACTTAATTAAAGCAGTCAAAAAAATTTTCCGCAAAGTGTAATATTTTCCGTACTTTTGCAATTATATATTGACTGAACATAAATTCGGAATCTCTTGACAAAAACGGAGTACAACCAATGCGTGGAACTTTGGTCGGACGAAGTCTATTACTTCGCCCTGCATTGCCACAGCAACGTGCCCGACTGTCAGGACGCAGTGCAGGAGGCTTACGCCGCACTGTGGAAAAATCTGGACAACGTTCAGTTCGAAAAAGGCAAGTCGTTCCTGCTATCAGTAACCTACCGTCAGCTGATGATGACCTTGCGGAGAAAGAAAACCGCCGAACTTAAACTGCACGACCTGCCTGTTCAAGAAAACGAATGCCGCCCCTGCGAAAACGACGACCTACGAAAAGCCTTGGATCAAGCCATGCAGCGACTGTCCGAAACTCAGAAAGCCATTCTCCAGCTCCGCGACATCGACGGCTACAGCTACAAGGAAATTGCCGAAGTGCTGAATATCAGCGAACAACAGGTGCAGGTGTACCTCTTCAGGGCAAGGGTGGCAATGCGGAAACAAATAGACAAAGATGACTTTTAAAACCGAAAACGAGATATTATGAACATAAACGACCAAAACTACGAACTTTACCTGTTCCGCTATGCGGAGGGACTGCTCACCGCCGACGAACGCAAGGAGGTGGAGGCGTTCCTGCAACAGAGTCCCGAAATGCAGGAGCTGCTCTCGCTCTACGACCCCGACCTAAAAATCGAGGCGTACGACAGGGACAAAGTCGTATTTCCCCACAAAGAAAACCTAAAACACAACCATATCATCCTGTTCCCCACCTACGCCAAAATCGCCGTTGCCGCAAGTATAGCCCTGCTTTTGGCCGCGGGAGCTTTCTTTTTGACACGTAACGCAAAAACCACCGACAACCAAGTAGTTGCAACCGCTACAACACCAACCGATTCGCTATCCGTTGTCCCGGCCGACGAGCATCCTTCGGAAACTGCCGTGCCGCCAACTCGAAATACTGCAAAACCAATCCATTACGCCACTGCAACCCCGGCTATTACCCCACAGCCCACAGCCCCTGCCACCGAACCCGCCTCTGCCGAGCCTGCGCTTGTGGCGGAAGAAAGTCAACAACCGACGACGGTGGTGTCGGAACAGCTGGCGGAGGAACCTGTTGCAACGCCCAAAGCTATAACGTTTTACTCCGAGCGTGTAAGCGCTGGACAAAACGACGAATATTTTAGAAGCTATTCGGCACAAGACAACGTCATTGTAAGTGCCTCCGGCGACAAAGACATTTACGACGAAGTGGAGAAGGTTACACAAAGCATCGCCATACGGATTAAGGAGAGGATAAAAGGCTTTTTCAAGCAGGAAAAGCCCAAACAACAACCCGAAAAAGAACCCTATATCTCCGAAAACACTGAAAAACCAAAGACAAAATCCCATCCAACTATATAAACATGAAAAAAGTAAAACGAATATATAACGACATGAAAAAAATTATTGTTTTGACAGCGGTAATTCTGGCTTTTGCCACTGCTTTGGCGCAACAACCGATGCAAGGCACCACAACGACCATCGGCGGCATAACCCGCGTGTGCCTCAAAAACTGGGCCGAGGCAACAATTTGTTTCGGCAACGAGGTGGCAGTGCGCAACCAAGTCGTTGCAGGCGAGCCACTTGCCGACAAGGCGTACGACGACTATTTCACCGTAAGGGGCGACACCCTCTTTATCGGCGAACGCGACGACATACGGCAGACGTTCTACATCACCGTGCAGCTGGATTCCGCCAAGGCCGCAGAGCTTATTTTCTGCGACCACTCCGAAGGAACAGTCCATCCCAACGGCAAAAGTGCAATAAAGATTCTGGCCTGCGACGACAGCAAGGTGAACATCGGCAGGGAGTCCGACAAAACAACATCGGTCAACAACCTGAAAGTGTGGTCGTTCAACAACGCCGTGGTGAAACTTAAACCGAAAGAGGTTTCGGGCGACACAGTGTGCCTCTATTCCAGAAATGAAAGCTCCATCTACGCACGTACCGTGTCGGGAAACAACATACAGCACACGCCCAACGTGAGTCTCGGCACCAGCTACAGCGACCCCGTGGAAACGATTACCGGCAACAAGCACTGGACTGTCGATTTTTCGTGGGCTTTCAACAACTGGAGCGGAAGCCCTTTCAATCCCCTCAAGCGGTTGCCTGCGGGATACGGCATTAGCACCACTCCCACGTCGTACCAGCTGAGCGTGGGCTACCAGCTCAATATACTGCGCGATGCGTGGTATCTCAACGTTGCCCTCGGCTACGAATCGGATGTTTTTAACTTTGATTTTGACGAAATCACTACAGACGTTAATGATTTTGACGATGGTATTACCCCGCTTTCGGGTCAAAGTGACCTTTCTGTAAGATATTATATTAAAAGTCTTTCGTTGGTATCAAGATATGTAACATTGCCAATAACCATGAAATACAAGCACAAATGGTTTACCGCTTCGTTGGCGGTAATCCCGGGCATCAACTACACATCCTCAAACACAGGTTTCAAATGCACTATGAGCGAGAAATATGACCCTTATCTCTCTCTTAGAAGAGATGTTGCTGCCGACCTGAACCTGTTCAAATGCGACCTCCGGCTTTCGGTGGGTATGTGGAACCTCGTAAAGCTGTTTGTGCAGACTTCCACTGTGCCGCTGTTCAAAGACTCACCCGACGTATATCCCTTAAAATTCGGTATCACAATAGGGAGATTCTAAAGATGGAAACAAATAAGTTGTTAAATATCAAAATTTTACAAATATGAAAAAGTCAATTTTTAAAACCGTACTGCCGCTGGCGTTGGTGGGAGTGGTTTTCGCCACTTCGTGCGAAAAGGCTGAGGAAAAACAGGATATCCCGACAAACACACAGAATCCTCCCGTCATTTCTCAGATAGACACAACTATTGTCAACCCCAATAATCAGGTAATGTTGTCGTTGACACCCGATTCCATACGCAATTTGCTTGTCGGTTCGTGGCAAGAGAAATATTATGGCTGGCACCATTATTATTCTGATGACAATATTCGTGACACCCTTACATTTTCAGGTAACGACTCTATTGTTTACGACAAAACAAGTCTTTTTTCGAATTATAAGTTTAATGTGCTGACCAGCAATACAATACAATTTGCAAAAGATTCAACGTCTCGGGTATTTGATTTCTCGTTGTCTATTGACACAACAACAAACCAATTGGAGATTATGTTTTACAATTACATTAATTTGTGCATAACCTGCGATGTGAAAAATATTACTTACACTAAATTGAAATAGGGCCATGAAAAAGACAATTTTTAAAACCGTACTGCCGCTGTTGGCTGTGGCCTTGGCGGGAGTGTTTTTCGCTACTTCGTGCAAGAAAGGGGATAACACAGTCCACCAGCAAGGCAACGGTTTGGTTGGTAAATGGAAAGTAGAATATACTGTACGTGACAGGATAAGCAACGATGGTTCAAATGAAGTGTATTCCGACACATTTTATATTTCCAACTTGACTTTGGAAATAGCGTATTTTCACAGCAACGGGATTGTGTATTTTTATAGCGAAGTTAATAACCATGGAGGTTTCTATATGGATATATATGACTGGGCTATATCGGACGACGGAAGATATATTATTCTAACAAATGGTAGAAATAATATGGGCATGGAAATTGGTTATGCTGATCGTAATTTGGAATTGTTAACCATTGACGAAACCAAATTGCGGATACGCGAAACAAACTGCAACGACAAATTCTCTATTGTACAAACATCAGAGTATAAACGGCAATAAATACTGGTTATGTTATTTATCTTATATACAAATTAATTATGAAAAAGTCAATTTTTAAAACCGTATTGCCGCTGTTGGCGGTGGCTTTGGTGGGAGTGATTTTCGCTACTTCGTGCGAAAAGGAGAAAGAAAAAAACGAAGATGGTTATTATACATTATGTGGTCATGTGGTGGATTTGTTAGATAACTGTAGAGGAAACGAACTTGTTGTATCTATTCCTAGCAATTTCGATATGGGTGTATATGACTCAAACTATAATAGCAATGTAATAGCCATTCCGCTTATAATACGTGCCACCAAAGTGTTTGAGGATGGTCCTGAAATGAGGGTTGACGAATTTGAATTCAACTATTTTATGGTTGATGGTTCAACACCGTTGTTTGGTGTGGGCAATGACATTGTTTTTCAGTGTAGAGATTTTATAAATCCAGAGGATAAAAAATATTTTGCCTCTCCATTTTATTGTTGGGAACCTTTAATTCCCAACATCCCCAGATATGTCGTAACAAAAGTATTGTCGGTGATTTAACAGGTGTATAGGTAGTATTAGTTTCTGATTCAATCAAAACACACTGACTCAAAGTGAAAAATATTGGTTAATAAAATAAAAATCATCAACTTATGAAAAAGTCAATTTTTAAAACCGTATTGCCGCTGTTGGCGGTGGCTTTGTTTTTCGCCACTTCGTGCGAAAAAGAGAAAGAAAGAACACCTGAACTAAGCGGTGAATTAGCATTTCTGAAAAGCATTATTGGACAAAAGCAGGGCGCAATACCATCTATGGCCAACGAAAAGGGTTTCTCAAGTACAATCAGTAATGAATACTTCATGCGGCTTTTTGTGAAAGAGGAAGATGGATTCACAAAAAAACTCATTGTTTATGCCAACGACACCAATAATAATAACGAATATGTTGTTAATGCCGAACTATATGCAAATGGAGGCGATTTCGAAGCCCGTAAGCAACTGCTCAAAAAATGGCTTGGGCAACTACGGCAGTTAATCAATTCGTCCAAAATAGTGGATGAATATTACACTTTCTCGCACGACTACAATGGCAGTAAGGTGTACTCCAGTTTAGATGAGATGTATGACGACATAGACATCGCCCAGTTTGACGAGCATATGTATTTTGCAGCCGATTGCCGCGATATAAAAGGATACCAATATAGCGTTTGTATGTGGGAGGATAGACGCGTTGGCGGTGGTAAAGATGTCTCTATGCAGATAATCAACTCAAAAATTCACGACAATTCAACCGACACTATTCCCTACACAAACACAGTGGTTGGTAAAAACGACGACATGTTGGTGATGCTTGTTGACTATATGACTTTCCGCTACATAGGCTATACCACGGTGAATGTGGCCGACAAAACTTCTTTTGGCAGTGTCATTCCTTTCCAATCCGAATACATGTCGCCGGGCGATTTCGGCTATGTGAAATTTTACTACAACGAAAAAAAGGAGAGCGACCTGCTTTTCTATGGTACTATAATTTGGTCGGGATGCGGGCGTATGGAGTACCCGACCAATCTGAAGCGCGGCAATACAGCCAGTTCTGCACCGCTTTATCCCGGCGATTCACAAATCAATTGGGTGGGTATAGCTGAAAAAACACAGAAGGACTTCTCGTATGGCCAAGAGTTGTGGAACACAATTTCCAAACGAGAGGAGTTCCAATGGTTCTACAGCCGCACCCGAAAAAAAGTGTCGGTATTTTGTTACCAGCCAAGTGTCGGTATTGGCGACCCCAACGACGCGTTTTTTGTGGTGTTTGTCGAAAATCAGTAATGTAATTGTTTTATATTAAAATGATTGAGTTATGAAAAAGTCAATTTTAAAAACAGTACTGCCACTTTTGGCGGTTGCTTTGGTGGGAGTGGTTTTCGCCACCTCGTGCGAAAAAGAACATGAGATAATAAACGCCAAAGGCTATTTTGTGCAGTTGAAAGAACCTGGAGGCCTTACAGAAATCCATGAAAGGGAAACAGCGTACTTGTTTACAGATTGTTGGCTTCCCGACTCCTCGGCACAATATCGAACTGTTTCCCATATCATTGTTGGAGACTTCGGTTGCAGTATGCCAAGAGGATACGTCAAGGGCGATACCATATTGGTGGAGACGGTGTTGGAGCAGCTCTATCCAATAGAAGGTGAAATCTGCTTTGGCACGGGACCATATTATAAATTATTGAGTATTAAAAGATTGCCTACTACACAAAGACAAAATAATCAAGAAAAAAACTTGTCAGATAAGAAATAAAATCGTAACTTTGCAGTGTCGTTTTGTTCGCTTTTGTTCAACGGACTTCGCAAAAAATCGGATAAAATGACTTGAAAAAAAGTATAAATAGAAGTCCACAAAATAGAATAGTTATGAAAAAGTCAATTTTTAAAACAGTATTGCCGTTTTTGGCGGTGGCTTTGGTGGGAGTGGTTTTCGCCACTTCGTGCGAAAAGGCCGAGGAACAATCTTCAGTTGTTGCTTTGGACCATTTATTGGTCGAAAAAAGTTCTCTTGCCCCGGAGGCGGCATCTGTGTTGGACAGTTTGTTGGAACATAATTGCATAGCCATGGATTCAATGTTTGTTGCCAATAGCATGTCTGACTTGCAACAAAGCCTTAACTATACAGGACCTAACATCGAATTTGCAAGAAACACATTGCTTTTTGGGTGGGTTACTTCACCATCTCATCCAAGCACAATAGATTCGACATATTTGACAAGCAATGCTGCAAACGGTGACTATACTTTTAATGTAGATGTGATGGTAAACATACCCGGTTATTGTGTGATAGAGAAATTATATTTTTGGGCATTTTACCCCAAGATAAACGGTAATATTGCCATGAGAATAAATTATAGTTACGTCAATCAATCAACAAATAGTAGTTTATGAAAAAGTCAATTTTTAAAATCGTACTGCCGCTGTTGGCGGTGGCCTTGATGGGAGTGGTTTTCGCCACTTCGTGTGAAAAAGGGGATAACACAGTCCACCAGCAGGGTTACGGCTTGATTGGAAAATGGAAATGGGAGATTACTTCCGGTGGTTTTTCCGGCAGGGATAATGTTACGCCGGCTTCATCGGGATACACAATGTATCTTTCGTTTGACAGAAATACTTATACTATTTTCAAGGACGGCAGAAAGTTTTTTTCTGGCGAATACAGTCTTGAACCCTCAACCGACGACAACCCTTTTGGAATGGGCACATGTTACATTTTCAGAACCACGGCCGACCCAGTACTTTTAGATTCGCATACGCTCAATTTAGTTTTCTCGGACGGCGTTACAATAGGATATTACGACAATGGAAACCGAGGCAGGGTACTTTATACTTCCGACAATATGTTTGACGGCTATTCATCGTCGTTTAGCAGAATGTACTAAACATATAATAAACGAAAAATTGTAACGTTATTCAAAGTATAAAACAAATTAATTATGAAAAAGTCAATTTTTAAAACCGTTTTGCCGCTGTTGGCAGTGGCTTTGGTGGGAGTGTTTTTCGCCACTTCGTGCGAAAAGGAGAAAAAAGAAAACAATGATGCTCTCTTTATAAAAAAGGAGATAACTATAAATTACGGTCTAAAAGGCGTGCGAAACTATAATTATAATCAAGGACTATTGGAAAGCATTGTTAATGAATTAACAATCGAAGGCTCCACTATCTCTTCGACCTTAACCATAACCTACGACATGGCTTCCAGACCTGTAAAAGCCCGGTACGACAGCGGAGGCCACTTTTTATTCGAATACCAAAACGGCCTGCTTCACACCCTTACATACATAATAGAACCGAACGACACCATCATAGTTACCGTAACAGGTTATGACAACAACAATCTCATCACCGACATAACAACCACGCAATTGTACAGCACCAGCATCACCAGCCTCACAAAAACACATTATGTCTGGGAAAACGGCGACATTGTAAAAGAAATAAGCGACACATACAACTGCAACAATGGCAGCATAACTCATAGCGACACAACATATTATACCTACGACAATCACCCAAACGTTTACTCCCATACACTTTTCACATCGGGTAGCGTATGTGGTGTAATGAACTCGAAACACAACCGTATCGACAACGAACACAGCTATTTCTACGACGGCGACAGGCTTATGAAAGTGATAAAAAACGGCGGCGGCGACACTGTATATTACCAATATTACTGAATATAAGCCCTGTTGTAGTGTTTTTGGAACCTTCGAATCCTTCGGACACCAATTGTAAACAAAAGAATAATTTAAAAAATCAATAAAAATATGAAAAAGTCAATTTTTAAAATCGTACTGCCGCTGTTGGCGGTGGCTTTGGCGGGAGTGTTTTTCGCCACTTCGTGCAAGAAAGACAAAGAAAATGCCAAACCGGGAACTGGCGATGTCTCCGAAATATCCTTTACCCCTTGCCACGATGGTGCCGACAAAGGTATCGGCGACCCCGACTCGGTGGTGGTTAATTACAGCAATGGCACGGTAACCGTGGAGCATTACAACCTTACTGTTTGCTGCGATTTTACACAGGTAGGCACAAGAGTAACCCAAAGCAACGACACACTGCGTGTCCTCGAATTCGGCAACGGTGGCTACGCAAACTGTATCTGTTCTACTGACCACATTTTCCAGATAAACAACATCAAAGGTCGCTGGACCCTCGTTTTAGAGAACAGTTACCCTGAGTATTGTCAAACCTTTAATTTTCAGTAGTTTATGAAAAAGTTAATTTTAAAAACCCTGTTGCCGTTTTTGGCGGTGGCTTTGGTGGGAGTGGTTTTCGCCACTTCGTGCAAGAAAGACAAAACTGACAATCAATCGAGCGACGCCGCTGTCTCCGAAGTTTCATTTACGCCGTGCCAAGGCGGTGGCGACAAGGGTTTCGGCGACTCCGATTCGGTGGAGGTGACGTACTTTAGTGGCATTGTCAGCGTTACCCATTACAACCTTGTTGTACCGTGCGATTTTACAACAGTGGGCACACGCATTTCCACCAGCAACGACACTATGCGTATTTTCGAGTATTCCGACGGCGGTTACGTCGATTGCATTTGCGAAACCGACCACACTTTCCGTTTGAACACCCTCAAAGGACGCTGGACTCTCGTTTTAGAAAACAGTTATCCAGAGTATTGCCAAACTTTTAATTTTCAATAATTTATGAAAAAGTCAATTTTCAAAACCATATTGCCATTGTTGGCGGTGGCTTTGGTGGGAGTGGTTTTCGCCACTTCGTGCAAAAAAGACAAAAACGAGAACAACGCCAATGAACTGACGGTGTCGGACATCTCCTTCACACCTTGCCACGGCAGTTACGAAAAAGGTCCTTACAACCCCGACTCGGTTGCCGTGAGCTATAGCAACGGCACTGTCTATGTTACACACTACAACCTTTGGGTTAATTGTGGTTGGGAGGATATTGAAGTGCGGTGCCGCCAGTCGCACGACACTATTTTTGTGAAAGAAATAGAGGTTACTCCGGTTCAGGCCGATTGCGAATGTGAGACGGACAACTCATTCAGTATCAACAATGTGAAAGGACAGCGCACAATGGTATTCGAAAGCTGCTATCCTGTTGTAATCTGCCAAACCTATAATTTTCAGTAAGTAAGATTGGTGGCAGAGCCTGTCAAAATGAAGAAACTGCCAGTGGTAGTTTCGATAGCGAAGCGGAGAATTCCGAAATCCTAATTCCGAAATCCGAACTCAATCATCCCACACAATCTCACCGCCGTCCTTCCACTCTTCTTGAATTATTTCGGGAGCGTTTTCGGCAACGGTGGAGTCGATTTGCTGTTTCACCTGTTCGTAGGTAGTGGTGTCCTCGTCGTTTTCGGTGTTGTTAGAGTTACCGCCGCAGGCTGCGAACAGTGCTATGGTTGCAAGTGCTAATAATACTTTTTTCATTGTTGTTATGTGTTTTCGGGTTATAAATTAATTCCTATTGTCATAAAAACGGCCATATTCTCTTTTTCGTATATCGAGTTATAGGCACTTATGCGGTAGGCGTATCCCACGCCGAGCGATATGGCGCTGTAGTTGATTATGTCGTTGATGGCCACGCATGGCTCCAGTATGCCTTTTTCGGGTGCTTTGAGCGGCATCCCGTCGAAGGAGAGCTCGTTTTTGGCTGTGCCGATTATCGAATTGACTTGCAAAAAGAACTTCGGACGCGAGTGTTTCAGTTTCCACAAGGGCTTGGCAAAGCTGAAGCTGACGCACAGGTTGGCAAAACGGTCAGAGACGAACTCGTGCGGTCTGAGTGTCATAAAGCTGTTGCGGAAGTAGTACCACATGTTTCCCGTTCCCACGGTGGCGAACAGGCGGCTGTATGGCACATCGCTGTCCACGTAGCCCAGCTGCGAGAAAAGTCCCAAAGTGCCGTAGTGCTGCACTTGTATATGCTGGCGGTATTCCACCAAAAGACGGTTGTACGATTGATCGGCGTCGAACAGCGACAGTCCGTGTGTATAGTTGATGATGATGACGGGGTGCGAGAACTCCGTGCCGAGGCTTATCTCGTATTTCGGCAGACGTATTTTGTCGTTTTTCTCGTAGGTTAGTGTCAGTCCCACCTCGGCGAAATCGGTGGTTCCGGGCGGGTCTATCAGGTCTTTGGCGTAGAAAATGCCGTTGGAGTCGTACATCGGCGTCTCGCGCGAGTAGGAGAACGATGCCGTGCCTCTTACGTGCCGCCACAGCGGGAGGCTCAGCTTGACGCCGGCGGCCTGCTCTTTGTAGAAATGCTCCGCGGCGTATTCGGTGTTGCCGCTGATGTCGAGCAGTTGGTAGTTGTAAAGTTTGGTGCTGGCGGCTTGTTTCAGGTCGCAGTGGTAGAACAGCGTAAGGCTGCGGCTTTTGTAGCGGTCGAAGAAAAAGTCGAGGTCGCCGCCGTATTTCCATTCGCTGTCTTTCACGCCGTAGCCGAAATATCCGCTCGGACGCAGCCATTTGGCCACGTTCCACTCCAGTCCCATGCCCCAGCGCGAGTGCTCGTAGCCGTTGTAGGAGTACAGTTTGTTGAGGTCGAGGGCGAAACTTCCGATTTTAATCTTGCCGTACATGGCTTGCAAAAGCCAGTCCATAACTCCCGCAAGGCTGAATTTTACCCCCTCTTTTTTCATCTGCTGGTTGATGCTGTCGTACAGGATGAAAGTGTTTTTCTCCTTTTCGGTGATGGCGGGACGGTAGCGGTTCCACACCGCCGTGTCGTTGGTAATGGCATCCTCGTCAACGTTGAGGGTGACGTCGGAGAACTCGCGGCGTTTCAGCTTGGGGTTGAAAGTGAAGTTGTCTATCTTGTTGGTGGTGGAGAAACGAATCATGATGTCGTTCTTGTTCGACACCCGCAGTCCCAGCTCGAAATGCAGAAAATCGGGACGCCAGCGGCCGAGGCTGTCGGTGGCATACAGGTGTTTGATGCGGAACACCAGAGAGTTGTCTTTCTCCGCCATGCCGAACGATGCGGTCGAGGCCGAGATGCTCAGAGCCAGTGAGTCGGTGTTAGTCTTGTTGCTTGTCGAGTCGGGCACGGCTGAGGCCATCGCCGAAAGGCTGTTGAAAGTGGATAGCACCATAACAGGCTCTGCCACAATGCTTTGTATGGCGTAACCGTTGCTGTTGATGAACACCTTGCCCCTCAGGGCGTTGAATTCCTTGTTGGAGCGGGGGTGGAACATTATCCCGAAAATGGTGTCGTTGCCCTGATAGGTAGTGTCCTGAATTATAAAGTAATAGCGTCGGAAAGTGCCTTTGCGGATAGGGTTGATGTATGGCACGCCCAAAATGTTGAAGTTGCTGGAGTAGAACGAGGTGGACTGCATCTGTGTTAGGATGATGGAGAAGATGGGGTTTTCGGTGCCGGCGGTGCGTGTGGCTATCACGTTCTCGCTCACTCGGTCGGGCCTCTTGTATTTGTATTCCGACACCGACTCGGTGAAGAAAAGGTAGGTGCTGTCGATAATCTCGTCGACAAAAATTTCGAAAGAGTCCTTCACCGTGTCGCGCTTGGGCACGAGTTTGGCGGCGGTCTTCCGCGCCGATGTCTCCTCGTCGTGTGCGAACTCTATCACCCCGCGGTTGTACGAAGTGTAGGAGTAGGCGTCCTGTTTCTGGAAATCGTTTTTCTTTTTGTTGTCGATGGCCGCCTGAATGATGCGGTTGGCGGGGTTGATGCCGGGTTTCACCACCACGTCCTTCAGCTGGAACACCGTCTCTTTCAGTTTCACCACCATTGGACGACCGTTGGTCGGAATGTTGGCGTAGGTCTCGGTGTAGCCCATGCATTTGATATGCAGGCGTTTGCAGGTGTCGTCAACCTTGAGTGCGAAGTTGCCCGAAATATCGCTTATGGTGCCGATGGGGGTGTTGTCCACAAACACATTGGCAAAAGCCACGGGGTTGCCGTTCTTGTCAATCACCGAGCCGCTCACCTCGCGCTGCTGAGCCAAGCCGGAGACAAAAAAGGACAGCAGCACGACAAAGAAAAACACTTTGCCGCCCGAAACGCTCCTTTTTTTTGCCAAAAGCTTGATTATCATAGTAATATATTATTCTGTAGAGAAATACCTTTCAACGTTTCTACTAAATAATTCCTTTTTGACCTCAAAATATTACAGCCGTTGAAAAATATTTGTTTCGCAAGCACGCTATAAAACCAAATCCGACCCCTAAATTCCTCAAATCCAACACCCAAGAACTAAATCCTAATTCATAAATCCGAAATGGATCATCCGCATTGTATGAACGACTGCACCAGTTCGAGGGTTTTCTCGTTGGCAGTGTTGGAGTTGGCGCTGATGTCGGCGCGCAGCGTGCGGTCGTTGAATTTACGCAGGTCGGTCAGAATGCCGTCTATCAGTCGTGGGTCGAACACGCCTTTTTCCTCGTAAACCTTGCGGTCTTTCTCCAGTATGTCGGCGCTGGCGGCGCAGGAGTCGGGCAGCACAGCCAGACGTTTCAGCACATCCTCGTGCTCGAAGATGTTGACGCTAACGTAACGGTCTTTGGCGAACTGCACGGCGTTCTCCATCTCGAAACCGTGGCGGGCGGCCACTGCCATTCCTGCCAGAAGCAGATACACGTTGGCCGAGCCGTCGGGGGTGCGCAGCTCTATGGTCTGTTTGTACGAAAAATCTTTGTCGTTCTTGGGCTCCAGCGGGTTGCAGTCGTTGCTGATGCTGCCGCAGCCTTTGTCCCAGCCCAGCGGCACACGCACCATGGCGGAGCGGTTGCGGTCGCCCCAGCAGATGTTGGTGGGAGCCTCCTGATGAGGCACCAGACGGAAATACGAGGTGGGGTTGGTGTTGCCGAAGGCGGTGAGCGATGCGGCGAGGTCGAGCATGCCGGCTATTGTCTTGTGGGCTGTCTCGGTGAGGCCGTCGGCACCCACGTACATGTTCTTGCCCTCCTTGCTCACGCGGGTGTGTATGTGCATGCCGCTGCCGGCTTTGCCCACGGTGATTTTCGGAGCGAAGGTAACGGTGATGCCGTACTGGTAGGCGAGGTTGCGCATTATCCATTTGGCGATGACGAGCTGGTCGGCGGAGTCCTGTATGTTGGTGGGCAGGAACTCAATCTCGTTCTGCTCGTACATGGTGTCGCCCACGGTGAAGTTGCCCACTTCGCTGTGTCCGTATTTGATAAGTCCGCCACATTCGGCTATGAGTTTCATGGCCTCGGTGCGGTAGTTCTCGAATTTGCAGTAGGGAGCGGAGGTGTGGTAGCCTTTTTGGTCGGCGGCAAGGAAAATGTCTTCCTTGGGGGCTATCACGTAGTATTCCAGTTCGCCCATGGTCTCGAACTCCATTCCTGTTGTTTCGGTGAAAGCTTTGGCGGCCTTGGCAAGGGTGTATTCCGGTGCCATGGCGAAAGGCTTGCCGTCGTAGGTGTAGTAGTTGCACAGCAGGTCGAGGGTGGGAATCTCGGCAAAGGGGTCGATGAAGGCGGTGCGGAAACGCGGGATGACGTAGAGGTCGCTGCTGCCGGCTTCGAGGAAGGGGAACAGGCTGCTGCCGTCCACACGCTCGCCGGCGGTAAGCACGTCGTCGAGGTGCTCCAGACTGTTGATGATGAAATTGAGGGTTTTCAGCTTGCCGTCGTTGGCCACGTAGCGGAATTTTATCATCTCAATCTCGAATTCCTTCACAACTTTGATGATATCCTCTTTGGTGAACTGGCTCATCGGCTTGCCCAGAAAGCGGACAATGGGGTTGGGGTTTAGTTGTATGTTATTGTCTGTCATGTCTTTATTTAAATTTACGGGTTATATATAATGTTGTTTTTTTCTGCTTCCGTTCGTTTGAAAACGGAGTGCAAAGATACGTTTTTTTATTGAATTGTGGAAATTTGTTTTAGGGGTATCGTTTTTTAGTGTTTTACCTCGTCGCTAATCTTACTAAAACAGCCCTTTTAAATCCCACGAAAGGAATTCCTCTGCACTGATGCCGCCATCCCCGACAATAAAGGCGCTTTAAGGTGTTTTGCAATTGACTCATATTCAATATTTTGCAAATATTTTTTACATTTTACGCAGTGCATTGCGTATTTTTACGCAGCGTAGTGCGTAAAATACATTTATGCTTTTTCCAAAGCGACAAAACCTCTTTTATTTCCCTTTACTTTTGCCCGAAAACGACACATTTTTATCGCCCATCAGACATTTGAAAGTCAGTGTGTTGCCAGTTACCGCACCCGACAGCTGCCATACTATGCGTTTTTCCTGCTTTTCGCCCTTGTAGGTGGGGATGACGTTGTTTGCCGAAAGACGTTGGTTTTCGTCCAAAGTTACGGGGTAGATGTCGAAGTCCACTGTGAGTGGCATCCAGCGCGAGAATTTTGCGTTGTACATCGAGAGCACGGCCTGTCGCTCGTTTTTTGCTGATATTCTTACGGTTACATCTTTGCGTTCGTAGCCGTTGGTGTTGAGGGTGCCGACATAAGATTGGGCTACTGCCGTTGCCGAAAGCAGCAATGCGCAAAGCGCCGACAAAAGAAGTCGTTTCATCGTTCTACATCTTTTTGGTGTGTTGCACAAAAGTGTCGTAATCCCACGGAGCTGCAGCGGAGTTGCATTTGGCTTTGTCGGCGTAGCCGAGGTCAAGCTCGTTGAGGAATGTCTCCATATATCCTTCGCCGAAAGTCTCGTTGTAGTGGCGTTTCAGACGCAGGTAAGGCTCCAGTCGGCCGGGGTTGCCCTCGCAGTTGCTGTGGTATATTTGTTCACGTTTCTTGATAAGGTCGGCAGAGAGGTCGCAGAAAGGCTGGCACTGCGGGTACACTTCGTTTATCACAAATTCGACAAGCTCCTGCGACTCGTCGATGAAGTTGGAGAGCACGTGGTGGCGGAAATCGGGGTTGTCCACAATGTCGGTGAACTTGAGACCGAAGTATCTGTCGAGCAGTTTTTCGTATTCTTTGATGATGCCCGGGTAGGTCTTCTGTATGCGACGCAGGTCCAAAAGGGCTTGTGCCAAAGGCATGGAGTTCCACGGCATCAGGTCGTACGGGGGGTAGGAGCAGTAGGCCACGGCCCACTCGTCAAGTTTGCCTAGGATGTTCATGAACATGTCGAAAATTCTGGTGCGGCGCTCGCGTTCGGGCTGGTATTTGCGTTCTATGGCGTCGGAGATAAGCTCCCACTCGTGAATCTCCACAAGGTTGAACTTGTTGAGCGCCGCCGTTTTGTTGTATTGCTCGATTTTTTCCTCACCCATGCGTATGTCTATGTCGGAGCTCATCAAGGCTTTGTGTGTAGCAAGGGTTTTCTCGAGAAAATCGCGGGTTACGGTGCCCTCGACGGCTTTGTCGAGACCTTGTTCTATCTGTATGCGCAGGAAATTGGGGTAGGTCATTCCGGGCTGCTCGGCTAGGTTTATCAGATCTTCGATGGATTTGATGAACAGATGCGGGTCGTGTTCCACCATCATCCTCATCCGCTGCGACGGAGTGGCTTTTTTAAGCAGATCCTCGTAATTGTCGCGTATGGCTTTGACGCTGTTGCGCAGAGCCTCGACGTTGTTTTTCATCAGGTAGTTGTCGTCGTAGATGGTGCCGTCGTTGGAGCCGTATTTCTTGTTGCCCTCCTCGGTAAGTGCCTTGGTGTAGGCTTCCGACATCTTCACGGTGATGTTCTCGTTCTGCATCTTGGCGTACATCACGTTCATATCGGAGCATTCCTCTCCCAACTGGAGTATGCGGTTGAAGAGTGCCTCCACGGTGTCGTAGTGTTCGCCGGTGATGCCACGGTTTTTCAGGTCGTCGAGATAGAATTTGTAACCGCCTGTAAGCGAGTCTAATATCATTTTATCTATAGCCATAATTCCTCCTCTGTTTTAACGGTAAGTGATAGTTTTGAACTGTTGCAGATGCTGTGCCACATCCTCGTCGGAGAAGGGCAGCAGTCGGCGGTAGCGTGGTTGCAGTGCCAATTCGGGTTTGATACGGAAGCCGGGCATCCATTCGCCGAGGGTCTCTTCGGCGCTCTGCACCGATTCGCAGATGCTGTGGCGTATCTTGTCGGCGCGCTCTTGCATGCCGCGTTTGTATTCGTCGGGGACTTCGGCGTTTTCCAGCACGTTGATGGCGTCGAGCCTCTCCCAAGCATCCATCAGGGCTTTGCCGCTGGCCTCGTCGAGCGAGAGCTCCACGCTGTTGCGGTTGGTGATTTCGTTGATGGCCGTCGACATGTCGGTAACGTCGGTGTGACGGGGCAGCTGGGCCAGAATCTCGTCGGCGCCTTTCTTGCGCACGGGCTCTTCGATGCTTTCGTAGAAACGGCTCTCCATCTCGTACTGGTCGCGCCACAGGGCGAAAGCGCAGTCGATGTTCAGCGTGCCGAAATGGTCGCGGATTTCTTCGAAGGTGTCGTATTGGAAAAACACATCCCTGAGCCGTTTCTCGGCTTCGTAGGCGTGTATGTGGTTCGGGTTGTTGGCGTACCGCTCGGCGCGGGCGTCGTAGTATTTGCGGTACTCCTCAAGTCGTTGGTCTGCCATATTTTATTGGTTTTAAATTATTTATAAATAATTGCTTGGAAAAGTGCCCTTTCCCTTATTTTTTGCAAATATACACATAAAAATTGGTTTTTTCAATATTCATTTGAATTAGATTAATTATTTCTGCAATTAAAATAGTATATATTACTATGCTATTTGTGAAATAAAGCAGACTGTCATGGGTTTACAAAATGATTTTAGGTCAATAAATTGGTCGTTTGTCTTTTTTTCTAATAATTTGAAGTTTTTTTTTCGTATCTTTGCAACTCGGAAATGCGTTTAGTTTAATTAATAATGCTCTTTAACTCTATAGAATTCGCGCTGTTTTTGCCGGTGGTTTTCCTGCTCTACTGGTTTGTTTTCGACTACGCCCTCAAGCAAAGTCGTTACCAGCTGACATTGCAGAACGCATTTGTCATTTTTACAAGCTATGTGTTCTACGGCTGGTGGAACTGGCGATTCCTTCTCCTCATAGCCTTCACCTCGTTCTGCTCGTGGGGCAGTGGACTGCTGATAGGTAAGGCCGACACAAAGAATAAGGCCAAGACTTGGATGTGGGCCAACATAGTGTTGAACATCGGCATCCTTGCAATGTTCAAGTACTACGATTTCTTTGTAACAGAATTCGCCCAACTATTCAATATCTCCACCGACGGACTTCTGCTTAAGGTGATACTCCCCGTGGGCATTTCGTTCTACACTTTTCAGGCGCTTAGCTACTCAATTGATGTCTATCGTGGCAAGATGGAGCCGACGAAGGACATCGTCGCCTTCTTCGCCTTCATCTCGTTCTTCCCACAACTGGTGGCCGGACCTATAGAGCGTGCAACCAACCTTTTGCCGCAGTTTCAGAAAAAGCGCGAGTTCGACTACGACACTGCCGTCGACGGAATGCGTCAGATCTTGTGGGGCTTGTTCAAGAAGATTGTGGTGGCCGACAACTGCGCCGTGTATGTCGATCAAGTCTTTTCGACCTACACGGAACAATCGGGAAGCACCTTGCTCCTCGCCGCCATCTTCTTCACCTTCCAGATTTACGGTGACTTCTCGGGCTATTCCGACATTGCTATAGGTACTGCCAAATTGTTTGGTATCAAGTTGATACGCAACTTCAACGTGCCGTATTTCAGCCGCGACATAGCCGAGTTCTGGCGCAGGTGGCATATCTCTCTCACCACTTGGTTCCGCGACTATGTGTATATCCCTTTGGGCGGCAGCCGCGTTAGCAAGGCGAAAATCATCAGGAACACTTTTGTGATCTTCCTTGTGAGTGGCTTTTGGCACGGAGCCAACTGGACTTTCATTGCTTGGGGAGCGTATCACGCATTGCTTTTCCTTCCCTTGATACTGTTGGGTAAAAACCGCAAATACACCAATACCGTGGCCGAAGGACGAATATTGCCGACGCTGAAGGAAACAGGACAAATGATATTGACATTCTTTTTGGCTGTAATCGGTTGGATAATTTTCAGAGCCGAGAGTATTGGTCAAGCGTGGGAGTATGTGTGTGGAGTCTTCAGCAAGAGTCTGTTGTCGGAGCCTGAACTTTTTTCCGATAAAATGGTGCTGGTTGTTATTCCGTTGTCGGTAATGTTGTTGGTGGAATGGTTTCAGCGAGGCAAGGGACACGGTTTCGATTTCGGCAACAGCCCCCGATATAAGGTCGTGCGGTGGTGCATCTATCTTTCAACAGCGCTGTTAATCATTGCTTTACAACAACAAAAAGTGTCTCCGTTTATTTATTTCCAATTTTGACTATGAAAAGGTTTTTTACTAATATATTGCTTTTTGTTATCATACTTGCAATTCTGGATGTCGTTGCAATATGTGTTTTGGGTGGCAATGCCAGTTTTGATATAACATACTATAGGAAAGTTACTTGGGGACATATGTTCAGTCGCACCAAAGACATCCCCAATCATAAAAATCCCGACATCCTTTTTTTAGGCTCATCTCACGCCTATCGAAGTTTCGACGGCAGGATATTTGAAAGATCAGGCATCACGACTTTCAATTTGGGTTCATCAAACCAAACCCCAATACAAACTGAGGTTCTGCTCAAAAAATATATTGACGAGATAAAACCAAAACACATTGTATTTGAGGTGTATCCGACGTTGTTCGAAATAGATGGGGTGGAATCGACATCTGATTTGATTTCCAATGACCATATCGATTTCGAGACCTGCAAACTGGCGGTGAAATCGGGTAATATCAAACTGATAAACACGCTGATTTACGGACTGTACATGGAATACTGCCGCGATGAGAGGGAAAAATTTGTGGAGGAAACAGTTAATTGTGGCGATAAATATGTGTCGGGCGGATATGTAGAGAGAATCGAATACACTCCCTTTGTGTCGGACGGCTCCATAGAACACACAAAAATACAAATACTGCCAAAACAATTACGTGCTTTCGGCAATTGTGTCAGGATAGTGAAAGAACGACAAATCCCCTACATACTCGTTATAGCGCCATTGCCCAAAACCATTTATAAGGGGTTCGACAACATCGATGAGTTCAACCAAACAATGTCTTCGTACGGCAAACTTATTGATTTTAATAAAATTCTGCATTTCGACGACAGCTGTTTTTACGATGCAGACCATCTGACACAAAAAGGAGTGGAAACATTTGACAGCTGTTTCATAGAATGTTTGGATTCCTTGAAGACACAGGGAGATTTTTGAATAACACCACCCCGATTTCAACCGATAGCACATCTTTTTCCAAACACTCATTTTCCTTCAAAAACAAATATTTTTCACAATTGACGTAAAATCCAATTATTTTTCGTATCTTTGCAGTTTCAAAATTCGCGAAAAAAGTACAACTTAAAACGAAAAAATGTTGGATAAAAACACTATTATAGGGCTTGTTCTGATGTTCCTCGTATTCATCGGATACATCTGGTGGACAGCCCCTTCGAAAGAGGAAAGGGAGAAAATTGCAGCCCAACAAGACTCACTGCGCAAAGCATACGAAGACTCTGTAATAAGTGCCCAAGAAGCCCTCGCCGCTCAAAAACTTATCGACGATTCCCTCGCCGCCAACGACACCGTAGCCCAGCAGGCTAAGGTGGATAGCACCCGCAAGGCAGCCGGCGTTTTCGCCTGCAACCTCGACGGCGAGCCCCTTACCATCTCTGTTAAAAACGAACTTCTGAGCCTCGACATCAACTCATGTGGGGCCTTTATTGACAACGTAATCCTTAGCGAATACACCAGCTACGGCGACTTGCCCCTCGACCTTATCGGCAAAGGCGACGACAGCCTCAACCTCACCTTCTCAACCATAAACGGCGACATCATCCGCACCGCCAACCTCAATTTCACCACTTTCGTCAACGGCCAGAAAGCCGAAGGCGACACCCAGCTGGAGCTCTCCGGCGACGACTCCGTGCGTATAGCCATGCGCGCTTTCGTAGCAGGCACCGACTCGGCATCGGCAGGCATTGATGAAAACCGCTATCTGGAGTTCGCCTACACCCTGCGCGGCAACAGTCACGAGGTGAAGTTCGACATCAATTTCCACGGTCTCGAGAAAACTCTGCTCGACAACCCCTACATCGACCTTTATTTCAAGGATAGACTCACCCGCCACGAAAACCACGGCGATGTCAAAAGCAGCGGACGTAGCGATATGGAGCGTTTCTACTCCTCCATCTACTACAAACCCACAGACGATAACGCCGACAACCTGCGCGACGGTACCGACGGCGACGTTGACGTGAAAACTCCCCTACAATGGGTGGCTTTCAAACAGCAGTTCTTCAGCACCATACTTATTGCCGACAGCTCCTTCGACAACGCCGAACTGCGCACCGTTACCGAACAGGACACCGATAGCCGCTACCTCTGCACCATGGAAGGCAATATCGGACTGCCTTTCCATCTGTCGAAAGATTATACCGTGGGGATGCGCTACTATTTCGGTTCCAACAAATACCGCACCCTGCGCAATATGGACCTCGGGCTGGAACGTATTCTGCCTCTGGGATGGGGTTTCTTCGCCATACAGTGGGTGAATCGTTTCGCCATCATTCCGGTGTTCAACTTCCTCGAGCAGTTCAACTGGAACTACGGCATCATCATCATAGTGCTCACCCTTCTGGTGAAACTTGTGCTGTTCCCCATCGCATACAAGTCGTACTCCTCGTCGGCAGTGATGAGAGTGCTGCAACCCGAAGTTGCCAAAATCAACGAGAAATTCCCCAAACAGGAGGATGCTCTGAAAAAACAGCAGGCCATATCGGCGCTATACAAGAAAGCGGGGGCAAGTCCCATGTCGGGCTGTTTACCTATGCTTCTGCAGATGCCCATACTTTTTGCCATGTACCGTTTCTTCCCGGCTTCCATAGAGTTGCGCCAGCAGCCCTTCCTCTGGGCCGAGGACCTCTCCACCTACGACTCCATACTCGACTTGCCGTTTAAAATACCGCTTTACGGTGACCACATAAGTCTCTTCTGTCTTCTGATGTTTGCCGTACAATTCCTCTACACATGGTATACCATGCGTCAGCAGGCCTCGCAGCAAAGCATCCCCGGCATGAAATTTATGATGTACTTTATGCCCTTCATGATGCTGTTTATGCTCAACAGCCTCTCCGCAGCACTTAACTTCTACTACTTCCTTTCGTTGTGTATCACCATGTTGCAGATGATTATCATACGTCGCACCATCAACGAGGAGAAGATTCACAAACGCATCGAGCTGGCAAACCTCAAGTACAAGAACAAACCGCCCAAGAAATCGGGCTTTATGAAACGTCTCGAAGAGATGCAGAAACGCAGCGAGGAGATGCAGAAAAGAGCGAAGAAATAGTTCGGAATTCGGATTTCGGAATTCGGAACCTTTAGCTCGGCGAAGCCAATTCGGAAATAATTGACAATGAACAATTAACAATGAACAATTGATTCGGAATAAAAAGTAAAAAGGAAACAAAAAAAATAATAAACCAAGGTCAATAATTAGTAGCACCGCGTCAGCCTCTGACAACTGACCCCTGAATACTGAATACTGACCACTAAAAAAAACAAAATGGAACTATTAATCATTGTAATTTTCGTGATAGGGTATGCCTGCATAGCTCTTGAGCATCCCCTAAAGATAAACAAAACCGCTACCGCATTGCTCCTCGGAGTGCTGGTATGGACAATCCTTGCCCTTTCGCATGCCTTGCCCGGCAACATCATCAGCGCGGAGCTTGTGGAAAACCTCGGCGAAACGGCCGAAATAGTGTTTTTCCTGCTTGGTGCAATGACGATAGTTACCCTTATAGAAGATTATCAGGGCTTTAGGGTGATAACCGACAAAATAACCACCACCAACAAGAAAAAACTGCTGTGGGTCTTGTCGATTCTCACCTTCTTCCTCAGTGCCCTGCTCGACAATATGACCACCGCCATCGTGATGATTGCCCTGCTGCGCAAGCTCATCGCCGACCGCAAGGAACGCTGGCTCTACGCAGGCATGGTGATACTCGCAGCCAACGCCGGCGGCGCTTGGTCGCCCATTGGTGACGTCACCACCATCATGCTGTGGATCGGCGGACAGGTCACCACTATCAATATCATAGTTAAGACTTTGATAGCCAGCTTTGTATGTATGGTTGTTCCGGTGCTTGTTGTCGGTGCCACCCTCAAAGGCGAAATTGAGCGTCCGCAGGAAGAAGCTGCCGGACTCGAAGTGCCCGCTCACCTGCGTCGTCTGGTACTTGTCATGGGTATCGCAGCACTTATCTTCGTTCCTATTTTCAAAACTATCACCCACCTGCCTCCCTACCTCGGAATGCTGTTCGGCTTGGGTATCCTGTGGATAACCACCGAAATCATCAGCCGCAAATACGAGAAAGAGGGACACAAGCTGCCTACCGCAGTCAGCACCCTCGAGCATATCGACACTCCGACAATACTTTTCTTCCTCGGTATTCTTATGGCCGTTAGCTGCCTGAAAGTTGTGGGCATACTCGGTCATCTGGCCGGCGGCCTCAACACTGCTTTCGGCACCGAAGCCCCCGGTTTCTTCTTCATCGACCTTATCATCGGCGTGCTGTCGTCCATCGTAGATAACGTGCCTCTGGTGGCCGCCGTTATGGGCATGTACCCCATCGACCCCGACACCGCTATTTTTGCCACCAACCACCCGTTCTGGGAATTCCTCGCCTACTGCGCCGGTACAGGCGGAAGCCTCCTTATCATCGGCTCGGCTGCCGGTGTGGCCGTGATGGGCATGGAGAAAATAGATTTTATCTGGTATCTGAAAAAAATATCGTGGCTGGCATTGCTCGGATATATCGCCGGTGCCATAGTGTTCGTGCTTATGGACATCACTTTATTCGAGAACGTACCTTGGCTCCGCGACTTGGTATTAGCAACACCAGTTTCTAACCCAACATTATCGTTAGTATAAAATGAAAGAAACAGAAAACAAACCCGGAGTATCGGCTTCGGAAACAAAAAAAACCGAGAAAAAATCCTTTTTCAAACGCAAGTGGGTACGCGTTACCTACCTTGTTTTAGTCCATTTGTTCGCCATCTACGGCGCAATACAAATCGGAGGTTTGGTAATCTTCAAACTCGGATTGACCAACAACAGCGGCACCATCGACAAGAACTCCCGTTATCTGATGGAGGTGTCGGAGATGAACGACCTCTCCAAATCCGGAGTTTCGGCGCAAGAACGTATTCAGGTGGATTTGGACCAGTATGTGAAGATGGCTGTCTTTGGCCGTTTCTACCCCGAAAACGCCCGTCTTATGATGCAGACACTGCGCACCTGCGACAATCCTGCCGTGGTATCGCAGATGATAGCCGCCGCCGAGCTTTACACCGACAAAAACGACGAGTACAAAGACTACCTCGCGCAAGTCGACAAGGCATATAAATCGATTAAACAGCAGCAGAACCCCAACGTCATCCCGTGGATGGCCACCGAAGAATGGGCTGCTCTGAAACCTGCCATCCTCAAGGACAAAGTGCTTATCGACAGCGCCGCACACATAACTGGTGTGGATCCGCGTCTGATAGTGGGCTGCCTTGTGGGTGAGCAGATGCGTCTGTTCAACTCCAAACGCGAGATATACAAGACCTACCTCGCACCAAGGGCCATACTCTCGGTGCAGTCGCAGTTCTCGCTCGGCGTGAACGGCATCAAGGACTTCACCGCCATGAAAGTGGAACGCAACCTCAAAGACCCCAACAGCGAATACTACATGGGCAAGGAATACGAGCATATCCTCGATTTCCACACCGCCGACCACACCACCGAGCGTGTGAACCGTCTTGTTGACTACCACAACCACCTCTATTCGTACATCTACACCGGTTGCATACTGCACCAGACCATGATGCAGTGGAAACGTGCCGGATACGACATCTCCAACCGTCCCGACATCCTGTTCACACTATTCAACGTAGGTTTCTCGCAGTCGCAGCCCAAGCCCGACCCCAGATGCGGCGGCTCACACATCAACATTGCAGGTAAGGTTTACACCTTCGGTGCTATCGGTTTCGACTTCTTCTTCTCCGGCGAAATGTCCGACGCCTTCCCGCTGCACGAGACATACTTCCGTCCCCAGCAATCGGAGACCGAGGCCGCACAAACCGACTCCACCAACAGTAAGAATCTGTCGAAAAACGTTACAATATAACGAATGTCCTTTGCAGAAAGGCAGTCTAACTAAAGTGAAAAAATTAAAACCTTAAAGATATGGTATTTGATATTAAAAAAACGGCAATGGCGCTTGCAATGGCTCTGGTACTCACTGTGCCGGCATTGTCGCAGAAAAGACCCCAGCAGCAACCTTCGGCCAAATACGCCGCCGTGGTGCAGGGCGTTAACTACGAGGGCTACGCCTTCAACGAGGATTTTGAAACCGACATCACCGTGGAAAACCAGGCCGGTCGTTTCACCCTCACCCCGGCTGAGATAGACACCGTGGAGAGGCTCATCAAGAAAAAAATAGCCAAGATGAACCACACCCACGAGCACCAGCCCAACAAAGAATGCCAGCTCATCGACGAGCACCTCGACAAATACAAACGCCAGTACATCGGCTTCATCAACGAGGACGGCGACAAAGTGGTGTGGGTGAATTTCCTGCGCGACCGTCGTTTCGACAAGCTGCTGCTCTACGAAATACCCAACATCACGGGCGGATGCAGCAACTTTTTCCATGTGAAAGTGAATATCGACCACCACTATCTCTATGGCTTGGAAGTGAACGACGACGGCGAGGTGGTTTACACCAAACCTCCCATGAAACGCAAATACCGTCGCGTGAGCAAACCTAAATGATTCCCGAAGTGAAAGAACTACTCACTCAAGCCACTCTTTTCAAATTCCTGAAATTCTGCGTTGTAGGAGTTACAGGGACAATCATTGATTTTGGCCTTACGTGGATATGTAAGGAGAAACTGAAAATACCTAAATTTATAGCCAACGCCATCGGTTTTGTGGTGGCCGCCACAAGCAACTACATCCTCAACCGTGTGTGGACATGGGGCAGCACCAACGAGCAGGTGGGCGTGGAATACGTAAAATTTTTCGGCGTGTCGCTCATTGGCCTGGGACTCAACACCTTGATACTATATCTGTTGCACGAAAAGATGAAACTCAATTTCTGGTTTTCCAAAGTCGTTGCCACCGGCGTGGTAATGGTATGGAATTTTCTTGCAAACCATTACTTTACCTTTGCGGGAGTCGGCGCATAGCAGCTGTTCTGCAAAGGTCGCAAAATAATTACTTTCTATGAGAAAACTTTCGTTTTTGGCAATCGCCATTTTCCTTTGCTATATCGGGGCCACGGCCCAGAACTCCATCGACAGCCTGTTTGCCGCCCATCCCGAAGTGGTATTCTCTTTCGAGGAAAGCGACGCCTCCAAGCTCCGCGAGCTGAGCCGCATCGTCTCCATCGACAAACGCAGGGGCAACACCGTTACTGCCTACGCCAACCGCTCCGAGTTCGAGGCATTCCTGCAAAAGGGCTACGATTACACCATCGTTAGACGCAATGCCGAAAAAGCCGTGAGCATGGCCTCCACCGTGGCACAGATGTCCAGCTGGGACCGCTACCCAACCTACGACGTGTATCTGCAGATGATGGACAGCTTTGCAGTGAAATACCCCGCCCTCTGCCGTATCGACACCATCGGCACCTCGGTGCGCGGAAGGCTGATACTCTGCGCCGTAATCTCCGACAGTCTCAACATCGACCAAAACGAGCCCCAGTTTTTCTACTCCTCCACCATCCACGGCGACGAGGTTACGGGCTATGTGCTGATGCTCCGCCTTATCGACTACCTGCTTACAAACTACGGCACCAATGCCGAAATCACCTCTCTGGTGAATAACACCCGCATTTACATCAACCCCCTTGCCAACCCCGACGGCACCTACAACGGCGGAAACAGCTCTGTGACGCGCGCCCGACGCTACAACGCCAACTCGGTGGACCTTAACCGCAACTACCCCGACCCATGGGGCTCGGCACCTCTAAACCCAGTACAGCGCGAGAATACCGCAATGATAAACTACATTTCCAATCACCACTTTGTGATGTCGGCCAACCTGCACGGCGGTGCCGAGATAGTAAATTTCCCGTGGGACAGCTACACCTCACGCGAAAAAAGTACGGCCGACAACCGCTGGTGGCAGGCTGTGGGCCGCAAGTTTGTGGACAGCTGCCGCGCTGTGCGTGGCGGTGTCTATACCTCCGACAACAGCAGCGGAATTATTGTAGGCGGCGACTGGTACGTCATCAACAACGGCAGGCAGGATTACGTAAACTACTACCATCACTGCCGCGAAGCCACTATAGAGGTGTCCGAGGACAAAACCCTCTCCACCTCGCTGTTGCCTACCTATTGGAATTTCCACCGCAGAGCCTTGCTCGACTACATTGGCCAAGTGCATTACGGCATACACGGCATGGTGGTTGATTCCGTTACCCGTCAGCCGCTGAAAGCTCTGATTAGCATCGACAACTACGACTGCGACAGCTCGCAAGTATATAGCCGCAACGGACACGGCGATTTCTACCGTCCGCTCCTCGCCGACGACTACGACGTAACAGCCACCGCTCCCGGATATCGTGTGAAGACACTGCAAAACGTGACGGTGAACGACACCGCCGCCACCCACATCCTTTTCGAGCTTGTGAGGGACACATCAACTGTAGGCATCGACAACGCTTTCGGCCAGGACATCGCCATCCATCCTAATCCCTGCCGCGATTTTGTGGAGTTTTCGGGCAAAGACATTGTGCAGTACACCGTTGTCAACGCACTTGGCGTGAAAATATGCCAAAGCTGCGTGGAAGCCGACGTGCAACGCATAAACACCGCCAAATGGCCCAAAGGTATTTTTATTGTCGAATTTACGGATGCCGAAGGTAGGAACTGCTACCGAAAAATTGTAAAGAGATAGATATGAAAAAAGTTGTTGAAACGACACCCTACGGCAGTCTGCCTACTTGTCTGGCTTTTGCTTTATTTCTGTTTCTGTGTCCTGCGTTGCACAGCCAGAATCAGGAGCAGAAACTTTTGTTGAAAGCAGCTTACAGCAGAAACTCCGAATACGACCTCTACCGGTTTTTCGACAATTGGTCGAAGGAGGTGCCATCCAACGAAACCGAGGCTCCCGACAAATGGGTGGCTGAGGCCCATAAGGTTTTTGTGGCTTTTTACCAGCCGCTGCTGTGCGGAGAAAACGGTTTTCAAAACAAAGAACGACAATTATATAAGGACAACCCCTATTTTATCGTTCAAAACACGCTCAGAAGCATCTATGTAGCCGACACTATACCTTACAAAACCGACGAGCTGATAGGATATTACACAAGTCATATAGACAAAATAATCAGCGATGAAAGTTACCGAAGGAAATATATAAAAGATGAAAAATACAATTCCTATGTAAAAAAATACTATGGCAGTGCCGATAGTCTTCGTACAAGCGAGATTTTATGGATTCAGCGCCAACTTGAAAGAGGGTATTTATTGCCTGAGTTTGATTTTGAGAAACAAGAATATGAGATGGTGAAAATACTCACCATTAAGGTGGATTCTAATATAACCTTCCGTCCCCCGGTGCATTTTCCCGACAGAAAAATAGTTTATCTGACCGATGAATATAAAAAGTTGTTGGACGATTTTTTAGGCGACGAACATGTTAATTTGGGAGAAAAAAGCATTATGCAGCCTGCATATTCAAAGGGCGATAGCCGTAAAAAAATGGAATTTATCCTAAAAGCCGCCACCATATTATACGGACACTGGGGCGGATATTGGCAATACGAAACCTATCCGAAGGCATCGACAATGGTTTTCGACCGCGGGATGCGTCGTGCCGTGGTATTTTTCCGTTTCGGGTACGAAGGAGGACATGTGATTTTGGAAAAACAGAACGGCGAGTGGAAAATCGCAACAGTGAAATACACGTGGATTGAGTGAATAAACATTTGATAGTAAAATAATCATTTTTTTTGCGTATTTTTGCAAACGTAAACGAAACTAAAAACACACAGATATGTCAGTAAAAAAACAATTGTTAGTCGCTCTTTTGCTTGTGGCGGCTTTTGCTGTCAAAGCACAAAGTCCTGTTCAGGACACCACAAAAAAGGCCAATAAAGAACAAGTTTCCAGCACCGACACCATCACCATTGCCATGGTAGGCGATATGATGCTGGGCACTAATTACCCCTCACGTCAGCTGCCCGCCAACGACGGCAAAAACCTTTTCGACCATGTGGGTGACATTCTCCGCTCCGCCACCATTACTGTGGGCAACTGCGAAGGTGCCATGGGCGAAAAAGGCAAATGTACCAAAGGCACTGGAAAATACAGCTACGCTTTCCGTATGCCATCGTCGTATGCACGCCTTTTCAAGGATGCCGGATTCGATTTCCTGAGTCTTGCCAACAACCACAGCAACGACTTCGGCACCGAAGGTATAAAGGAAACCATGCGGCTGCTCGACAGTCTGCATATAAAATATGCCGGTGTGAAAGGCCTTTGCCGCAAGGCGTTTCTGAAACAAAAAGGTATTACGTACGGTTTCTGTGCTTTCGGACATAACGGCTACACCTACACGCACCAGAATGTGGAAACGGTGAAGGAGATACTTCACGAGCTGCGCGACTCGTGCGACATACTTATAGTGTCGTTCCACGGCGGTGCCGAAGGCAAGGACAAGACCCATCTGCCCGAAGGCACGGAGATTTTCCTCGGCGAGGACCGTGGTAACCTGCGTTCGTTTGCCCACATGTGCATCGACGAGGGCGCCGACATCGTTTTCGGTCACGGACCCCACGTGTGCCGCGCCATGGAGGTGTACAAAGGACATCTCGTGGCCTACAGTCTCGGCAATTTCTGCACTCCTGCCGGCATCAGCGTGTCGGGCATTTCGGGCTACTCGCCTGTGCTTGTGGCACGTATCGACAGAAACGGCAAGCTTATCGACGGACGCATCCACTCGTTTATACAGGCCTTCGGCAAAGGTCCGCAACCCGATTTGGACAACAAGGTGGCGCAGTTTATCCGCTCCCTCACCAAGTCCGATTTCAAAAATCCGCACATCAAAATCGAGGACGACGGCAGTTTTGTGCCTGTAGAATAAACGTATTCTCCAACCCGCATTATCATTACTATGCCCGCAAAAAAGCCCGTAGTGGCACTTATCTACGATTTCGACGGCACCCTCTCGCCGCTCAACATGCAGGAGTACGACTTCCTGAAAGCCATCGGCATCAAGGACCGCAAGCAGTTCTGGGCCGAGAACGACCGTCTCAAAGCCAAGCACAACGCCAGCAACGTGCTGTGCTATATGCGGCTGATGCTCGAGAAAGCCCGTGCGGCGCACGTCAGCGTCAAACGCGAGCAGTTTGTGGAGTTCGGCAGGAGCGTGCAGCTGTACATAGGCGTGGAGCAGTGGTTCGATTTGATAAACGCCCTCGGCAACAAATACGGGATAAAGGTGGAGCATTACATCAACTCGTCGGGACTCAAGGAGATGATCGAAGGCACGCCAATAGCAAAGCATTTCAAGGAGATATACGCCTGCTCGTTTATGTACGACGACGGGGTGGCGGTATGGCCCGCCGTGGCTGTCGATTTCACCGCCAAAACGCAATTCCTGTTCATGATAAACAAAGGCATCGCCAAGGTGAGCGAAAACTACAAGGTGAACCGTTATGTGGCCGACAAGGACCGTCCGGTGCCTTTCAGCAATATGATCTATTTCGGCGACGGCGAGACCGACGTGCCCTGCATGCGGCTGGTGAAACAGAAAGGCGGCAACTCCATAGCCGTGTACCGTCCGCGCAACGCAGCCAAACGCGCTATGGCGGAGCAGCTTGTGGGCGAAAACCGCGTTAATTTCGCCTGCGCCGCCGACTATTCGCAGGGCGGCGAGATGTACCGCATTGTGGAATCCATCATCAAGCAGATACGTAGCAACATCGATTTCGACGAGCTGCAGCGACAGAACCAGAAACGTTTCGGAAAAACTTCGGAATAATAGAACAGATTGGGAGTCGCTACTAAAGCGAACAGTTGTTTATTGATTCTGTGGCGGAAAATAGAAACGTTTTTTGGTATTCGTAACTTTCCACAGTTTCAATAAACGTCCGGCCACCTCCGATTCGGCTTCGTTTTCCGGTTTTTTCCAAGAGATGATTGAGGTTGGAGTGCCTTTCAGCACAACGGTATTCGACGGCGAGGCCTGTATTTCTCTGAGTGCGGCTATTTCCAAGTTGTTGCGGTAGGTGCGGGGAGTGTCTTTTAAAAAGAAGAAAAGCACGACGACGGCTGTCCATACTCCGTAAATTATTTTTCGGCTCAAGCGAAAATCATTCTGCCTCAGAAGGAAAATAGAGGAGTACACGTAATAGAAAATTAATAGGCAGGATATGGGCATAATAGTGTCGTAGCGTATGATATAAGGACGGTATGGCCGGTATCCGCCAAAGGGCAAAAGCACTATGTAAATAACCGAAAAGCACAGTATCCAAAGGAACATACTGCGTGTTTCCCTGCCTTTTTCAGGATTTGAGAAACGGATTACAAGGTAATTGATTACACAAAGCAAAAACAGAATTCCAAAACCGCCGCTGTAGGTGATGAACATTCGTAAGAAACCTTGTGGCAGCAAGGCATATCGTTCCGACAATGAGACACTTGTGTCTTGCCACATGGTGTTGTATGTACCCAAATAAAGAGAATAAAGGGAGAGCAATCCTAAGGGTAGCAGAAAACGGTAGTAATGCGACGGCATATTCCTTATGGCTTTTATCAAAGAGAGGGAGACATTAAGGAAATAGTTGTGGAAATACCTTATCAGCAAAACAAGTATGGCCACCACCGCCACCGCAGGATTGATAGAGCCCGAAAAGCAGGTGAGAAACAGAAACGACACACTATAGACAACCTCCACCACGCCATTGCGTATCATTTTCTTGTTATAAAACTCACGGAAAATAAACGGCAGTAGGTAGAAAATCAGAAATATCAGGGGCAGGGCGAAGAAGAAAGAATATGTTATGCTCGGATCGATCAGCCCTATGCATCGGGTGAATCCGCAGGTTTGCATCAAAGCACTGAAAAACAGGCACGAAAAGGCGAATTTCAATTTCTTCAGATGAAAACCGCAACAAACGATAGCACTAAGTAGCAGCACTAGCAATATCTGCATGGCCGTTTTGCAAATGGCATTGCTGTAATACAGACTGTGGATGGGGTCGGTGAAATTCTGTATAAAGAAAGGCAGCGAACGGTAGGTGCCGTACATCAGATAATGCGAGAAAAAACGGTTGGGGGCCGCGTGAGGCTCACCGCTTACTAGCATTTTAACTCCTGTGGGGTCCTGGTAGAGCGGCTTGATATAGTCCAACGGCAACACACTCTCACCCATATCGCCATCCAAAGGTTCGTTGTAATGTTGTACAAAACTATAGCTGATATCCGTAAGAAAGATGCCGACACACAATAGAAATAGTATGCTGCGCCATCGCTTCGACAGTGTGATTTGTTTTTTGAATGTATTACCGCTCATATAAACTTGCTATATGTAAAGTGTATAAAATCAAGAATTTAGCACTGTGGAGCGACTTAATTCCAATAGGTCGGAACGCTGTTTGCCGTATTGTTTTTTGATTTTTTACACCAATGCAAATTTACGCAAAAAAAAATGATTTTTCTAATACAAAGGCATAAAAATATAGAAACTGTCCGGTTTACTCAATTTTTTCCAAGGATTATTTTTTTATGTCGCAGAAAAATACTATTTTTGCAAATGAAAACAGCTTTAGATATCAAGGACCAAAAAGACTTTTTTATGAGAAATACCTCACTTTTATTACTTGCATTGATGTTTTGCGTAGTATGTAACGCGCAGAAAATCAATATTGTAAATCCGACAGTGGAGATGCAGTCCAATCCGCAGGCACTGCACACGGCACAGCCTCGTTTCAGCTGGCAGTACACGGCCGATAGGCCTAATGTGGTACAATCGACGTATCGCATAATTGTCTCGTCCACCTACAAAAAAGCCAAGCGCGCTATAGGCGATTTGTGGGACACAACCGTGGCCTCGTCCGACATGCTGTATATCCCCTACAAAGGGGAAACTCTGCACAGCCGCCAGAAAGTATATTGGGCGGTACATACCAACGTGATTTATGAAGAACCCCTCAAACAGAAAGTAATAGGTAAGGTTTACATAATCAAACGCAAAAGACAAAAAACAATGTCTGTCAAAAGCGATGTGCAGAATTTTACCATCAGCCTGCTGTCGCCCGAAGACTGGGGTCCTTCTTCATTTTTTCTTTCACAAAATGCTTGTTGCAGTCTGGTGTATCCCATTGATTGGAATGCCAGATGGATAGGCCGCGACTATAGCGATGACGTGCTTACAGGTAAAACGCGTCTCGCCGCGCGTTACCTGCGCAAGGAGTTCAATATCAGAAATAAAGTTGCCTCTGCCAAGCTGTATATCAGTGGATTGGGACAATATAGCGTATATATAAACGGCAACGAGGTGGCCGCAGAGGAGATACTGAAACCGGCACTCAGCGACTACCGCAAACGTGTGTATTTCAACGCCTACGATGTTACCGACTTTGTAAGGAAAGGCGACAATGCCATTGGCGTGGTGCTTGAGGGCGGACGCTATACCGCCATGCGCTACAATCCCGACAATCCCGACCGCGACGGCACCAAAAATATACTGCATTTCGGCACGCCACGTCTTAAAATGCAACTGGAAATAACCTGTAGCATCCTTTTAGGCGGAAGCACCATCGTTATGAGCGACACCAGCTGGAAAGTAACCAACCGCGGCCCCATACGTACCGCCAACGAGTTCGACGGCGAGACGCACAACGCCAATATGGACCTCGGCGATTGGACAATGTCCAAGTACGACGACAGCCAGTGGCAAAACGTCGATATTATGGAAGCTCCCGCCGGCGCCCTCGAGCCTCAGCCCAACCCCAACATTATGGTGCAGGACCGCCTTAAACCCGTGGCGATGTTCCAGAAGGACGGCAAATGGATTATCGACATGGGGCAGAACATGGTCGGCAATGTGCAAATCGAATTAAGGAATCAGAAACGGGGCGACACCGTTACCCTGCGTTTTGCCGAAATCCTCCTGCCCGACAGCAATATGTGTATGGCCACCATGCGTGCCGCCGAATGCACCGACCGCTACGTCTCCGACGGTAAACCCGCCAAATGGCATCCGATGTTTGCAACACACGGTTTCCGCTATGTGGAGGTGAGCGGCTTGCGCGGGACGCCTTCGCTCTCCGATTTCGAGGGACGGGTGTTCTACGACAAAATGTCCGTTACAGGCACTTTCGCAACCTCCAACGAGATAATCAACAGCGTTTACCGCAACGCCTACTGGGGTATTCGCGGCAACTACCGCAGCATGCCCACCGACTGTCCGCAACGCGACGAGCGCATGGGCTGGAACGGCGACCGCACCACCGGATGCTACGGCGAGTCGTACATTTTCGACAACCACCACCTGTATTCCAAATGGATTACCGACGCCGACGACAGTCAGCTCGAAAGCGGCTCGCTACCCGACGTGATGCCCGCCTACTGGCGTTTCTACAGCAACAGCATGACATGGCCGGGGGCTTTCATCACCTCCGCCGACATGGTGTACACCCGTTTCGGCGACGCCAAACCCATCGAACGTCACTATCCTGCCATGAAAAAATGGCTTAAGTTTATGAAAGACACCTATATGCAGGACGGCATAATGACCAAGGACAGGTACGGCGACTGGTGTCTGCCACCCGAATCGCCGGAGCTGATACACTCGCGCGACTCCTCGCGTATCACCGCCGCCCCCATGCTTGCCAATCCTTTCTACTGCCACCTTTGCGGTAAGATGGTGGAATTTGCCAAACTGCTCGGCAAAACCGACGACGCCGAATATTTCCAAAACGAGATACAAAACGCCACCGAGGCTTTCAACAAAAAGTATTTCGACACCGCCACGGGCAACTACGATAACGGCACCGTTACGGCCAACATACTGCCGTTGGCTTTCGGTATGGTGCCAAAAGGCTATGAAAGAACCGTTTTCGACAATATCGTAAACAAAACCCAGAAAGACCACAGTTGCCATGTATCCACGGGAGTGGTTGGCATACAGCAGCTTATGCGCACCCTCACCGACTACGGCGCTGGCGACCTCGCACTTAAGATTGCCACTAACGAGGACTATCCCAGCTGGGGATATATGGTACGCAACGGCGCCACTACCATCTGGGAGCTGTGGAACGGCAACACCGCCAATCCTGCCATGAACTCGGGCAACCACGTGATGCTCCTCGGTGACCTGATACTGTGGGAATACGAATACCTTGCCGGAATACGTCCCGCCGAGCCGGGATACAGCAAAATCGTCATCAAACCCCATGTTATCGACGGACTGAAAAGCGTGAACTGCTCCTACCAGTCGCCTTCGGGACTTATCGAAAGCTCGTGGACAAACAATAACGGCAAATTCACTCTGACGGTGGTTATACCGCCCAACACCACAGCCTCCATATATCTCCCCTACAGCGACGGCGAGGGCAACCAACGGATAGAAAATGTTGGAAGCGGCAAGTATAAATACACCTACCAAATACTGAAAACAAGGGGGCGAAAACATCGTAATACACTGAAAAACTGCCCTTAAGTTCAAACTCTGATTTGAGGGTAATTGTTTAAAAATCAACTTGTTATAAAAAAGACACCAAAAAACGATAAAAAAAGTGTAAATTTGCACTGTTGTTTTAAAAAAAGAAATTGCTCAAATAAAAGATGTTATTGACATTGACAATACTGCTGGCCGCAGGAGCCATAATTCTGTTTCTGCTTGCTGTTTTTTCATTGATGTTCTACCACGCCGTGGAAGAACTCAGCCACAGCGAATACGACGAAATTAAAAACACCGGCACCACTGCCGCCACAAGGGTGGTGAAACTGCTCGACAACGAAGACCGCACCCTGTCGGCACTGGAGTTCGCCACTTTCACTTTCCAAGGCCTTGCGTTGTTTTTGGGACTGCTCATAGCATACCTCAACCAGCCCGAAAGTTGGCCGTGGTACGCCAAACTTATTCTGATAGTCGGAATCTTTGTTTATCTGCTCATTGCCGCAGTGTTTGTATATTGGTTGCCAAGATATTACGCCAAGGAGAAGGAGTCGGACATCGTATCCAAACACGCCGTGGCCATACAGTTTCTGGCGTGGCTGTTCAAACCATTCGGAGCTTTGTCGGTGTGGATGAAATCGCAGTTCAACACCACCAACAATACCAACGCCCTCTCCGGCGACGAGATGTCGGACGTGATAGAGATTGCCGAAGGCGGCGAGGATGTGGAGACCGAAGCCCAGATGCTAAAAGGCATAGTGCGGTTCGGCGACCTTGTGGTGAACGAGATTATGAAGTCGCGTATCGACATTGTGGCCATTTCCATCGACGAACCCCTCGACAAAGTCGTGGAACTGTACGAAAGCACCGGCTTTTCGCGTATCCCCGTGTACGACGGCTCGGTGGACAATATCAAAGGCATACTTTACGTGAAGGACCTCCTCTCGGTTATGGCCAAGGACAAGACCAAGGCGTGGACAAGCCTGCTGCGCGAACCGTTCTTTGTGCCTGAGACCAAGAGCGTTAGCGACCTTCTGCACGAATTCCAGACACTGAAGATACACCTCGCCATAGTGGTTGACGAATACGGCGGAACGTCGGGAATCGTTACTTTGGAGGACATCATCGAAGAGATTGTGGGCGAAATTACCGACGAATACGACAAAACCGAACTGCCGTTCCGCAAACTCGACGACAATACCTTTGTATTCGAGGCCAAGACAAGCATCATCGATTTCTGCAAGACCCTCGACCTCGACGACGAGGAGTTCGACGAAGTGCGCGGCGACGCCGAGACCCTTGCGGGACTTATCCTCGAAGTGGTGGGCGAGATACCGCAGCCCGGCACCAACGTCATAATAAAAAACCTCAACTTTGTGATACAGAAATCCGACAACCGTCGTATCGAAGAGGTGAAAGTAACCATCGAAAAACCGTCACAGGATGAAGATTAAAATATTGACAGTTAGCCTGATGGCTCTCTTTGTATATGCTGCTTGCGACAGCGGTCAGACCTACGCCCCCAAGCCAACTACATATTACCGCATCACACTGCCCGACAAGTCGTACCAGACCTACGACACCACGGCTCTGGGCATCACTTTCGAATACCCCACCACTTCTACCGTGGTTATGAAAAAGGACATACCTTCGGTGAAATGGATCGACATACTCTATCCCGAATACAACGGCGTTATCTTTCTTAGTTACAAGAAGTTGAAAACGCCCGCTTCGCTCGCTATGGAGGTGGATACAGCCTACCAGCTGCTGAAACTTCATTTCCAGAAATCGACGGGAGTGGAGGAGCAGTCGTACAACAACCCCGAAGAGAAGGTTTTTGCCAACACATGGCGTCTCAAAGGACAGCAGGTCGCCTCAACGTTCCAGTTCTGGGCCACCGACAGCGTAAAGAATTTCGTCCGTGGCGCCGTTTATATCAACAGTACCCCCAACTACGACTCCCTCGAGCCGGTAATCAACTACATACAGGACGACGCCCGCCACATTCTCGAAACCCTGAAATGGAAGTAGGGAAGTGCGGCAACGCAATTTCGACAACGTTATCTGCGCTTGGCAAGATTGAATTTCACCAACTAAAAATACTATAAAATCCGATTTTTTTGTCCATATCAAAAATTTTTCGTAATTTTGCAAACTGAAAATACTAATAATTCGTATGAACAGTTCGCAAATAAATATGATGTATTTGCTTGGCTCATCGCCAAGGACGGCCTTTAGCACACGAAGTGTGGCAATGCTGCTAAACGAGAAAAGAGACATTTCGCTAACCAAGAGGCTGAACTACTATGTGCACAAAGGCCTGCTGCTGAATCCGCGCAAAGGCATTTATGCCAAAAGTGCCTATAATCCGGAGGAATTGGCGGGTTTGGTATTTGTGCCATCATATATCTCGTTGGAATATGTGCTGCAGAAAGCCGGCGTCATTTTCCAGTACGATTCCGCCATCACATCTATAAGTTACCTCAACCGGGAAATCGAAATGTTGGGGATGCCTTTTCGCTACAGCCAGATAAAGGGCGAGATTTTATGTAATATGGATGGCATCGAAAGGCTCGACAATATCAATATCGCCACTCCGGAACGTGCATTGCTCGATATTATGTATCTCAACTCGGAATGCTTTTTCGACAACCTGCGTCCCATAAACAAAAAAAAGGTTATGCGTATTCTGCCAATCTACAACTCCGCACGGTTGACCGCACGTGTTAAAGAGCTGTTCAAAAAATAACTGCTATGGACTTGAACAAACACAAATACCAAATGCTTCAGATTCTGAAAGATGTGTTTTCAGACGCTGAACTTGCCAATGCTCTGGCCTTCAAGGGCGGAACCGCTTTGATGTTTTTCTACGACCTGCCACGTTTTTCGGTGGATTTAGATTTTAACCTGCTGGACGACAACAAAGAAGACATCGTTTATAATCGTATGCGACGGATTCTGCTACGATATGGTACACTCGACGACGAGGCACGGAAATTCTTTGGCCCTATATTTGTCCTAAATTACGGCAAAGACGAACGCAAGCTGAAGGTGGAGATTTCCACCCGGAAATTCGACAACCATTATGAGACAAAGAATTTGATGGGTATCGAAATGAGAGTTCTTACAAAGCCCGATATGTTTGCCCACAAGCTGTGCGCACTTCTCGACCGGAACGAGATTACGGGCCGCGATGTGTTCGACTGCTGGTTTTTCCTTCAGTCGCAAACCCCGATAAATGCCGCCATTGTGGAATCGAGGATGGGCATGCCGTTGCAGGAACACCTGCAGTGTTGTATTGACACATTGGAAAAAGTTAGCGACAAGACAGTTATGAACGGACTTGGCGAACTCACTGACGGTGATATAAAAAAGTTTGCCAAAACTAAGCTCCGTAAAGAAACAATATCACTATTGTCTTTTTTCAAAGAATTCCCGCTTGTAGCACAATAACACAGGGAGATTGCTTGTTAAATTTCGCCAACTGAAAATACTATAAATTCGTATTATCAGTCTGTGGAATTGTGTTTTTGCTGACGGAGAAGTATCATTTAATGTGTGCCACTACATGCCTTGTATGCGGCTGAAAAGCTCGGGAAAGCGTTTGGCCAACGACACCGGACGGCCGTTTTCCATAAAACAGTGGGTGCTTTGGGCGGTGCAAACAATATCATTGCCGATGCGCATGGTGTATGCAAAAACTATTTTCAGCGGCGAGGTTTTGGCCACCTCCACCGTTATTTCTATCTTGTCCTTGAAGGTGGTTGTCTTTTTGTACACGCAGTCCACCGAAACCACGGGCGACACCACGCCTTCGGCTTCCATGCGGTCGAAACCGAAGCCCATCTGGTCCATCCAATCCACACGGGCCTCCTCCATAAAACGTATGTAGTTGCTGTGGTGCGTTATGCCCATGCGGTCGCATTCGTAGTATTTAACCTCGTGGATATAGGGTTTTATATGCATAATAAAATTCTATAAAATAATAGAAATCAAATTCTTACACCTCCACGCCGAAGTCGCGAAGGGCGGCGTTGAGCGAGGTCTTGAGGTCGGTGGAGGGTTTGCGCTGACCAATGATAAGGGCGCAGGGCACGTTGTAGCTGCCGGCGGGGAACTGCTTGGGGATGCTGCCGGGTATCACCACCGAGCGGGGAGGCACATAGCCTTTGTATTCCTTTGGTTCGCTGCCTGTTACGTCGATAATCTTGGTGGAGCCGGTTATCACCACGCCAGCCCCTATCACCGCTTCGGTGCCGATATGCGCACCCTCCACAATGATGCAGCGCGAGCCGATAAAACAGTGGTCCTCCACAATAACGGGCGCGGCCTGCACGGGTTCCAGCACGCCGCCTATACCCACGCCGCCGCTGAGGTGCACGCTCTTGCCTATCTGTGCGCACGACCCCACGGTGGCCCAGGTGTCCACCATAGTGCCGCTGTCCACGTAGGCACCGATATTCACATACGACGGCATCATTACCACGCCTTTGGCGAGATAGGAGCCGTAACGTGCTATGGCGTGAGGCACCACACGCACGCCCTGCGAGGCGAAGTCGTGTTTCAGGGCTATCTTGTCGTGGAACTCGAAAGGCGGTAGCTCGATGGTCTGCATCTCGCAGATGGGGAAATAGAGTATCACGGCTTTCTTAATCCACTCGTTCACAATCCATTGGCCGTCCTTGGGCTCGGCAATGCGGATTTGGCCTTTGTCCAGCTTTTCGATGGTGGAGCGTATTGCAGTACGCACTTCTTCGTTTTTCAGAAGGTCGCGATTGTCCCACGCCTGCTCTATAAGTTGCTGTTCCATAATTATTTGACGATGTCAAGTTCGTTGATAAGGTTCGTGGCGCCTGCAAATTTGTCGATGATAAAGAGGCAGTAGCGGATGTCGAGGGTGATGTTGCGGCAGTATTCGGGGTCGAACAGGATGTCGCTCATAGTGCCTTCCCAGCAGCGGTCGAAGTTGAGGCCTATCAGCTGTCCGTCGGCGTTGATGACAGGGCTGCCGGAGTTGCCGCCCGTGGTATGGTTGGTGGCGATGAAACAGACCGGAAGCTCGCCTTTGGCATTGGCGTACTGGCCGAAATCTTTGTTGTTGTAAAGCTCTTTCAGACGCGGCTCAACCACGTAGTCGTAGATGTCGGGGTTCTCTTTCTGCATAATGCCCTCGATGGTGGTGTAGGGCTTGTAGCTAACGCCGTCCTTGGGACGGAAACCGTCCACATGACCGTAGGCCACACGCAGGGTGAGGTTGGCGTCGGGGAAGAAATTCACGTCGGGCTGCATCTCCATCATGCCTTTCACGTAAGTGCGCATAAGGCGGGCGATATTATCCTGTGCAGTGCGGTAGGGGTCGATGGTTCGTAAAGCAAAGCCACCAGTTTCAGTTTCAGTGCCGTAAGCGTATGCATACGAAATGCAGAACAAATCCACGGCCGGGTCTTTGCGAATTTTGGATTTTTTCTTAGTAGTATAGTTTTTCAGGAAATCGATAACCTTGTCCTTGTGGGTGAGCATGGATTTTTCGTAAACCTTACTCAAAAGATTCTCCACATCGGCTTTGGAGTGGCATTTTTTGTCGAGATAAGGGGCGAAACCTTTCTGCCACATATAGGTGAAAGTTTCGATGAAAATAGCCTTATCGACAATGGTATGTTTCTCAAAGTCAGTAAAATACTTTTCGTTGGATTTAATAAGCTGTTCGCACTGGGCTTTGGCTTTTTCGTCGTTCATATGATGCAGTTGCCACATTGCGTAGGCACGTTTCATAAAGTCGCTTGCCATCACAGCCTCGTTGAAATAGGTACGTTTCAGTTCGAGTGGTTTCAGTGTGGCGTAGTTTTTTGCCAGCTGCGGCAGAACGTCGCGGTATTCGGGTTTGTCGTTGGCCCACTGCTGGAATTTCTGTTCAAATTCGCGTTTCATCTTGGGCACTTCCAAGCGGTTTACGCCTATTGTCTCGCCCTGCCATTTTTTCCAGCCGTTGGCGATGCTGGCCACTGTGGAGGAGTATTTCAGACGCTGGGCGGCGTCCTGATTCATGGCGTTGTTGTAGTGGTTGAGGCGGATGGTGCGCAGATTGATACGCACGGGGTTGGTAACGTTGGCTATCAGCTCCACGGCGTCGGAAGTGATGTAGCGCTGTGTGGTTCCCGGGTATCCGAAAACGAAAGTGAAGTCGTTCTGCTCGGCGCCTTTCAGCGAGATTGTGAGATGTTTCAGCGGTTTGTAGGGCTTGTTCTCGGCAGAGTAGGGAGCAGGCTTGTTGTCCTTGGCATATACGCGGAACACCGAGAAATCGCCGGTATGACGTGGCCACATCCAGTTGTCGGTGTCGCCACCGAACTTGCCTATGTTCGACGGAGGAGTGCCCACCAATCGCACGTCGGTGAACACCTCGTTGATATACATAAAATACTGATTACCATAGTAGAACGGCTTGATGATGGCTTTGTAGTGAGTGCCTTCCACAGCCTTGTCGGTGATTTTTTTGATATTTTCGGTGATAAGGGCGTTGCGTTCTTTCTCGTCCATATCGTTGTCCACACCTTCAAGTACCTGATTGGTAACATCTTCCATACGCACCAGACGAGTTACGCTAAGTCCGGGGCAAGGGATTTCCTCGTCGAAACTCTTGGCCCAGAAACCGTTGGCCAAATAGTTGTGTTCCAAAGTGCTACGTGCCGCAATCTGGCTGTAGCCGCAGTGGTGGTTGGTGAAAAGCAGTCCCTGGCTGGAGACATATTCGCCGGTACAGCCGCCGCCGAACAGCACCACAGCGTCCTTGAGACAGGCGTTGTTGATGTCGTAGATGTCCTTGGCGGTGATGCGCATACCTTGTTTCTGCATGTCGGCTTCGTTTTTGCCCAGAAGCATGGGAATCCACATACCCTCGTCGGCAAAAGCCGTGGCGAAAGTGAAAAGTACCAGAATGGCGGTCAGTATTTTTTTCATAAAAACGGTTGTTTTAGCGGTTATCAATTGGTTTGTAAAGGGTTGTTTTTCAGCTCGTTCACATTGCGTTTGGAGCGGTCCACGTCGCGGCCGAAGCTCTTGTTGGCCAGTTTGCGGTCGCGGGGACGGTAGGTGCCGTCTTCCATTTCGCGGAGCATCACCTGAGTGAAGAGCTTGAACATCTTTTCTTCCTGAGTTTCATCGTGATAGAAGCTCTCCCAAGCGTAGTTGTAAAGTTCCTGCAGACGCTCGGCCGACATGTGTTTGGGGTGGTACACCACCTGTCCGGCGTTGTAGTGGTCCCAATCGTGGTCGAAGATACGTCCCTGACGCATAAGGTCGTCGTAGGCCTTTGTGTGGGGGAAGGGCGCCAGCACGGTGAATTCGGCAAGGTCGAGGTCGATGTTCAGAAGGAAATCGATAAGACGTTTGATGTCGTCCTCGGTCTGGTTGTCGAGACCCAGAAGTATGGTGCCTTCAACGCCAATGCCGTGGTCGTGGTAGCGTTTCACACGTTCCTTGATATAGTCGGAGGTGTCGTAAACAGCCTGATACACGTACCATGCCCCTG
>JAEEGJ010003414.1_pt1 | contig 61778 bp, 46 predicted proteins | sample 8958761 | NCBI WGS metagenome assembly JAEEGJ01 (sample SAMN16246546, study PRJNA631951) | gut metagenome | biome: gut microbiome; feature: rumen; material: RS-attached | host: Bos | place: Iran: Karaj | collected 2018-10 | reverse complement strand
CAAATCAAAGACAGCAAAAGAAGAGGCTTGGAAAAAATATATTCCGAGCTGATTAAAGATGAAAGATTTGCCGGTTTAAATATAACTTTCAACGAATTTAGCGAAAGAGTAGAAGATGCTGTTAGTGCCCGTTATAAACAAAGATTAGAAACAGATTATGATGTTATAGCCGTAGATAAAAAAACCAATGATTATTATGTTGTTAGAGTAGATGGTGCTAGATACTGGAAAGCTCTCCTATATGATGGCCGAAATCCAGTTCGATATGAACAGTAACGATGTGATGGGTATCGAGAAGGACGGGACTCCACGGAAAGGAAAGGTGGTACAGGCGGACCTTTTGGCCAAAATCAAGGACTGGGACGACTGGGTAGCCCGTATCAAGATGGATCCGTTTGCCGTCGCCGGTTGCGACCGTTTCACTTTCGTGCCGACCGGCAGGGGCATCTTCTACGACCACTCCTCCACCGAAAGTCCGAAAGAGGTGGCCATCGACGGGGAATACCTCCTCGGAGCGGAAGCCAAAGCCAAGGAAAATGAAACCGAGGAACAGAAGAAAGAGCGTCTGAAAAAAATCGGCAAGGCCACCAAAGAGTGGCAGGGCTTCTATTGGGATGAACTCACGGTGTTCCTTTCCGATGAAATCAGCAATACCTTCAGCGACCAGGAAGGTCCTAAGGATTCTGTGGTCTCCTACACTTACGGCATCAACGGAACCATCAAGGATTCCGTTCACTATTGCTATCCCGGCAGCCGTATCAACTTCGGCGCCAAGGGGTTGATTATTGACAAGTACGGTTTCACTGCCGAGATTTTCGCCCGCGACATTTTCCGTGCCGACACGAAGTCGGGCGGCGGTTGGGCCTTCTCCCTTGATACCGTCAGCGTGAAATTCCTGAAGGGCCAGTATAAGGCCGGTGTCATCAAGGGCGGCTTCGGCATCCCGCTGTTCAGCGGCGGCTTCGCCTACGACTGCTCCATCGGCTCCGACAGCCTCGAGTTCAGCATCAAGGCGGTGGAAGACACCCTCAAGCTCGATATGTGGCTTGCTTCTGTGGACTTTGATCCGAAGTCTTCGTATTTCAGAATCAAGAAGATATACAAAGAGTCGGGCACCCGCATCGACCTGACGATGAACGGCAAGATCAACGTGGCGTTCGACAAAATAGGCATTCCCGTCAACTGTGCCTTGGCGAAGTTCGAGCACATGGGCATGCGCAACTGGCAGAGCGGCAAAGCCGATGCCTCCATTGATAAGTTCGAGTTTGACATCGGTGATTGGTCGTTTGCTTCCCCGCAAAAGACCATCGGCGGTGCACCGTCGAGCGGCAGCGGCCTGCAGGTGGACGAGAAAGGGGAGCCTATCGGCTCGGTCTCCTTCGCGGGCTTCACCTTCAGTCTTACCAAATTCGACCCGATTGTTACTTTTGAAAAAAGTGACCTGAAACTTGGTTTCAAGGTGGGTGGCCAGATCAAGTTCGCCACGGAAGGCACCGACCTGGGTGCGAGCTGCGGCTTCTCCGTCTGGGGCATTGTGGAACCCACCAACCACTTCCATGTGAAGAAAGTGGATGCCAAACTGGAATCTATTTCTTTGGATAAAATTGATTTCGAGGTATTTACATTGGATGGAGTTCTGGACTTCTTTAGCAGTACGGGCAAGGGAAGTTCCGGCTCTGGCGGTGGAGGAGGTAATTCCGGTTCTGGCTCTGGTAGCTCCGGCGGCGGCGGCGGTATCAATGCGCTCAGCGGCTTGTCCGTGTCGGGCGGCGCGATGGGCGATGGCTTCGGCGGTAACCTGTCCGTCACCATCATGAGCAAGGTGACCCTGACCATGAGCGTGGGCTTCGGCACGAAATCCGACACCAAAGGTAAATACACATGGTGGTTCTTCGACGGTTCCTGTAAGTTCCCCGGCGGCATTGCCCTCGGTGCGGTCAGCATCAACGGTTTCTCCGGCGGCTTTGCTTACAATATGAAAGCCTCGAAGAGCCTGACAGACCCGAGCTATAGCGCTGTCAACCTGTTGAAAAAAGCCGAAAAGAACACTAATGAAAACGCAATGTCCGCCTCCGGTATGGAGTTCACACCCGACCGGGGAAGCTGGGTGGCCAACGCCGGTATCAGCCTCGTGCTGACCGGTGCGGAAAACACCATGAATGCCGACGGTCTGGTCTCGTTGCGTATCGCTAACAAACATTTCTCCGGCGTGTTCATCGATGCCAACGCCTATGTGATGAGCAAGATGGACAAGACCAAGACCCCTGGCGACGGCAGCAACAACAACTCCCCATTGGTCAAGGCCAAAGCCATCATGGGCTATGAGAGAACCGATGTTTACGACTACTTCCGTCTCTCCATCGCGGTGAAGGCAGACATCAACCTCAGCAAACTTCTGGAAGGTGCAAGTTCCACAGTATTAGGAAGCACCTTGAGCGGTGTGCACGGTGGTAGTTCCTTGTTGACCAGTTCCAATGTGACCAAGGCCCTGAACGCACTGACCGGCAAGTCGGGCATCGGCAGCCATGACGCGAGTGCCCGTGAGAACGCCGCAGAAGCTTCCACCAGCGGCAACAGCGGAAAGCCCTCCTTCAGCCTTACCGCCAGTATTCCGATTGACTTCGAATTGAAACATTATAGAAAAAAAGACGGCAACCACAAGGCCAACTCCACCGATTGGTATTTCGCCATCGGCAAACCGAAATACGAGGAACGCGTGCAGTTGAAAAGCAAGCTCGACATGGTGGTGTGCAGCGCCGAAGCCGAGTTCACTTTCTATATGCAGACAGGTAACGCCTTCGCCTATCAGATGCCTCCGCTCAGCAACGACTTGAAGAAATTCTTCGGTCTGGAGGACGACGACAAGAAGATGGACACCGACGATGAAGGCGTGAAAAATGCCCGTAAGCTAAAGAGCACCGACTGGCTGGCTATCGACAAGGGCGGCGGCTTCTGCCTGGGTTCCACCTTCCATGCCAAGATCTCGCTTGACTTCTTCCTCTATGTACACGTAACGGCCGACCTCGGCTTCGATGTGGCTTTGCTGGATGTAAGTGGTCAGGGATGCCCCGGTCATCCGCAGATTGGCAAGAACAATTTCTACGCACTGGGGCGCGTATATGCAGCCTTGCAGGGCGATGTGGGTCTGAAAATCAACCTCGGATTCTGGAAGGGTGAGTTCTCCCTCTTCAGTGCCGGTATCGGTGCATTGTTGCAGGGCGGCGGCCCGAACCCGTCGTACGCCTACGGTATGCTGCGTTTCAAAATCAACCTGCTGGGAGGACTGCTCAAGTTCAGCACCAGCGTCGATTTCAAAGTAGGCGATGTGTGTGTGCCCGGCGCGGGCGACCCGTTGGCCAACGTGAAGCTGTTCCAGAATGTGACACCGGGCTTTGAAACAGAGGCAGCAGCCAAGACCAACAGCAACCTCCAGTCGCCGCTGCAAGTGGGTAAGATTATCTCCAACATGCCGTGGGACAAAGAGGTTTATCTCGCCGACAACGATGGCAAGAACGCCCGTAAATTCTATTTCACATTGGTAGAAAGCAAGGTTAAATACCAGCTCAAGAAAACGGAGAAAGGCAGTTACGCCAATCCTTCCACCTTGCAGACCATGAAGTTCACCTCCAGCCGTGATGATGCCAACGCCCTGTTCTTTGAAACCAATGAAGGCGGCCTTGTGGAGGACTGCTTCAACAAACTCTACCTCTATGCCCGCGGTTTTGAGTGGAGACAAAAAGTGCCTGCCAAGGAGCTGTCCAAGATTGACAATGGAGCAGGTAAGGACAACCCTTACTATGTTACCGGTCCGAACAAGGGGACAATGAAGAGCTCGACCAGCAGCTACGATTGGTTCGACCCCACTTTCTATGATGATAAGAACGGGAAGAAGATTGTAAGACAATACAAACGCGACAGCACCTTCTACTTCAAAACCAAAGCATTGGGCTATGGACTGAATAATCAGGTGGTGTACTCGTGGCCATACAACGGCGACCGCCTTTTCCCGACCGAAGAATATGTCCATACCGGTTCGGGCAGCAATGCCACCCCGTATGCCATGCTCTATCTTTTCCGCCGCAAGGACGACCTCTTTGACAAGAGCCAATTGAGCAGCAACGGCAAGATGCTCAAGATATACCTTCTGACCTATAGCGGTGAGATGGGAGAACCCCAAGAGTGCTCCTATACCTACTATCCCAACGCCACCGTCCCTTACGTGAAGGTGCAGTTGCCAAAGAAAGAGTATGGAGACAGAGGTTACGGCCCACACATGCTGAAATTCCTTGTGGTGGAAAAGAATGCCTACCAAAATGCGATGGCTGCAGCCAACGCCGCACTTACCGAAAAGAAGAAAGAGTACAGCCAGCGCATCTCCAACGCCACCTACACGCAGGCACAGAATGCCCACAGCAGCAACAATTCCTCCAGCGGAAAGAAAAAAATCAACATCCAGAACCAACAGATGGAGGAAATTTATTCCAACAAGATGGAATACGGAAAAGACTCCATGACCTACTATCGTACCCAGATGAAGAGCAGCTACAAGGTGGCTGCCTCCGTTGGCGACTGCGTGTATGAATGGACGTGGTGGGCCGATTTCAACTACAAGACCTACAGCGAATACCTCGCCCGCAGGTTCTCGTATGGCTGCTATACCTACGGAAAAGACCCAGCGAAATACGACATTCTCGCCGAAGAGATCGCAAATGGCACGGTGAATGTGGGAAGCAGCAACATCACCGTGAAAGTCACCTCGTGGCGCGATTTCTGGATTTTCCTGCCCTACGACCCGCAGGATGCGAAACGCTACAACACCGACTGCGTCATGCCGCCGCGCTTCTTCCTTGCCCTCAAGGACGGCGGCGACCCCAACTTGCATTACATGCACACCAAGTACTTCCAGCATTTTATCGATATGGAGCGCGACTTCAAGCAGACTCCGCTGATGGAGGTGCGCCACACCGACGACAAGGGTGAAGTGGACTACAGCAAGACAGGAAAATCCACCGTCACCGATCCCTACTTGAAGACCGAATTGAAGAACATCCTTGCCCGCGGCTTCGTGGCCAACTACAGTTCGACGTTCTCCCGCATCGACCTGCGTATCAAGGGAGGAACCAACTACACCCAGTGTGCGGCCAATGGATACCATCCCACCACCATCGATGTTCCCTGCCTCCTCGATGTCTCCAGCAACCAAGAGCTTGAAGCGATGGACGACAAATACTTTGAGCCGCAATATACCTCAAGACTTTCTCTGGGACAGGGCAACGGCACCTACCGCGTCACCATCACCGACTATGCCACCCATGCCATCGTGAACGACATCAAGATGTTCCACGACTTCATGCAGTTCAACCAACAGCATGCTCAAAAGTTCAACCAACGCGGATGGAGCCACAAGGTCGATTACTTCAAGGACTACTATTCCTCCAAGTACAAAAATGCCAAATTCTCACACCCCACCTTCCCGTTCGACATCCCCGAAATCTACATTGTCACCCATTACATGACCGCATTGGACGACATCTGGCTGGGTGAACAAAGTTCCTACTACACCACTCGCGGGGATTATCTCCATTTCTATAACAAAAATGAAGATTTCATCTATGCCAGCGACTTGCAGTTGAAAGATGCCATGTGGGCCAAGTACTGGTGGAGTGCCGCCGGCCAGTGCCTTGACCGTGAAGGGTACGGTTTTGACCGCGACTTCTACTTCTACAAAAACTCCACCAAGTATTACAATTGTCGTGACAACCAGGCCGAAAAAGGGAAGCATAAGTACTATACCACAAAAGTCAACATGCTCGGCTTCTGGTATTCCGACAATATGTACAAAAACATCGCTAACAAGTTGAGAAACAACCTGCGCATTTACTACCTTTCTTCGCAGTTCGCTGATTTTGAAACCAAACTGATGGAAATCGCCAATGCGGTGAAAAAAGGCCAAGTTCAATCGTCCCGCATTTTCTATCCGAATGCCATGCTCACCCCCGACAACTGCTACTACTACGTCAACATCTACAATACTACCATCAAGGACAAATTATTCAAGAGTCAGGCCATTCAAATCAAGGACTCGGGTGATGCCGAATTTGGCCGTTAATGTTTCATCTTGCTAAAATCATTGAAAAATGAAAAAGTTAAAAAATACTATTATCATAATGATGTGTTTGGCTTGTCTGACGACGGGCCTCCAACTGTCGGCACAGGACATCCCGACCGCCACCGCGCCGGACACGCTTTCTGCCGCCAACAACGGTGAATACGACCGTCCGATGTATGACTTCACGGTGGTGGCCCGAAGTTACGGCGACAGCGTGGTGCTGCGCTGGGCACCCCAGAATGCGGGTGTGTGGCTTTCCGCCAACTACTACGGGTGGAACATCATCCGCGACAAGTCGGAATCCGAGATTAAAGATGGGGACACAGTCTTCACGAAAGTGCTGAACCCACAACCTATTAAGCCAATGACATTGGAAGAGATGATGCAACGCTACGACTCCACCAACCTCTATGTGGGTGCCGCCGCACAAGCCTTGTACGGTCCGTCGTACTTCGACCCGAAAGAGTCGGAAGGCTTCGAAAACTTCGTGTTCCGCCGCGAACAGGAACAGACCCAGCGACAAGCCATGGCCTACTTGGCCGCCGAAATGAGCAGGGATGCCGCCGATGCCATCGGTCTGCGCTATGTGGATAGGGATGTTAAAAAAGGAGAGACCTACACCTACCGGGTTGAATGCCTCGTGCCGGAAGAGATGGCCCTCACCCCCATCAACATCGTAGATGTGCTGTGCGTGCCGTTCGTCCGCTCCACCGACGAGCAAATTCCACCCATCGAAATTTACCAGAACGGTCCCTTCACCGCCTTCATCTACTGGAACAAAAACAAGCTTTCGGGTTACTACCTTGAACGCAGCACCGACAACGGCCGCCATTGGGAAGCCCTCAACGAGACCCCCATCTACGGCTATAATCCCGACGAAGAGACCTACGAAGGCCTCGGACACGACATCGCCATGCTACTGGAGGACAATGTCGGCTACATCGACTCGCTGAAACTTGGGGTGAAGTACATCTATCGGGTGAGGGCCTTCGACGCCTTCGGCGATTTCGCGCCAGAACGCAAGTCCGAACCTTTCCAGATGGAGGACATCATCCCGCCCACCATCCCGGTCTTGGATGAGATTGTGCCCGAAGACAACAAGACCTGTACCCTCGACTGGACAATGGACCAACAGGATGAAGACCTGAAGGGCTTCATCATTGCCTTCTCCAACGACCCGGCCGGACCGTGGGACAAAATCACCGACCTGCTCCCGCCCAAAACCCGCCAGTGGGTGGACAAGAAAGCCCACGACCGCAGCCGTGGCTACTATCGCGTGTTTGCGGTGGACAACAATAACAACTTCTCCTACTCGCTGTCGCAAATCAACAACATTGAAGATGATGTACCCCCCACTCCGCCTACTGGCCTGACAGCCGTGGTGGACACCGCCGGCGCCGTCTTTATGCAGTGGCATCCGAATCCAGAGAGAGACATTTTAGGCTACCGCGTCTATTTTGCCAACCAGATCGACCACGACTTTATCCAGAAGACCGGTCGCCGTGTGGAAGACACCGTCTATACGGACACCCTCTTCCGCAAGACCTTGACCAAAAACATCTACTTTTATGTGGTGGCGGAAGACTTCAGCCACAACTTCTCCAGCCCTTCCGATACGCTGGCCGTGCCCGTGCCCGACATCATCCCGCCCGGCATCGCCGTGTTGAAAGACCACACGCAGGATGGCGAGTCTGTCACCTTCAAGTGGCTGCAAAGCACCTCCGAGGATGTGGCCTTCTACTATATCTACCGCAAGCTCGACAATGAGGCACAATGGAAATGCGTCCGTATCATCACGCCCGACGAACTGAAGCCCGACGAACTCATCGTTTTCGTGGACTACCCCGAACCCTCCGCCAAGAACTACAACTACTGTATCGAGGTGCTGGACGACGGCAAACTCTCCTCTGGCAAGACTGGCCAGACGACCATTCGTTTCCGCGGCGCCTCCATCATTGAAATCCCCCTCACCTTGAAGGCTTCGATGAACAAAAACAAAACCTGCGTCAATCTCGAATTTTCCTACGAATACAAATCAAAAAGCAATTACTATGGTGTGATTTACAAATCGGTGGACGGCGGACCGGCCTACGCGCTGGCCAGCTTCCAGCGTGGCGAAACCACTTACACCGACTGCCAAGTAAAGCCGGGCCAAAAGGTAACATACTCCATCCAGATGTTCCTCGGCACAGGCAAACGCTCGCAGAAATCGAAAGAGGTAAACGTGAGTGTGAAGTGATGATGACCTTTGACTCTAAATTGAAAAAATCCGAATAAATATGAAAAAAACAATCGTACTATTTACCGCAGTGTGTCTTCTTGCCCTGATGACCGCACAGGCGCAGAGCGCCATCGTTCCTGCGGGCGGCACCGCCTCCGGAAACGGCGGCACCGTGACCTACACTGCCGGACAAATCGCCGTCCAGACCAACAACGACGGCACCACCTCCATCTCCGAAGGTGTGCAACAGCCCTTCGAGATTTCCGTGGTGGGCGTGGACGAGCGTCCCGACATCACGCTTACGGCAAAACTCTACCCCAACCCAACCCTCTCCACCTGCAACCTGCAGTGCGATTCGTGGATGGGCTTGGATGAGGTGAGAATCTACGACTCCAACGGAAAATATCTTTTCCAGAAAAAGATTGAAGGAAGTCTCACCGAGATGGACTTCTCCTCCTACGCCCCCGGCATCTATTTCGTAAACGTCTATAGCGGAAAGCAAAACCTGAAGACGTTCAAGGTGGTGAAACTGGCCCGATAAACGATAATAAGTTCAAAATTATATAAATATGAAAAAAGTCCTTACCTTTTTTGCAATCCTTGTGATTGCCATTGCGGCGGCTTTTGCACAGGCTCCGCAAAAAATGAGTTACCAGGCGGTGGTGCGCGACGCCAACAATATGCTGGTAACCGAACAGCCTGTTTCCGTGCAGGTCTCCATTCTGGCCGGCTCCCCGCAGGGCGCGACGGTTTATGTGGAAACCCATCAAGTGACGACCAACGCCAACGGTCTGATGACCTTGGAAGTGGGCGCCGGCACCGTGGTGGCTGGGGAATTCGCCTCCATCCCGTGGGGCATGGGCTCCTTTTTCCTGAAAACCGAAGTGGATCCCGAAGGCGGCAACAACTACACCATCGAAGGGGTGCAGCAGCTGATGAGCGTACCCTACGCCCTCTATGCCGAACATGTGGGCGACATCGCGCATCTGGATTCGCTGATTGAAAACACCGATGTGCCCATCAGCATCTTCGACAATGATGCCGGCTACATCACCCAGCAGGATGCCTATCAGGTGTTGAGTATCAGCGGCGATACCGTCTTCTTGTCCAACGGCGGCTATGTGGTGCTGCCGCAAGGCGAGCAGGGCCCGCAAGGCAACGACGGTGCCTCCGCCTACCAGATTTGGCTCGACAACAACCATCAAGGCACCGAAGCCGACTTCCTTGAGTGGCTGAAAGGTGAGCGCGGCGAACAAGGTGAACAAGGTCCGCAAGGTCCGCAGGGCCCGCAAGGTCCGCAGGGCCCGCAGGGTGAACGCGGTGAACAAGGTTTGCAAGGTCCTGCCGGTCAGGATGGTGCTTCCGCCCAGGAAGTCGCCCAGCTGCTGACCTCCGACACCACCTACATCCATGCACTGCAAGGTCCCGCCGGTCCACAAGGTCCACAAGGACCGCAAGGTCCTGCCGGCCAAGACGGGGCCTCCGCACAGGAAGTGGCCCAACTGCTGACCTCCGACACGACGTATGTTAATGCACTTCAAGGTCCGCAAGGTCCTGTCGGTCCCGCTGGTCCTGCGGGACGTGATGGACAGGATGGCGCTTCCGCACAGGAAGTGGCCCAGCTGCTGACCTCCGACACCACATATGTTCATGCACTGCAAGGCCCTGCCGGCCCGCAAGGTCCGCAAGGTCCTGCCGGCCAAGACGGGGCTTCCGCACAGGAAGTCGCCCAGCTATTGACCTCCGACACCACCTACACCCATGCACTGCAGGGTCCCGCGGGTCCGCAGGGCGAACCCGGTGAAAACGGTCGCAGCATCATCCGAATCTCGGGTCCTGAAACAAGCGAACAGAACGAACTGGTGGACATTTACACCATCCATTTTAGCGATAACACCACCAGCACCTTCACCGTGACCAACGGCGCAGCCGGCGTCTGCACCCCGCAAACGCTGTCCATTGACGGCAACCAGCTGACAATTTCCGGCGGCAACACCATCACGTTGCCCACGGGCGGTACCGGCACGGGTACGGGAAATGTGGGGGGCGAAACCTCCTGCCGCGGTATCTCCGAAATCACCGGACCCGTTTCCAACGGTCTGGAAGACACCTACACCATCCACTATACCGACAACACCACCAGCACCTTCACCGTGACCAACGGCGCAGCTGGTGCAGACGGTGCCTCCGCACTTGACATTCTCGGTCAGCAATATCCGAACCTCACACCCGAACAGTTGATAGACTCCCTCCGTGGCCCGCAAGGTCCTGCCGGTCCCCAAGGTGAACAGGGTGAACAAGGTGTGCAAGGTCCGCAAGGCCGTGGCATTACGGGCATCACTGGTCCTGTGACCAACGATCAGAATCCACAGGAACAGATTTATACGATCCATTACAGTGACACCACTACTACCACCTTCACCGTGACCAACGGTCGCGACGGTGCAAACGGTCAGGACGGTGCCACCGCACAGGAAGTCGCCCAGCTGCTGACCTCCGATTCAACATATATTAATGCACTCCAAGGTCCTGCCGGTCCTCAAGGCCCGCAGGGTGAACAAGGTCCGCAGGGTCTACAGGGTGAGCAAGGTCCGCAAGGTGAACCCGGTGCAGGCATTCCGCAAGAACTCTCCATCAACGGTACTGCCCTTACCATTTCTGGCGGTAACACAGTGACGTTGCCGACCATCGGCGGCACCAACGGTCTCTCCGCTTACGAAGTGTGGCTCAACAACGGCAACCAGGGCACAGAGGCCGACTTCCTCGCATCTCTGCAAGGCCCGCAGGGCGACCAGGGTCCTGCCGGACAGGATGGCGCTTCTGCACAGGAAGTCGCCCAGCTGCTGACCACCGATTCAACGTATATCAATGCACTGCAAGGTCCTGCCGGCCCACAAGGTCCGCAGGGAGAACAAGGTCCGCAAGGCCTGCAAGGTGAGCAAGGTCCGCAGGGTCTGCAGGGTGAACAGGGTCCGCAAGGCACTCCTGGCACCAACGGTCAGGATGGACAAGACGGTAGTTCTGCCTATGACATTTGGCTGGGCCTCGGCAACACCGGCACCGAAGAGGACTTCATCGCCTCTTTGCATGGTCCGCAAGGTCCGCAAGGTGAAACCGGACAACAGGGCCCGCAGGGTGAGCAGGGTGAACAAGGTCAGCCTGGCTTCACTCCGACTATCACCACCCGCCCCGTGGAGAACGGCACCCAAGTCATCATTTATAACGAGAACGATTCCGTTTCCTTCATCATTTACAATGGTCAGGATGCACAGACATCCGACTACCTCATTTCTCCGATTGTGGCCACCCGCAGCATTATGCTGGGCCAAACCGCCGACCAGATTCGTTTCACTGGTTATCTGATGTCTGTCGGTAACGACACCACCCTGAAAATCGGTTTTGAATGGGGTGCCGACTCTTCCAACCTTAACAATGATTGGAATACCACTTATAACACTAATGCCATCCCGTCGCAAGTTTTTGAATATTCGATAGCGAATTATCCCGCTTCCACCCTCTGCTATGTGCGTGCTTACGCCGAAAATGGTGCCGGCCGCAACAATGGTGAACTGCTCGTGCTGATTACTCCGGAGAGTGTGCAAGGGAATTCACCCTGTCCGGATGCCCCGACGGTTACCGACTATGACGGCAATGTTTACAATACCGTCCAGATTGGCAACCAGTGCTGGATGCGCGAGGACCTCCGCTCCACCCACTTTGCCAACGGAACCCGCCTGACCCCCTATGTGGATCCTTTTGTGGGAACCTACCAAGATGGTCAGTATCGTGATTTGAACATTCCGTATTATGTCCATTTCCGTGCCGATTCCAATGCATACGTCATGTACTCCATCGCTGCCGCATTGAACGGATCTTATGATCACGGCACGACGGCTTTGCGCGGTATCTGTCCTCAGGGTTGGCATCTGCCCTCCTTGGAAGAATGGCAGACACTGACTTCTTCCTATTCTCTGGATCAGCTGCTTGCTTCCGGCTCCAACACCACCGGTTTCTCCGGCATTGCAATGTCGTTTGAAAACGAGGGCGGCAACCTCCGTTATCTTACCGCTTCCTATGACCTTAATAATACGGGAATCTATTTGTCAAATGGAGCCCTTTATGGTGAATTAACCCATTCTTACGATAGCCAAACATCATCTTATGCGGATAATTACAACATTGATTTCCATCTGGTAAGATGTGTCAAGGGTGAAGGTGTACTTACCATACCTACCGTGGAGCTCCTTAAGGAATGCGACACTTGTTTCGAAATTCACCCCTATGTGGATTCAGCGGCCATCGTCAATTGGAAGTCTTATACTGACGGCGGTAGCATGATTATCGACCAAGGTGTCTGCGTGCACGCTGTCGATCTCAACGACCCGAACTTTTATCAGTGGGATGAGAATTCCATCACAATGGAAAACAGTATGGTGTTCTCCAGCTATAGTACAAATCTGGGCGAGATGGAGATTGAAGTCACCGGCCTTGCCCCCAACACCACCTACTATGTGCGCGCCTTCGCCACCAACGCCAAAGGCACGGCCTATAGTAACTTAATCCTCCAGATGAACACACCGGAGCGTATGGGACAGCCCTGTCCGGATGCCGCCACGGTCACCGACTACGACGGAAATGTCTATGCCACCGTCCAGATCGGCAGCCAGTGCTGGATGAAGGAAGACCTCCGCACCACCCACTATGCCAACGGTACGCTGATCCAGCGCCTTACCAACTATGCGAATATGCAGGACGGCTACGCCTATTACTATAGTACGGCTCCTCTGAGACCCACGTTCGACTATATCCCCGGCAATACTCAATATGCGGGTCTTAATCTGCCGACTGAACAACAGCCCACCCAGATTTTCTACTTCGCAGATGCAGTGGTCAACGGTTCGCATGACCCCCAATCACCAATGATTCAGGGTGTGTGTCCGCAAGGATGGCATGTGCCGACTTTGGATGAATGGGGAGAACTTTACGCGTATCTTGGCAATGATTATCTTTCCAAACTTTCGGTTAATGGCTCCAATGTCACAGGTTTTGATGGAAGCGGTGGTTGTGGTAGGTCTGAATACAATGGGGAGCTTATCACCAGTGTAGCCAACGATCCTTTTTACTTTTGTTACTTTTCTTCTGATGTAAGATCTTTTGGAGGAGATCTTTATTTGATGACGAACAATTCTGAAGTAACTCTTTTCAATCATTATGCTGAGTTGGTGCGCTGCATCAAGGGTGACGGTATTACGACGCTGCCGAGTACAAAGGTCGTGACCGCTGCCGACGTCACCTCCACCACAGCCAACCTCTGGGGCGAGAACTGCACGGACGGCGGTTCCAGCCTTACCTCCTACGGTGTGTGCTGGAGCAGCGAGAACCAGCAGCCCACCACGGCCGACAGCTCCCACAGCTTCAACAGCGATTACATCGGGCGCTACTACTACATGGCAGAAAATCTGCTGGCCAACACGACCTACTACTTCCGCACCTTCGCCACCAATGCCAACGGCACCGTTTACTCTGATTCGGTGATTTCCTTCACCACCCCGATCATGATGGGTCTTCCCTGCCACGAAGCCGCCATCGTGACCGACTACGACGGCAATGTCTATAACACCGTGCAGATCGGTAACCAGTGCTGGATGAAGGAAGACCTTCGCACCACCCATTACGCCAACGGTACAGAAATACACAGTTTCACTTCATTTAGAGAGATGTTGGAGGGTTATCCTTACTATTATAATGAAAATCAAACCTATACATTCCAATCCAATGTGCCTACCAACTATACTCCCACCAACAATGTGCCCGGTACCACATACGGTCAGCAGGCTTCTACGGGATATTTCTATTTCGGAGATGCCATCGTCAATGGCTCGCGCAACCATGGTGTGGAGCAGCTGCAAGGTGTGTGTCCGCAGGGATGGCACGTGCCCACTATGGCGGACTGGCAGGAGATGTTTGATTTGTTGGGCGAGAATTACCGCGATTTGATTTTAGCCAGCGGCTCCAATGCTTCCGGTTTCAGTGGCAACGAGCAGTATGCCCGTCCTACAAATGGCGGCCTGATGATTGAACAAACACCGTTCCCCTACTCAAGTTCAGAGGTGTTCTATATGAATGGCATCTGTTATTTGAAGGAATGGAATGGTTCCGGCAACAATTTCATGCAAATTGGCAACTTGGTGCGTTGCATCAAGGGTGACGGCATCACGACTCAGCCGCAGACAAAGGTGGTGGCCGCAGCCGACATAACCCCCACCACCGCCAACCTTTGGGGCGAGACCTGCACCGACGGTGGTGCTAGCCTCACCTCCTATGGCGTGTGCTGGAGCAGCGAGAACCAGCAGCCCACTACAGCCGACAGTTCCCACAGCTTCAACAGTGATTATGTAGGACGGTATTACTTCCAAGCAGGAAACCTGCTGGCCAATACCACCTACTACTTCCGCACCTTCGCCACCAATGCCAATGGCACCGTTTACTCCGATTCGGTGATTTCTTTCACCACCCCGATCATGATGGGTCTGCCCTGTCCTGATGCCGCCATCGTGACCGACTACGACGGCAACGTCTATAACACCGTACAGATCGGCAACCAGTGCTGGATGAAGGAAAACCTCCGTACCACGCATTACGCCAACGGAAAAATCATCAACCAGCATTACGCCGCCCAATATTATCCCCGTTATTACGAACTCCGCAGAACCACCGACGGCTATCTGTATCCTCTTGTTACCGCGCTGAACGGACTGCCCACCAACGAACCCGCACAGGGCATCTGCCCTGATGGATGGCACGTTCCCTCTTTTGCGGAATACCAGACGCTCTTCAATACGTTGGGAGGAAACGAAGAGGCGCTTTCACTTCTGAAAGCCACCAGCCGTTGGACCACTCCCGGCACCAATGCCAGCGGCTTCGACTTGCTGCCCGTCGGTGAGTACTACTATGGCAATTTCTCCAACGAAGGTACGCTCCTCCAGACCTCTACACTTGCCTACAAATGGATGATTTATGACAATGAGATTCATGAAACGGGAGAAAGCAGCCCAACAGAAGATTTCGGTTCCGTACGTTGCATCAAGGGCGATGGTCTGCCCAATGTTCCCACCGCCAGAATCATCTTTGTGGACAGCGTGGCCGCTACAACCGCCCAGGTGAACGGCGAGCTGCAGTACGATGGTGGTACCAACATCACCAAGTGGGGTGTGGCTCTCGGCGTGGAACCTTTCCCGACCGATGAAGTCACCTTCACCAACGATACCAACATCGGTGGCAGACAGTTCCATTTGGAGAACCTGACACCGAACACGCACTACTATGTGCGCATCTTCGCCACCAACGCTGCCGGTACCAACTACAGTGAAAACATGGAGTTCACCACACCGGAGATGCCTACCAGCCCGGTGACAGGCCCCTGCCCCGACGCTCCGATTGTGACCGACATGGACGGCAACGTCTATAACACCGTGCAGATCGGCAGCCAGTGCTGGATGAAGGAGAATCTCCGCACCACGCTCTTCGCCAATGGTATGGAAATTGATCCTGAAAACGGCAACAATCCGGCCAGATACATGGAACCCGATGCCAACTACCGCTATGGCTACACGGTCGGACGCTACGGATTTTTCTATAACTATGCCGCGGCTACCAACAATGCGCCGCACAACCATAGCGAAGCGGTACAGGGCGTTTGCCCACAGGGTTGGCATCTGCCGAACCGCAGCGAGTGGCAGACCCTGTATGCTACCGCCGCATCTTACGGAGATGCAGCCGCCGCGCTGACCGAAAACAGCGCGTTTTGGGCCGACGGACGTGAGCATACCAACATCACTGGCTTCTCCGCACGTCCAGGAAGCTATGCCTACGCCTCCTACGACACCACCGGCAATGCAGGATTTGGCAAAACTTTCTATTATGCCACAGCTGATTTCGACAGCGAGGCAATGGTGGCGGAAATGTATTACGCAGCCACCTGCATTAACGGGCAACTTGACTTCACTTCGATGGCTACCAATATTTACATGCCGGTGCGCTGTATCAAAGGTGAAGGCGTCGCCTCTTTTGCCCCGACCCTTGAAATAGAATACCGCGGAATTACCACCTCTGAGGTTTCAATTATGGGAGAATATGCCGACAACGGTCATTACATCACTGATTTTGAACTCTATATGGGTACCAATCCCAATGATATGGTGCAAGCCACATACGGCACTCCATACTATGGAGGCGGACAGTGGAACTATTTCTGGCTCTATAATTTGACACCGAATACAACCTACTATGTGCAGATGTGTTTGATCTATGACAATGCACAACGAGTGTGCGTGGAGGGTTCCTTCACCACTAAGTCGGACGACTAGCCTTTCAAAATTACAATGAGAAAAACGGGAGTTGGAAACAGCCCCCGTTTTTTTTATTTGTCGTACCTTTGCCGCCCGTTCTATTATGAAAGAATCCTTTTACAACAAGCTGAAAAATCTGGTCGGGACACCCGAAAGCCGTACATTCCTGCTCGCGGTGAGCGGCGGTGGCGACTCCGTGGTGATGACCCGTCTCTTCCACTCGTGCGGGCTGAAGTTCGCTATCGCCCACTGCAACTTTCACCTCCGCGGCGATGACTCCGACGAGGATATGCGGTTTGTACAGCAATTGGCTGCCGACTATGGTGTTCAACTATTTGTAAAAGAGTTTGATACGTTAACCATCCAGAAAAATTCCGGAAAATCGGTGGAGATGGTGGCCCGCGATCTCCGCTACCAATGGTTTGAGGAGGTGGGGCAGCCGTTCGACTTCATCGTCACGGCCCACCACGCCAACGACAATGCCGAAACACTGCTGCTGAACCTGTGCCGCGGCACCGGCCTCAAGGGACTGACCGGCATCCCCGCCCGCAACGGAAAGTACATTCGCCCCTTGCTTCCCTTCACTTCCGACGAACTCCGGCAGTATGCCATCCGCCACAAGCTCGCCTTCCGCACCGACCAAACCAACTTCTCCGAACAATACCAGCGCAACAAAATCCGGCTGTCGGTCCTTCCCAAACTTGCCGAAATCAATCCCGAGCTCATCCGTACTTTTAGCCAAAACACTGACCGTTTCCGTCAGCAGTACGACTTCTACCAACGGCAAATCGCTGCCTTCGAGCGGGAAATGGTCGCCAACGATGGCGAAACCGTGCGGATTTCCATCCCAAAGCTGTCGGAAAACCCCGATAAGGAACTGCTTTTGTACGAATTTCTGAAAAAATACAACTTCACCGCCGCTGTAATCAAAACCATTGGACAACGACTGGACGGCGAAGCCGGCAAACTCTTCTTTTCCGACACCCATTGTCTTTTAAAAGACCGTGAATTTCTCGTTGTCAAAAAGAAAGAAGAAAAAAGCGAGGACGAAATCACCGTTACCTCATGGGAAGGGTTGGAAGAGCTCGGTTTCTCGGTGGAACCGCACGAGGTGAACGGCTCCGTGCCGTTTGAACGCGACCCCAACATCCTCTATGTGGATGCCGCGAAAATCGCCTTCCCCCTCACGCTGCGGCACTGGCGCACCGGTGATGCATTCCAGCCCTTCGGAATGTATGGCACGAAAAAGCTCAGCGACCTCTTCAAGGATGCAAAAAGCAGCCGATTTGCTAAACAAAAGACGTGGCTTCTTTGTTGTAAAGAACAAATCGTGTGGGTCGTGGGCCTCCGCTCCGACCAGCGCTTCTGTATTGACTTTGACACGAAACAATTTTATAAAATCAAATACCATGGACGAATTTGAAATGGAAGAAATGGAACAGCCCGAGTTCATAGAGAATGAAGACAGGCAGCCCAAACGCTCCGCTTTTCTGTTGGCGCTTTGCATCTTGACTTTCATCGGTTCGGGATACAGTTTCCTCTACTATTTGTTGCTGCCGCTCGCAAAAGCGCAACTTCCTGAAATGATGGAATTGTATAAAAACTTCTTCAAAGACGAGGCGATACGGAACCAAATGAGTGAGATGCTGAACTTTATGGCGACGGTGCCCTCATGGAAATATCTGCTCGTGGCGCTTGCCTTCGTCGGCAGCGTGACAGGCGCAGCCCTGATGCTGAAACTTCGGAAAGAGGGTTTCCATGTGTATGTCGTCTCGCAGATCCTCATTTTTGCCCTGCTCAGTTTCCTTATCGGAGGAATGTTGAAGCCCACCATTAATGATATTCTTTGGACAGTGACTTTTATCTTGTTGTATTACTTGCAGTTGAAAAGGTCAAATGTCAAACTCTGAACGTATCCACCAGATTTTAAAACAATACTGGGGGTACGACGAGTTCCGGCCCTTGCAGGAGGATATTATCCTGTCGGTGCTGGAAGGCCGCGACACAATGGCGCTGCTGCCCACCGGCGGCGGGAAGTCCATCTGCTTCCAGGTGCCCGCCCTCGCCTTGGGCGGACTCTGCATCGTCATCTCCCCGCTCATCGCCCTGATGAAAGACCAGGTGGAGAACCTGCGGAAACGGCACATCAAGGCGTGCGCCATCTTCTCGGGAATGAACCACGAAAGAATCAGCGATACCATTGACAACTGCCTGTTCGACAAAGAGATGCGGTTTTTGTACGTTTCTCCCGAACGGCTCAAAACCGACCTCTTCCGCATCAACCTGCAACGGATGCCCGTGAAGATGATTGCCGTGGACGAGGCACACTGCATCTCCCAATGGGGCTACGACTTCCGTCCACCCTACCTTGAAATCGCCGAGATACGCAAGTATTTTCCCAAAGTGCCGGTTCTGGCCCTCACAGCCACCGCCACGCCCGAAGTGGTCAGCGACATCCAGCAGAAGCTGAAATTCCCGAAAGAGAACGTCTTCCAGAAAAGTTTCAAACGCGACAACCTCACCTACTATGTAATTGAGGAACAGGACAAACAGGGGCGGATGCTGCGGATCATCAACCGCTACCCAGGCACCGGCATCGTGTATGTGCGCAACCGCCGCAAAACCCGCGAAACGGCCGAGTTCCTGCAACGGCACGGCATCAGTGCCGACTTCTATCACGCCGGCTTGGACGGTCCCACCCGCGACCGCAAGCAGCAGGAGTGGATGGACGGAAAGACCCGTATCATCGTGTCCACCAACGCTTTCGGGATGGGTATCGACAAACCCGATGTCCGTTTCGTCATCCACATCGACATTCCCGACACGCTGGAAGGCTACTTTCAGGAGGCGGGCCGCGGCGGCCGCGACCTCAAGCCCTCCATCGCGGTGATGCTGTACGATGACAGCGACGTGCGCGAACTGTACCGCAACTTCAAAACCGCCTTTCCGCCACTTGAGTTCATCCAACAGGTTTACAAGGATTTATGCAACCATTTCCGCATTGCGATGGGCAGCGGCCGCGATGAAAGTTATCCTCTCGACATTGCCGAGTTCGCCCTTCAGCGCAACTACAACCCGCTGGAGGTGTATAACGCCATCCGCCTCATCGAAAAGACCGGCGCCATCCAGTATGACGAGGGAAGTTACACGCCCGCAAAATTGATGTTCACCGCCACCCGCACGGAGCTGGAGGCGTATGAGGCAGAACCTCGGTACGCCCGCGCCGTGCCGTTCATCCACCTGCTGCTCCGTTCCTACAGCGGCTTATTCAGCGACTACGTCATCATCGACGAGAAGGAGATTGCACGGCGCGCCGAATGTTCCCCGCAGGTGGCGGTGGACCGCCTCAACTACCTCACCCGCATGGGAATGGTTGATTACCAGCCCGCTACGTCGCTCCCGAAGCTCCTTTTCGTCACCGACCGCGTGGACGAAAAGCACCTCTTTTACGACCCGTCGATCTATTTCAAACGGAAAGAGGTGGCGGAAAAACGATTGCAGTCGGTGGTGCGGTTTGTCAAAGACGACCGTGTCTGCCGGAGCCGGCTGCTGCTGGCCTACTTCGGGGAAACCGAGAGCGAGGCGTGCGGCAAGTGCGACAACTGCCTGAAGAGGGAGAATGCCACGGTGAGCCGCGAAGAGTACCGATGCATCGCCGAAGCCATCCGCAAGGTGCGGCGCGAGTGCAACGGCATCAGGGACATCGTAACCCGGCTGTCGCAATTCAACGAGGAAAAGGTGGTGCGTGTGGCGCGGGAAATGAACGACAGAGGGGAAATAGAACTGTAGTCAATGCACAAATGAATATTTATAAGAATAAAAAATGTTTGCGATAGCAAACCCAAATGCGAGCATAGCGAGCAAAATTATACTTATCTTTGCGCCCAAATATTGTAATTATGCAACCTCTTGTATGTAACGACTTTAAGGATACCCGTTCCGGTTTCGGTGCGGGCTTGTTGGAAGCGGGCCGCCGCAACCCCAATGTTTTCGCCCTCTGCGCCGATGTAATCGGAAGCCTCAAGATGGGTGATTTTATCAAGGAATTTCCCGAACGGTTCATCCAGACCGGCATTGCGGAAGCCAACATGATCGGCATCTCCGCCGGCCTCGCCCTCAGCGGCAAGGTGCCGTTCGCCGGCGCCTTCGCGGGCTTCATCTCCGGCCGCGTCTATGACCAGATCCGCATGGTGGCCGCCTACTCCAACCTCAACGTGAAAATCGCCGCCTCCCACGCCGGCATCACCGTGGGCGAGGACGGCGCCACCCACCAGATGATGGAGGACCTCGGCCTGATGAAGATGCTCCCGAACATGGTGGTGATCAACCCCTGCGACTACAACCAGACCAAGCAGGCCACCCTCGCCGCCGCCGAGTACGTCGGACCCGTCTATCTCCGATTCGGCCGCCCCGCCGTTCCGAACTTCACCCCTGCCGACCAGCCGTTCGTCATCGGCAAGGCCCTGATGCTGAACGAAGGCACCGACGTCACCCTCATCGCCACCGGCCACCTCGTATGGCACGCCCTCGAGGCCGCCTACGAACTCTCCCAAAAGGGTGTCAGCGCAGAAGTTATTGACATACACACTATTAAACCCCTCGACGAAGAGACCATCCTCCGCAGCGTAGCCAAAACCCGTTGCGTGGTCACGGCCGAAGAGCACTTCCGCAATGGCGGCCTCGGCGACAGCGTCTGCCAGCTGCTGGGTCGCAAACTCCCCTCCCCCGTCGAGATGGTGGCCGTGGACGACCACTTCGGTGAAAGCGGCAAGCCCGCCGAACTGATGGCCAAGTACGGCCTCGACACCCCGCACATCGTAGAGGCCGCCCTCAAGGTGATGGCCCGGAAATAACCTTTGGGAATGGACGAACCCTTTGAAGCACGGCCCGCCCCGCAGGATGAAGAGATCCTGTCGCTCTTCAACGACGAGAAGACGAAAGAGCGGGGGTTCCGTATGCTGATGAACAAGTACAGCCGCTACGTTTACAGCTATACCCGCCGGTTCGTCTATTCGCACGAGGACGCCAACGACCTCACACAGGACGTGTTCGTCAAGGTCTGGCGCTTTCTCGGCAGCTTCCGCGGTGATTCCAGCCTCAAGACGTGGATCACCCGCATCTGCATCACCACCTGCCTCTCTTTCCTGAAAAAGAAGAAGGAAGCCCTCGCCCTCGGTGACGACAAGTTCACCGACCACCTTTGGAACGTGGCGGCGCAGGAACACTACTTCTCCGCCGACCGCCTGGAGCAGTGGCTGCAAGAGGCCATCATTAAACTACCTGAAAAGCAACGCATTGTCTTCACCCTCCGCTATTACGACGAGCTCCCGTACGAGGAGATGTCGAAAGCGCTGGACACCTCCGTCGGTGCCCTGAAGGCCTCCTACCACTTCGCCCGCGAAAAGGTGGAGGATTATTTGAAGAAGAAAATCAATTGATTCCAAAAACACCAAACGTAGAGACGCCATATTATGACGTCTCTACAAATCGGGATTTTTCCCAAAATATCTTAAATTTCACGGGGCGTTTTCGTAAAACGACTATTTTTGCAAACGATTTTTACAAAATAAAGAATATGAACAAGATAATTAAACGCGCATTGGTGGTTTTGTCCGTTGTCCTCCCCATCGCATTTCTGTCCGTCATCGGGACAGCATTGGCGCAGACGACCCCTCTCACCGTAGAGAACATCGCATGGTGGGATCCCGATTATCCGACCGTCACTTGGAGCGGAGCCATCCGCGTGGACGGCGACGGACAAAAGGCCGTGGACTATATCGCAGGGCTTCTTCCCAACGCCAAACCTGCTGACAAATCGTACAAGTGGAACATTTCCGACAGTATTATTCTGTTGGGTTCGCGCCTGGTGTCGGTGGATGGCCGCGACATGCGCGGGGCGAGCGTGAACCGTGTCAATGAAATCCTGTCGGAGCCGGGCAACCACAAGCTCCGCCTGAACCACGCCACCGAAGGCGACTACGAGGCGGTCATCAACACGGAACTGCCGATGTGGATGCAGGCTTACGGCTTCCATCCCCTCACCTGCACATGGGAAAAGAAGACCTTGACTCCGCCTGAAAACATCGTCATCCGCATGGACCGCGATGTGAAATGGCGCAACTTCAAAACTTACGATTTGCTCATTCTCAGCGACGATGTCCTCGCTGACAAGGAGTTGCTGGAGAAAATCGGCGACCAAATGGGCAGCCTCGGCCTCCGGCGCAATACCGAGAACCCCGATATCCTCATCACCATCACCAAGGATGCCAACAAGAGTGTGGAATATACCTATGTGCCCGAAACCACCGAGCATGTGCAGACCGGCAGCAATACATACGCAATGTACGGATACAAAGGGCATTACCTCGGAAATTTCTCGGTTAACAAGTACCAGACGGTGACCTCGGGCGGCTACACCCACAAGAGTGCCACCACCACCGTTTACCTTGAAGTGTCGATGCTGGAAGCGGCACGCATCGGTGAGAAAGTCCTTCCGATGGTTTACCAGATGAAGTACAATTTCAACCGCAACAGCGATGAGAATGTGGACAAATTGTACAACAGTGCCGTGGAATGGGTGCAACACCCTCTTTTTGCGGCGATGCCCCGGATGAGTTCCACCACTTGCACCCGGTATTTGTATGGCAAAATTCCACTCATCAACTTCGGTATCGTGGTGGATGCCGATGGCGTGGTGCGCGGTATCGACAGCAATTCCGACGTGGTGAAAAAATCTGGAATCCGCCCTGGCGACCGCATCCTGCGTATCAAGTGTACCCAACGTGGAAGTATGCGTAGTTATCGTGGCAAAGATTCCTATTCAGGCAGCATCACGGTGCAACGCGACGGCGCCGAACAAACTCTCTCCTTCGCCAATTGTCACCGCACAAACTCCTATTCCATGACTTTCAGCGGCATTTACAATGTTGTAAAATAAATTGACGGCAATATGAAAACAAGACATAATCTTCTCCTGATCGCATTGCTGCTGTTGGTTTCTGTTGCATCCGCACAGGACAACGTTTACCAGACCTACCGCAGCTACGAAGTTACCAGCAAGCATAACCCTGTGGCCGACATTTTGCACTGCCGCAACTCCATGTACATCCACCTCGGTTACGATATGGCACAAATCTACGAAGCCAACTACAAAACCTTCCAAGATGTGAAGCTTCACGGCGGCTTGTTTGACTTTGGCGGCATCGTCCGCTTGTGGGGTCCTCTCGGCCTTGACCTCGGTTTTGGCTTTAACGCTTGCGGAAGCGACAAGATTCAACCTTTCCGTACGGATGTGATGACGTGGGACGGCTACGAGAAAACGTACCGTTTTAAAATAGACTACCGCGTTAACCTGATGCTGGTTTTTTGGGCCAACGTCACCGACGACATTGCCGTGCACCTTGCCACAGGACCGCGTTTCTACATCAATTTCAGCGATTACGAACGTTCGTATATCAATGGCGAAAGTGATTTCGGCACAGACTACGAATATTTTGATATTACCGGAAACAAGAAGAACAACCGTAACCGGTATCGTTGCATCGGCACAGCGTGGTCGGTGGGCATCGGGTTCAACTACAAGCACATCGGCGTGCGCGTCAGTTACGAAATGGAACTTTATGGCCGCTATCGTGACAGTTGGACAGAACGAGTGGGCGATTATGAGTTCCCCTTTGTTTACGACCGTCTCGCATCGGGCGACCCGCGTTTTCACCACCTCAATGTGTCGCTGTTCATTCCGCTGGTGCTTTCTCGGTGAACTAATTTTTTGAAGAAAGAAGAAGGTAACAAGTAGAAGGTTGCCACCGCACAAATCCCCTCTTCAAATATCTTACCTTATACCTCATACCTTATACCTTATACCTTTTACTTTTTACTTTAAAAAGTTCCCCCACGCCTCTCTTAAGGAAGCGTACGAGTCTTTTAGCAATTCCGCCACTTTGTCGCGTTCCACCCACACAGCCTGCGCAATTTGCTCCTCCGTCTGCGGTTTGACGGAACCGGCCACGGCCTCCATCTCGTACCAAACGGTCTCTTTCAGCATTTTGGGACCGTATGTGTCGTACGTGTGGAATACGGAAAAAGACCGGGCATTTGCGATACGGGCTTGTATTCCCGTTTCTTCAAGCACTTCACGGACAGCCGTTTCCTCAATCGTTTCGCCCTGCTCGGCTTTCCCTTTTGGAAAATCCCAAACTCCTCTCCGGAAAATCATCAGGATCTGTCCTTCGGCGTTGCGGACAATACCGCCCGCCGCACGCACATAGGTGTATTCCTCGAGCAGAACCGCAAGTTCACGCTCATTTTCAACAATTTGGAAATCGTTTCCAAAATAAACTTTGATAGGAAAAGAGGCAAGAATCATTGAAACCGATTATCTTTTGGAAAAAAACTCCGCAAGTTTGAAATAGAAGTCAGTGAAAACCAGCATGGTATTGGCGTTCCGTTCCAAATGACGGGAGGCTTTGTTACACTCGTTGTAAAGAGGCATCGCATTCTTCAGCGTGAAAAACGGTGCATAGGTTTCCAGTGTCTTGTACTCCTCGGCAGTAGCTTTCACCAAAAGGTTATCTTTCTGACTGACAAGTAATTCATTACGGAACATCCGGCTGAAATAGTGCATCAGGTTGCGTTGGAAATCCTTGCTGCTTTTGGAAATCTCCTTGATGATGTCTTGAATCTCAGGATAGTTCATCTCTTCAAGGTTCCCGGAGGTGACATAGGTGGACGCACTCTTGACGAAGGCCGCGTAGTATTTCTGAAACTGGTGCAACTCCAAACTTTCATTCTTGAGACTCAACGCTTTGGCATAATTGTTTTCGGAAATCGCCGCAATGTCGGCGGCCTCCTCCTCACTGAGGCACTCCTCGTCAATGAGGTGCTGTTTGATGACCTCTTCCGGCATGGGCGGGAGTTTTACAAGCTGCGTGCGCGAAAGGATGGTGGGAAGAATGGCATCCGTGCTTTCCGCCAAAAGGATGAAAAGGGTCTTGTTTTCAGGTTCTTCCAGTGTCTTCAGCAATTTCGGGGCTGCCGTATGGTGCAACTTTTCAGCCATCCATACAATATATATTTTGTAGCCGTTCTCGTGGGCACGGACGCTGTTTTTGCGGATGATGCTGGCACAGTCGCGGATGTTGATCGATACCACCTTGTTCTCGCTTTTCAGCTCCTTCACCCAATCGTTGAAGTCAATGTGGTAGTTGTGTTCAAAGACGAAATCCCTGAAATCCTGGGCGAAAAGGTCGGATTCAGGATCTTTTTTGACACTTCGGGCGATGCAGTTGGGGAAAATCAGGTGCAGGTCGGGATGTTGGAGCTTCTCGAACATCTTGCAGGAGTGGCACTTGCCGCAGGAGTCGCCGTCGTGTTTGTCCTCGCAGCAGATGTATTGGGCAAAGGCAACAGCCAAGGCGAAGTTGTGCGTGCCGTTTTTTCCGAGAAACAGCTGTGCGTGGCTGATGCGGTTTTCATCGGCCAGAAGGGCGAGGTGTCTTTTCAGCCCCTCATCCACCATTACGTCCTTGAACTGCATATCCGAAAGTTTATGGGTTAGGCGTGCATCAGTTTGGTGACGATGTCGTCAACAGTAATTCCCTCTGCTTCAGCCTTGTAGTTCTTGATGATACGATGCCGCAGGATGTTTTGGGCCACGGCGCGCACATCCTCGATGTCGGGCGAGTACTTGCCGTTGAGGACGGCGTTGGTACGGGCACCGATGATGAGGAACTGCGAGGCGCGGGGGCCGGCACCCCAGGCAAGGTAATCATTGGCCCAGGCGTGGGCGCGCTCCGTTCCGGGACGGGTCATTGCGGCGAGATTCACGGCGTACTGATAGACGTTGTCGGAAATCGGAATTTTCTGCAACAGGTTCTGGTAAAAGATGATTTCGTCCAACGTCAGCACACGGTTGGGCTCCGCCATCTTGCCGTGGATGGTGGATTTCACCACCTGTACCTCATCGTCGAAACGAGGGTAGTCCAAACGGATGTTAAACATGAAACGGTCCTGCTGGGCTTCGGGAAGAGGATAGGTACCTTCCTGTTCCACAGGGTTTTGCGTAGCAAGGACAAAGAACGGATCGGGCAGTTGGTACGTCACACCGTTCATACTCACCGAACGCTCCTGCATGGCTTCCAGAAGTGCCGACTGCGTTTTGGGAGGCGTACGGTTGATCTCATCCGCCAACACGATATTGGCGAAGATGGGGCCTTTCACAAATTTGAACTTGCGGGTTTCATCCAGGATTTCGGTACCCATGATGTCCGACGGCATAAGGTCGGGCGTGAACTGGATACGGTTATAAGTCAGGTCGATAGCTTTTGCTATGGTCGTGATCATCAAGGTCTTGGCAAGTCCCGGCACACCTATAAGGAGGGCGTGGCTCCGGCTGAACATCACCATCAGGATGTCGCGTATGACATCTTCTTGTCCCACAATGACTTTGGCTATTTCCTTGCGTAGTTCGGCGTATTTTCCGACAAACGCCTCAATCGCTTCCACGTCGTTTTTGAAATTCAGTTCCATGTTAGTTCGTTTATTCGGGAATGTTCCATTTTTGCACAAAAGGACAGTTCCGATAGTTTTCGTTTATTTTTATATTTGTGATTTTCACCTTGTTGACAAGCCATTTCTCCATCATTCCCTGCTTTTTCTCTTCGAGCGCTGCACCCTTGATGAGATCGTAGTCCTCTTTCAGGTTCGGCTTGTGCGCAGCGACCTTCGATTTCAGGTAAATGATTCTGTATGACATCTTCCCGTCTTCGTTCACATAGGCAACAGGCTGGGAGTACTCGCCCGGGATGAGTTTGCCGAGAGTGGCGAAGGTGGATGCATCAATGTAGTCTTTCTCAAACTTATAGGAGTTGTTGTAGGGATTGACACACCAGCCGCCGCTGTTTTTGTTCATATCATCGGAGAACTGCATGGCGGCCTTGCTGAAATCCATCTTCTGGTCGATGATGACCTGGCGCACACTGTCAAGGTATTCAATGGCTTTCACCTGCTCGTCGGCAGAGGGCTTCGGCTGGAGCAGGATATGGGCGACATTGACCTTATCTCCCCTTCTTTCAATCATTTGAATGATATGATAACCGGCTTTGGTCTGCACCACTTGGGATATTTCACCCGATTTCAGGTTGAAGGCGACGGCCTCAAATTCGGGGTAGAGGGCACCGCGTTCCACAAAGCCGAGTTCACCGCCCTTGGAGGCAGAGCCGGGGTCGTCGGAATAGAGGCGGGCCAGCATGGAGAATTTTTCGCCACGGAGAACGCGCTCGCGATACTCCATCAGCCGGTTCTTGATGGCGGCTATCTCCTCGTCGTTCACGGGCGGCATCTTCACGATATGTCCGTACTCGTAAGAGGGTTCCACGGTGGGCAGACTGTCGTAGGGGATGCGGTCGTAAAAGCGCTTCACTTCCGACGGTGTGATGGTGACGTTGGATGTGATGTCCTGCTGGATTCTTTCCGCAATCATTTGATTGCGAATGATTTCCCGCATGTCTTTCTTGATCTCGTCCATCGTCTTATGGTAGGCATCCTCAATGATTTTCGTGTTGCCCCCCACCTGTGCGAGCCAATAGTTGATTTGGTACGTCACGCGTGCATCCACCTCCTGATCCGAGATGACAATGCTGTCAACATCAGCTTGGTGTTGGTAAAGCTTCTGTTTTAGAAGTTGTTCAAAGATAAGACACCGTGTCTCGTCCTCATTATCCATGGTACTGTACTGGGCCGCATAGTTCGCATACTCCGCCTCAAGGTCGGAACGCATAATGATTTCCTTTCCCACAATGGCAATGATTTCATCTATGGTGGATTGACCCCGCAAGCAAGTAAACGGAAAACAGCTGAATAATAGCAATATAGCGGCGATAAAACGTTTCATCCAGTTTCAAAATTTGAGGGTGCGAAAATACAAAAAAAAGAAGACATCGGATGTCTTCTTTCGCGAAACACATAGTAAATATGTATTATTTTCTTCCCATAGGTTCGTCGGAAACAGTGAGTTTCTTTCTGCCTTTGGCGCGACGTGCGGCCAAAACTCTGCGTCCGTTGGCGGTGGCCATTCTTTCTCTGAACCCGTGTTTGTTTTTACGTCTTCTGTTTGACGGTTGAAATGTCCTTTTCATCTTACTATTACCTTGATTATTATTTAATTATTCCTTCCAAAAATTGGGCTGCAAAAATACAACATTTTTTTTATTGTGCAAGAATTGTTCAAAAGTTTTTTTCAACTCGCTTTTTAGCCACTGCTTTTTGCCTATCAACCGTTCCTTTTTCTCCGAAATTTTTTGCCGGGTATTTTTTGAAAACATTGTTTTATTATCTTAATTTAAGAAATTTCTTTTGATACACAATATTTTGTTTAAAATGTTAATAAAGGTTAAAGTTTTGTTTTAATACTTGAAAATAGCGCCTTTCTTGCAGTATCTTTGCATCGCTTCAATCGGCCATTAAAAAGATTTCAAATTAATTATTATGAAAAATTTTGCTATTTTCTATTTTTTAATATTGTATGTAGGTATCCTGTTCTCACAAGGGGATGAACAACAATATGCGAGGAGATTGTCAGACGAGATAGATTCTGTGTTGATTCAACGATACCGACAAGCGGCACCGTTTTTTACAGAAGCCTATCATCTTTATCCTTCGGTCCCGCGTGGAATGTTGGAGGCAGTGTCTTTCACCTATACGCGGTTTGTCCACATAAAACCTACTGTATATCAAGAAGATGAAAACATACACCCTTCTACTTATGGTTTGATGGGGCTCACCCTTGACGGACGGGGCTTTTTTCGCAACAATTTGCACTATGTGTCCGATCTGTCGGGGTTTTCCGTGGAGGACATTGTCGCCAGGCCACGAGACAACGTGGTGGCGTACGCTGCCGCCTACGCCGCTTTGCAACAAAAGTGGGGTATCCACTCTGACAGCTTTGAGGCGCAGATTCCCATACTGAAAGCCTTGTCGGAGTTGCCCCTTTCGGAGGACTCCGTCCTCAACTTTGCCCTCAACAGCAGTCTGTACGCCATTGCTCAATTCGTGGATGATGACCTCTTCCGTAAGGAAACGTGCGCAACGGTCGGCAAACCGGACTATTTTCGCTGTTTCGGAAAGATGCTGCCGCTACTGCGGGCAAAGGAGGTTATGCTTCCGGCAGACAGCGTCGGCGATATTCGCTCGGACGGAACTGACTACAGCGGCGCCATCTGGAATCCCGCCGGAGCGTGCAATTACAGTGTAGGACGCGGCGGGCATTCGGTTTCTGCCGTCACTATCCACTACACACAGGGGACATACGCCGGTTCTATCGCATGGTTCCAAAATTGTACCTATAACGGGGTGGGCGCCCAAGCCTCGGCACACTATGTCGTCCGCTCCATCGACGGACAGATTACGCAAATGGTGCGTGAAGCTGACAAAGCATGGCATGTGGGCAACAGCAACCCCTACACCATCGGCATTGAACACGAAGCATACGGCGACATCGCCAGCTTCTTCACGCCGGAGATGTACCAGGCATCCGCACTTCTCGTCCGCGACATCTGCGACCGCCACGGAATCTCCCCGCTCAGGATGTTCTATCGCGACACCCTCGACGACGGCACCGTCCTCAACGATGGCCTCCATAGCCTCGGCGGGGAAAGTGCTTGCGTGAAAATCCGGGGACACCAGCACTTCCCGAACCAGAGCCACACCGACCCTGGTCCCTACTGGAATTGGAACTACTATTATAAGCTGGTGAATGACGACACCCCCGTCACTCGCCTCGAAAGCCCGTCCGGCATCCTGACCGACTCCGGCGGCCCCGATGGCGACTACGGGAACGACGAACGACGCCTGTGGCTGATACAAGTGGATGAAGCCGACAGGATAACATTGAATTTCAGTGAGTTCGATTTGGAGGAAAACTATGACTTTCTCTGGATTTACGATGGAAACACCGTCTATTCTCCGCTGCTAGGACGATGGAATACCCACTCCCCAGGCACCGTCACCTCATCTGGCAACGCCATCCTCGTGGAATTCCGCTCCGACTGCGCCACTACTGCCGCAGGCTGGATGGCAACGTGGAGATCGGAAATGACCGAAGAGATACCCGAAACAGACATCGTATGGGATGAAAGCCAATGGATTACGGAGAATTTGCAACTTTCCTTTGAAGATACAGACGAAGGCGAAATACCCTACCGATTCTACCAGATTACAGGCTGCAGTGGAGGAACAGGGTGGACCGCTAATGCCAACAGTGGCTTTCTTTATAACGATTTTGATGGTGGAAACCTCCGGGGGTGGTCGGTGCTGCAGGGCCAATGGGAAATTGCCGACGGACAATTATGCCAACAGGCCATGGGGGTGGGGGGCATACAAACAGACCTTTCCTACAACCAAAGTGATGCGTACCTGTACGAGTTTGACATGACCATACGGTCATGTGCGGGCGAGGCAGGAATGGCCGGAATCCAGTTTTTCAGTACAGACAATAGCACCCGCCCCAATGCCTATCGAATCGTTGCGTTACCCACCGAAAGGCAGATTCGGATATACCGTGTCACAAGGGGAAATGAGGTCCTGCTCCACACCGTGGACGGCGTGACAATAGAAATCGGGACCGCCTACAAATTTCAAATTGTTCATGACGCTCCCTCTGGAAAATTCCTGATTTTCCGCAACGGGACGCTACTCGGTGAGTGGCGAGAAACATCTTCGCTGCTGTTTGTTACCGCACCATCCAAGATGTGTTTTCTCACTTCAGGAACGGCAGCATCCTTTGACAACCTTTGTGTGTACCGCTCAAGAGGGTCGTCCGTGAACGTGTCAGTTGGAAACACCTCCTTTTGTGACCTCCCGTGGCAGGCGGTGAACGGAACAGCCAAAGCCAAAGCAAGGTCCGTAATACTGAATGACCGTCAGAGATTCTCCCCCGTTGCCGAGAAATACTTCAAGGTGGACTACACCAAGCCGGCGTTTCGCAGCCCTGTCAATGTTGAGGTTTGTAAGAGTGGGGAAACGCCGTCCTCATTCGGATTGTCGGCCCATTGGAATGTTGTAACAGACTCCCATTCAGGAGTGGTTCTGTACGAATATGGCATTGCAAGCGATATGCGGCCCGATGAAATCAGGTGGATGGGGGTGGCGCGGCGACCTCAGGCCGTCATTGTGCCTATATTTAGGCTCTCGGATCCATGCTATATTGCAGTAAGGGCGCTGAATGGCGCGGGGTTATTTTCGAAGCCAGTGTTTTCAAAAATACCGCAGGTGTCAAATGTAAAGTACAAAAGGTGTGAACTTATGGAAGATTTTGCCAAAGAGGGTGTGTCCTCGTGGAGTTACGATGACGAAGATGATGACTCGGAGAGTGGAATGCAGGGACAACAGCAGAAGAAAAACGGGGATTCTTTGAAAAAAGCCCTTTGTTTGTGGCCGAATCCGGTTGGCGCATGTATATGGGTGCGAATGCCTTCGTCCTCCGCCATCGTCCGTGTCTTTGACGCAAGCGGAAGGATTGTTCTTGAGAACCGTATCTCCGAAAAGGGCCTGCCACAGGAAAAGGATGTTAAGATTGAAGTGTCCTCGTTCAGACCGGGCGTCTATTTTGTGCAGTCTATTGGACACGATGGCGCCGTCGGACACGGGACTTTCCTGAAAAGGTAGCTGGTTTTCCAACTGAAAATTTCAAATGGTTGTCGGGGATATGCAAAAAAGTAGTACTTTTGCAGCCGCTTTTGATATTCCTTGAAAGCGACTGCGGTAGTAGCTCAGTTGGTAGAGCGGCAGCTTCCCAAGCTGCAGGTCGCGGGTTCGAGACCCGTCTACCGCTCCAAACATTAATTTGCCGAAAAAATCCTAAATTATGGGTATCGGTTTTTAAAGTTTATTAGATATCTTTGCAGCTGATTTATCGTTAGCTGCTTTTTTGTAAAATCACATTCAAAAAGACACATAAACCAGATTGCCATGTATAATGTAGAGCTGAAAAACATTACGCTTGAAACCACACAAACCGATGTGCTTCAAGTAGTTGAAAATATTTGCGACCAATTCAAGATGGAGAACCATTTCGGCACGATTTCCACGGCCCTCCACGAAATGCTCTCCCTGATGGAACGCTTCAGTGAGGATATAGAGGCACCTTTCACCATCAACTTTTTCGTGGAAGAGGAAAAGGTTTCGGTTCAGGTTTTAAACTATCGTCAGTGGGCGGATGTCCAACGCGCCTTTGAAACCTGTTCCGTAAACGATGCCGACGCGACCGCTTTCACCGCAAAGAGCCTTTTGGATGTGATTGAGTTCCATGACGGCGGAATTTGGATGGAAATTGAGGCCCATGTTACTGCCGACCAGCCCGACCGAGCGCAAATCCTCCATACGGAAACGGTGAAAACAGCTTTGAAAAATGAAATAAAAAGCGACATAAACCGTTAAGAAACACAACAAAAATCCCATGAATATGAAAAAATTATTGCTTTCCGTCTCGTTAACGCTGGCCGTCTTTGCCGGCGTTTTTGCACAGAACGACCTGGATGCGTTCCGCTTTTCGCAAACCAACTGGGAAGGCACCGCCCGCTTTATGGGAGCAGGCGGCGCTTTTGGCGCTATAGGCGGCGACTTCTCCTGCCTCAGCACCAACCCCGCCGGCATCGGCGTTTTCAAGAAAACCGAAATTTCCTTCACCCCGCTGGTCATCACGGCTTACAAGACCAACTCCGACTATTCCGGTGAGTCTTCTCCCGCCAGCCGTGTTCGCTACAGCGTGACCAATTTCGGCGCCGTGTTCGCCCTTCCCCTCAACAAGGATGTTGAGAATCCTGTTTCCAAGTGGCGGACGACCCAATTCGGATTCGGCTACAACCGCATCATGGATTTCAACAACCTTACGTACGCCACAGGGAGGAGCAACGGCAATTCCATCGCCACTGGTTTCGTGAACGCAGCCAACGGCGCCAGTTACGGCAACCTCGAAGGTGACGCCCTCTGTGCATGGAATACGTGGATCATTGACACGGTTCCCGGCGAAACGAGCCAGTACCGTGAGTTCCTGTCCAGCCACAGTCTCCGCCAGAGCAACTATGTGAGAACCAAGGGAGGCATCGATGAAATGGCCTTCTCTTTTGGCGGCAACTACGACGACAAACTGTTCCTCGGACTCACAATCGGCGTACCCGTTCTGGATTATACAAGCGAAACCGAGTACATTGAAGAAGACGAAAACAATGTGGCCGGAAGTTTTGACAAACTTGATATTTATGACCGATTGCACACTTCAGGCGTTGGCGTGAATGCCAAGTTCGGCGTCATCTACCAGCCTGTTTCATTCCTCCGCATCGGTGCCGCTTTCCACACCCCGACCTATTACGGCAATTTGAAGGAAACGTTTGAAAGGGAAATGTCAAGCCGTTTCGTGGAAGAAGACAATATTGATGAGTATGAGCACTCCTACGACAATATTTCCAAGTATAAACTGAGCACACCGCTCCGTGCCATCGGAAGCGTCGGTTTTGTCATTGCCAAACGTGCCTTTATCAGTGCAGAGTATGAGTTCACCGACTATGGAATGGCAACGCTTTATTCTTCTGACAACTTCCGTTATCGCTACAACTTCACGGAGGAGAACCTGGAAATCTCGAAGAAATACCGTTCCTGCCACTCCATCCGCGTGGGCGGCGAGCTGACCGTCACCAACTTCTTCTTGATCCGCCTCGGCTACGGTTACAGCACTTCCCCCTTCAAGGACGGTGCCAACGACGGTTCCGCACACACCGCTTCCGGCGGTATCGGCTTCCGCGGCAAGATATTCTTCTGCGATTTCACCTACCAGTTCCGCCACTACGGCCAGAACTACTGGTTCTATCCCTCCGAAACACTCGAACCGGTTGCCACCACTAACAATTCCCACCGTTTCGTTGCCACATTGGGCGTGAAATTCTAACATTCAGTGAATTTGAGCGTTATGCAAGAGCTTCAACGCTATGTTGAAGAACACATCATCCCGTTGTACGACCATTTCGACAAGGCGCACCAACGGGATCATGTGTATATGGTAATCCGGCAAAGTTTGGATTTGGCCGCTCACATGGAGGTGGATAGGGATATGGTGTATGCGATTGCGGCCTACCACGACATTGGTTTGTGCGAGGGGCGGGAACTTCACCACGAGGTGTCGGCGCGGATGCTGCTGGCGGATACAGAATTGCGGAAGTGGTTTTCGGAAAGTCAGTTACAGACGATGGCCGAGGCAGTGGAGGACCACCGGGCCTCTTCCGACCATGCCCCACGGTCGCTTTACGGCCGCATTGTGGCGGAAGCCGACCGTTTCATCGACCCCGACACCATCATCCGCCGCACGGTGCAGTACGGTTTGGAACACTATCCGGAATTGGACAAGGAGGGACATTACCAACGGACGCTCCAGCATTTGCACGAAAAGTACGGACGCGGCGGCTACCTTCATCTCTGGTTCGACAACTCACCCAATGCCGAACGCCTTGAAAAACTCCGGCAAATGATGGAGGACGAGGCCCTGTTGCGGCAAAAGTTCGAGGAATATTTTTAGGAAAACAATTCCATTGCCACGGCATCAGCGAAAAGACGCCCGGCACGGGTGAGAAAGATTTGATTCTTATTTAAAACGAAATAATCCTTTTTAACGGTTTCCAATTGTTTGAGAAACCGTTTTTTATATTCTTCGCCAAACAATGCCATCAGTTCGTCAAGGTTAAGTCCGGCATTGGTCCGGAGGCGCAGGAGCACCATTTCGTTGTACTGCGTGTCGGTGTCGAGTGTTTCGGACTCCCTCATCGGCTCGCCCCGCAACATCCCGTCAATGTACTGGCGCAGATTGGCCACGTTCCACCGGCGGACATTCCCGCGGTAGGAGTGGGCGGACGCCCCCAACCCGAGGTAGGGCGTGCGGGTCCAGTACGCATAGTTGTGCCGTGAAACCATGCAGCCTTTGGCATAGTTCGAAATCTCGTACTGCTCAAAACCAGCCGCCTCCGTCAGTTCCAACAGCAGGTTGTAGTCCCGTTCCGTGTCGCACTCGTCCGGCACAAATGGCTTTCCTCCCGCCACCTGCCGCGCCAGGATCGTGTTCTCCTCCACGGTGAGAGAATATGCCGATAAATGGCAGATTGGTAATGACAGTGCCGTGCGTAAGTCGCTTTCCCAGATTGCTTTCGTACGGAAGGCGATGTCGTAGATGAGGTCGATCGAGAGGTTCGTAAAGCCGGCTTCGGCCGCATTTTGCACCGCGGTGACGGCTTCGGCGGCGCTGTGCCGACGATTGAGCAAGCGCAGGATTTCATCGTTGAAGGATTGTACCCCGATGCTCAACCGGTTAATGCCCAATTCACGGAGACTTCGGAGGTACTCTGGCGTCAGCTGCTCCGGATTGGCCTCCATCGTGAACTCAAAACCATCCTTGAAATGATAGTATTTTTGAAGTTCTTGGAGGATTCTGTCCAATTCTTCGGGAGTGCAAAGCGAGGGCGTTCCTCCGCCAAAATACAGTGTATCAATATTTTTTACTGGAAGAAAATCCTGTGTCAATGCCATTTCTTGGCAGAGCGCATCCCAATAAGCCGCTTTCTCCTTTTGGGAGGCCACGGAGTAAAAGCTGCAGTAGATGCACTTTTGTTTGCAGAAAGGGATATGGACGTAGATTCCAGCCACGGCAGCTTACTGGACGGTACTACCGGCATTGATGTTCTTTGCCGGCTGCATCAGCGAGAGACTGCCGTCGGCGTTGGCGGCCATCAGCACCATGCCGTGCGACTTCACCCCTTTGATCTCCTTGGGCGCGAGGTTGATGAGCATCAGCACCTGCTTGCCCACGAGGGTTTCGGGTTCGTAGTATTCGGCGATGCCGGACACGATTTCGCGGGTGTCCACGCCTGTGTTGACCTTGAGCTTCAGCAACTTCTTGGTCTTCGGCACGCGTTCAGCCTCCAAGACGGTGACGACACGGAGGTCCATTTTCTGGAAATCGTCGTAGGTGATGTCCTCCTTGGCGGGTGTGGCAGGCGCGTTGGCCAGCTGGTTGGCCTTCTTTGCATCCTCCAGTTTCTTCACCTGTGCGGCGATGGCGTCGTCCTCTACCTTCACGAACAGCAGTTCCGCCTCATTGACTTTGTCACCGGCTTTGAGCAGGTCGGTGCGACCGCCGTCGTTCCAGTTCTTGTTGTTGAGGTTTAACATTTTCTGCGATTTTTCGGCAGAGAAAGGAAGGAACGGTTCGCAAAGTACCGACAAGCTGGCGCAAATCTGGAGCGAGAGGTGCAGAATCGTCTTCACATATTCGGGATCCTCCTTCTGCTTCTTCCACGGCTCGGTTTCGGTGAGGTACTTGTTGCCGAGGCGGGCGAGGTTCATCAGTTCGGCCTGTGCCTCGCGGAAACGGTATTTTTCGATGCTTTCGCCGATGCGCTGCGGGAATTCCGCCACCTTCGCCATCACCTCTTTCTCAAGGTCGGTAACCGGTCCCATTTCGGGAATGATGCCGCCGTAGTACTTGTGTGTCAGTACAATCGTGCGGTTGACGAGGTTGCCGAAGATGGCCAGCAGCTCGTTGTTGTTCTTGGCCTGGAAATCGCTCCATGTGAAGTCGGAATCCTTGGTTTCCGGCGCGATGGAGGTGAGCATGTAGCGGAGGGTGTCCTGCTTGCCGGGGAAGTCCTGAAGGTACTCGTGCAGCCAGACGGCCCAGTTGCGTGAAGTGGAAATCTTGTCCCCTTCAAGGTTCAAGAACTCGTTGGCGGGCACGTTTTCAGGGAGAATGTAACTGCCTTCCGCTTTCAGCATGCAGGGGAAGATGATGCAGTGGAACACGATATTATCTTTTCCTATAAAATGAACCAACTGGGTGTCAGGATCTTTCCACCATTTTTCCCAATCGGTGCGGCCCTGTGCGGCGGTCCACTCCTTGGTGGCGGAGATGTAACCGATGGGTGCGTCGAACCAGACGTACAGCACCTTGCCCTCGGCTTCGGGGAGCGGCACTTTCACGCCCCACGAAAGGTCGCGGGTGACGGCGCGGGGATGCAGTCCCGCCTCAATCCACGACTTGCACTGACCGTACACATTCACTTTCCAATCGTCCTTGTGCCCGTTCAGAATCCACTCTTTCAGCCACGGTTCGTACTCATTCAGAGGAAGATACCAGTGTTTTGTCTCCTTCATCACCGGCGGGTTGCCGCTGAGGGTGGATTTCGGGTTGATGAGGTCGGTGGCGTTCAGGGTGGCGCCGCACGCCTCGCACTGGTCGCCGTACGCCTTCTCGTTGTGGCAGTGGGGGCACTCGCCCGTGATGTAGCGGTCGGCAAGGAACTGTTTCGCCTCCTCGTCATAGTATTGCTGGGAGGTCTGTTCCACCAGTTTTCCTTCATTATAGAGCTTGGTGAAGTAGGCGGCGGCCGTTTCGTGGTGGGTGGGGTTGGAAGTGCGGGAATAGATGTCGAACGAAATTCCCAACTCCTTGAACGACTGCTTGATGATGTTGTGGTAGCGATCCACAATATCCTGCGGGGTTACGCCTTCCTTGCGGGCTTTGAGGGTGATGGGCACGCCGTGCTCGTCAGAGCCGCCGAGGAACAGCACCTCTTTGCCGTTGTTGCGGAGGTAGCGGGCGTAGATGTCGGCAGGGATGTAAACGCCGGCAAGGTGGCCGATATGGACGGGGCCGTTGGCATACGGCAGCGCGGATGTGATGGTGTAACGCACAGGATTTTTCATGTCTGTTTTTATTTTAAAAGAGACGCACAAAACGCGCGTCTCGATATGGTTTCATTTGTTGTGGATGCGTAAATATGCAGAGACGCATCTTTATTGTAATTTGTAGAGACGAAAAACATCTCATTGTAGAGACGCAAAATTTTGCGTCTCTACAGGGTTTCTTAATACAAGAAGCTCAGGAGTACACCGGCGGCGACGGCGCTACCGATAACGCCGGCCACGTTGGGACCCATGGCGTGCATCAGGAGGTAGTTGGTCTTGTCGTATTTCAAACCTTCCACGTTGGAAACACGCGCGCTGTCGGGCACGGCAGACACGCCGGAGTTACCGATGAGCGGGTTGATCTTGTTGCCTTCCTTGAGGAAAACGTTGAACAGTTTGACGAACAAAACGCCCGTGGCCGTAGCGATGACGAACGAGACGGCACCGAGGAAGAAAATCAGCACCGACTTGTAGTTCAGGAAGGTGGATGCCTGTGTGGAGCAACCCACGGTCAAGCCGATGAGGATGGTGACGATGTCGATGAGGGCGTTGGAAGCGGTGTTGGCCAAACGCTTGGTCACGCCGCTTTCTTTCAGCAGGTTACCGAAGAAAAGCATACCCAGGAGGGGCAGACCCGTCGGAACGATGAAAGCGGTGAGGAGGATACAGAGGATGGGGAAGAGCACCTTCTCTCTGTGGGTGACGACGCGGGGCGGGCGCATGCGGATGCGGCGTTCCTTGTCGTTGGTGAGCCAGCGCATGATGGGCGGCTGGATCACCGGCACCAGCGCCATGTAGGAGTAAGCCGAGATGGCGATGGCACCCATGAGGCTCGGGGCGAGTTTCGAGGAGATGAAGATGGCCGTCGGGCCGTCGGCGCCGCCGATGATACCGATAGCGCCAGCCTCCATCGGGGTGAAACCGAGGTGCAGAGCGATGATGTAGGCACCGAAGATACCGAACTGCGCCGCCGCACCGATGAGGATCAGCTTCGGGTTGGAAATCAGGGCGGAGAAGTCGGTCATAGCACCGATACCCAGGAAGATGAGCGGGGGATAGAACCCCTTCAACACGCCGAAATACAGGTAGTTGAGCACGGCGCCGTTCTCATAGACACCCACCTGCAAACCGTCGGTGAACGGGATGTTACCGACGATGATACCGAAGCCGATAGGGATCAACAGCATCGGTTCGTACTCTTTCAAAATGGCCAGGGCGATGAAGAACGCACCGATGGCAATCATGATGATGTTGCCCAATTCGGCGTTGGAGAAACCCGTGTAGCTCCAGAACTGCTGGATGCCGCCGATGAGGCTGTGCATGAATCCACTGCCTGCCTCCAATTTCAGCAAGCCGGACAAGATAAGACTGTTCATAAAGTATTATACAATTTGATAATTATTCTATTTGTTGGGGTTCTCGCAGAACTCGGTCAGCACGCCGCCGGTGCTTTTCGGGTGGAGGAAGCCGATCATGAGGCCTTCCGCGCCCGGGCGGGGGGTCTTGTCGATGAGGCGCACGCCCTTCTCTTCCACTTCCTTCAGTGCGTTGGCGGCATTGTCCACGCAGAAAGCCACGTGGTGGATGCCCTCACCGCGCTTCTCGATGAAGGAGGCGATGGTGCTTTCGGGGCAGGTAGGCTCCAAAAGCTCGATTTTGGTCTGTCCCACCATGAAGAAGGCGGTCTTCACCTTCTGGTCGACGACCTCTTCCGTAGCGTAGCACTTCACGCCAAGGATGTTTTCGTAATAGGGAATTGCATCCGCCAAACTCTTCACGGCGATGCCAAGGTGTTCAATATGTGATATTTGCATAGTAAAAAGATTTGTCCATTTTAGGCGTGCAAAAGTAAGAAAATTATTGATACTCTTCACGCTTGAAACGTCCATTTTTTACTGCAAAAATTGCAAGGCGATGTGCGACTTCGGAGTCGAGCCGTATTTCTGAAAGTATTGTTTTATTTGCACTCACCTCGGAGAGGTGATATTTTATTAGCCCCAAATAAGGTCGTCGCACCCGATTTTCTCCGAAAAATACCGACCTCATCACCTTGATTTGGCATAATCACTTCAAATCCCGAAAACCTATTTTTTTACAAATCTTATATTTTTTTGTCAAAACACTGTTACTTTTTATTGAAACTATGTAATTTTTTATTTTTATGATTTTCAATGAAATATTTTCAAAAACACCTTGACAAAAGGGGTATTGTTGTTGTATCTTTGCAAACAAGAAAATTTCATTAAAATTTGCAATTATGGAAAACGATTTAATTCTTAGAGTTGAAGAAAAAATGATCACCCTGCGTAACCAGCAGGTGATTCTGGACTGCGATGTCGCTGAATTGTACGGTGTAGAAACCAAGGAAATTAATCAAGCTGTTCGAAACAATCCGAAAAAGTTCCCTGAAGGTTACATTTGGACATTGGATGAGCAGGAGAGAGGTGAACTGGTCAAAAATTTTGACCGGTTCGAAAAACAAAAGCACTCTTCTGTTCTTCCACGCGCTTTCACCGAAAGAGGGCTCTATATGTTGGCGACGATTCTGAAAAGTTCGAAGGCTGTGGATACTACCATTGCCATTGTGGAGGTATATGCCAAATTGAGGGAATTGTCACGGGTGATGGTGGAACTTCCTCAGCAAGAGGAAGGTACCGTTATACAAAAAGAGCTGCTGCATCGTGGCGGCCAGCTGATAGAGGATCTTGTCACTGACGTGCTACCGAAACAGAGCACTGAGACATCTTTTGAACTAAACCTTGCCATGTTCAAATTTCGCCATTCGGTACGGAGGGGGAAAGACGGGGGAAAGGATTGATCCAGGCAATTGTTTAACAACCGACAATTGCAAGGCGGCTTGCGACTTCGGCACTACACCATATTTCCGAGAATGTTGATTTTCAGCACTCGTCCCGAAGGGACGACATCTTATTAACCCCAGATAAGTCCGCGCAGCGGACGCAATCTGGGGTAGGTGATGGCTGTGCGTCCGCCCGCGGCACGGGCGGCAGACACGGAAGAACACCGATGGTGATGCCGCGGAATAAATTATTTGCTTTCTCGCCAGATGCAATTATCAATGTGGTAAAAAACATCCTTATATTGGAATTTGTATATTCTAAGCAATTTTCTGGCATATTTTACGGGCTCCCTGTGCCTGGGACGTAGCCTCCAATATTTCCATCTTTTTTTGGGTGGCGGAGATAGTTTGTATTTAGGAATCTTGGTAAATTCCGCTAAAATTTTTCCGTCTTCATTTTGAACCATCATATCATATTCGTCCCCAGAAAATATATACCCTTTCCCATTACAATTTAAATTAAAACCAATTTGCCATAGACGTCGGTCTCTAAAAAATCCCCACCATGCATTATCTTCCTGAATGAAAATTCTGCGTCGCATAGTGCTATCCCCATACAATACCTCTACTATGCGAGGCAATTGCAACGTATCTAATAATTTATAATCTTCGAATTCGCCATCCCATATATATGTCAATCGTGGTATTTTCAAAGTGTCAAATGTTAAAGTATCGCATTTCACGGGGGAGATTGTGGTAAATTGTGCAAATAAGGATAACGAACATGACGCCGATATAAAGGTTGATACTATTTTACAAATCCAAGCTTTCATGATGAACCATGTTAGGTTAGGAAAGATAGCTTTTATATTGTCTTCGCCTCTACTTGTTCGCCTTTTCCTCGTCGTTGTTGTACCACTCCAAATAGGACTCGGTGTATTGGATGCCCGACTCCACTAATTTCCGCTTCATCGTGTCGGAAATGTTGAAGTCGATGGCGCTGACGCCCAGCGTGTCGATATAGACAGTGCGCTGCCAGTCGTCGCTGTGCAGGTGCACATTGTTCTGGAAGTCAATGAGAGTGGTTACCAGCGCCTTGGTGTAGGTGAAGAAGCTGTTGATCTCTTTGCAGGGTGCCGATCCGTGCGTGAGGAACATGGAGATGTCCTCTTTGGAATCCAGGCGGAACCCCAGCGTCTCCTTGTTATAGACGTATTCGCTGTGCTTTTTGTCCTTCTGGGCCTTGGCTTTCTTGTTGATTTTGTCGTAGTAGTCCGTGCGGCGGAAGTGGTTCTTGTTGGCGACGTACCGTATCTGGTCGAAGGTCTTGATGGCGTAGTTGTCCAGCAATCCGCCGTCCACAAAAAGGTGCTTGTTTTTTTCGCCCCCTTTCACAGCCGCGAAGAACAGGGGGATGGACATGGAGATGCGGGCGGCGTCGGCCACCTTGACATCCGGTGTGTTTTTGGCGCTGAACACTTGCGAGAGTCCGGTGGTCAGGTCGGTGCCCACCAGATAGATGTCCCGGAACTGTTTGCTGCGGGCGAGGTCCTTGAAGGTGGCCTCCCCGTTACCGGCTTTCCGTTTGATAAAGTCGGCCATCAGGTTGCGGAAGTAGTCGCCCTTGTACCATCCGTACTCTTTGAGGAGTCGTGTGGTGTCGCGCACAATGCCCCACGAACTGTCGATGAAATTCTTGAAGTTGAGGTCCCAGAGAATCTCCTTCACCTCGTCGGCCGAGTAGCGCAGTCCGACCAGAACGGCCATCATGGCGCCGGCAGAGGTGCCTGCCACGCGCTCCACGTTCGGTAAAATTCCTTCTTTGTCAAGCACTTCCATAGCGCCCGCGTAGGCGATGCCTTTCACACCGCCTCCTTCAAAAACCAGATTTTTAAAGTGATAAGCCATCGTATTGGTTTAGTTGATTTCTATAATTTTTTCCGCCATCCGCCGGCCTGCTTCGTAGGCGTTGCGCAGGTCCTGCTCCCAGTGTTCGGCGCGCCACTGCTCTTTCTTTTCAGTGGAAAAGCTTTTCATGTCGTAAAGGTCGTAGTTGTGCACCTGGTAGGTGTTGCACGCCGCCACTCTTTCGGGCTTCTCGCCGTAGAATCCACCCAGCAGGATCTCCAGCGACTGGAGGGAACGGCGTTCCGCGGTGGGGTCGTTCATGGTGTAGATGACGGCGGCGGGGATGCGTTTGGGCGGGGTGAGGCTGTAGTCGTTGTACGACAGCCACGGGAAGGTGAGGCGTTCGATGAAACTCTCCATCTGGCCGGTCACGCGGCTGTAGTAGATGGGGGAGGCGAACACCACACCGTCGGCGTAGGCAGTCTCCCGCAAGGTTTCCGTCAGCCCGTCCTTGTAGGCACAGACATCGCGGAACTTGCTGTCTTTCAGTTTACAAGCCAGGCAGCTGTAGCATCCTTTATAATCGAGGTCGTAAAGCCTGATGCGCTTCACCTCGATGGCCTCGCCCACCGACTTCGCACCGTCGGAAAAGGCACCAATCATAGCGGCGGTGTTCATGTTTTTGCGCGGTCCGCCGTCGATAATGACAATCTTCTTCATTAGTAATAACTTAATTAGTAATAAACGAATTACTAATAGAGTTATTACATTTTGTTGTATTTTTGCCACGTTTTTGCTCAAAGTAAAATTTGGATTATGAAAGTTGACGATAAGTATTTTGATGAGATTTTCGATTTCGCCGGACAGTGGGACATGCCCTCCAAGTGCGGTTTGAAAATCATTAAAAAAGAAGATGTTACGGTGGTCATTACCACGGAATTATATCAAGATAACCCAGGTACTTCCATCACCTACGCCGGCGGTTCGCTCATCAAGCAGATTTGCGATGCCAAAGGTCTTGATCCTCTGCATGTTTTGTATGTGGAATGCAACCCGAACACCAATTCCAAGCTCTCTTTTTACGATGAAGAACTTTTCCGTGTGGATTTCCGTTTGGAAGACGGTATGCCTACCGATTTGAAATACACACAGTTGACACCGGATGAAATCAAGAAATTAGTATAAACCAAAATTTTATCAGTATGAAAAAATTATTCGTGCTTTCGCTCATCATTTGTTCTGTCTGTATGTTGCAGGCTCAGAAAGTAAAAGGTGATTTGAGCGTTTTGAAAGGCCAGTCAAAGGTGAACGTTGAATTCATTTACGACGGCGTAACCTACGACGGGGACTCCGAAGCCAAGTTTTACAAGGAAAACAAAGACCATGATGATTTTGAACAATGGAAAGCCAACTGGACCAGTCGCTTCCGTGACGACCTCTGGGAAGCAAATTTTTTGGAAGACCTTAACGATGAAGTCAAGGGGCTGCGTTTGGATTTCGGAGAATATTCCGGCACCACTTACACGATGATTGTGAAAATGAGGGACATTGATCCGGGCAGCTTCGCCGGCCCGTTCTCACAGCCGTGCAAGCTTACAGCAGATGTCTCCTTTGTCAAAACTGGCACGACCGACAGTTTTGCCACCATCACCTTTACCGGTCTTGCCGGAAATCCAATGATTCCGGTCATTGAGTATCGTGTGAAAGCCGCTTTTGAGGAACTGGGTGAAACCATCGGTGAAATTCTGAAGAAAAAGGTCAAATAATGAAAAAATTCTTCCTTATCACCATTCTGCTGCTGTGCGGGGTGGGAATTTTGAACGCCCAGCACCAAAAAATCCACCTTTGGGGACATCACATCGGTAAAAGTGTATGGCCTACCAAGATGTATGTCTATCCTGCTCCCGATTCCATCAACACGGGCGTGGCGGTGATTGTATGCCCCGGCGGAAGTTACAGTCACCTGATGGGCATCAAGACCGAAGGCTTCGGCGTGGCGGAATGGCTGAACTCGCAAGGTATCAATGCCTTCGTGCTCCGCTACCGTACGGGCAACAAGTGCTATCATCATCCGGCCATGATTCAGGATGTGCAGCGTGCCATCCAGTACGTCCGCGACCATGCGAAGGAGTTCCGCGTCAATCCCGACAAGTTGGGGACGATGGGCTTCTCGGCGGGTGGCCACCTCGTCGCGATGTCGGGGGCGTTCAGCAACGACAACTACCTCGAACCGCTCGGTGTGAAATCCACGGCGAGCCTCCGTCCCAACTTCGTGGTACCGGTCTATCCCGTGGTCTCCATGCAGGACAGCATCGCCCACCAGCGCTCGCGCCGCAACCTGCTGACTCGCCGTTACACGAAGGAACAGCAGGACCAGTTCTCGATGGAGTTGCAGATGAAAAAGGGCATGCCGCCCACCTTCCTCGTGACGGCCAAGGACGATCCCGTGGTGATGTACCAGAACAGCGTCAACCTCGACCGCGCCCTTACGAAGGCCGGCGTGAAACACGTTTTTCTTTTGTACGATACGGGCGGCCACGGCTACGGCATGGACGAAAACCGTGCCCCCGAGGCGGCGAAATGGAAATACCCATTCGTGCAATGGCTGCGGGAAATCCGGATTCTGCCGTGATTTTTCTACTACCCCGGCCTACGGACACTCCTTCTACATAGAAGGGGAATTCACACACTCCTATTTCCATACCTTTTGTCTAACTCCAAACTCCTAATTACTAATTACTAATTACTAACCCCTATACTCTACTACCCCGGCCTACGGCCACCCCTTCTACATAGAAGGGGAATTCACACACCCTTATTTTCATACCCTTTGTCTAACCCCCTAACCCCTAACTCCTAACTCCTAACCCCTAACTCCTAACCCCTAACCCCTAACTACTAACTACTAATTACTAATTACTATCCCCTATCCCCTATCCCCTATCCCCTATCCCCTATCCCCTATCCCCTAAAAACTATCCCCTAATGAAATACAATCCAGAAATCGAATACCAGCCCCGTGAGGTCATCAAAACTTTCCAAGAGGGAAAACTGCGGGAGCATCTGGCCTATCTGAAGGCGAATTCTAAATTCTATCAGCGTCTTTTTGAAAAAGAACATATTGATATAGAGAAGATCAAGACGCTGGAGGATTTGCAGTACATCCCGTTTACCACAAAGCAGGATTTGCAGCTTTACAATGAGGATTTCTTTTGTGTGGAAAAAAACAGGATAGTGGACTACATCACCACGTCGGGAACGCTGAGCGACCCCACCACCTTTGCGATGACGGCGCGCGACCTCGAACGGTTGGCCTACAACGAGGCCATCTCTTTCGTGTGTGCCGACGGCGGTCCGGGCGAGATCTACCAGCTGATGACCACCATCGACAAGCGTTTCATGGCGGGCTTGGCCTATTTCATGGGGGTGATGAAGATGGGCAGCAGTGTCATCCGCGTGGGCAACGGAATTCCGGAGTTGCAGTGGGATACCATCCGCCGCCTCAAACCCGACGCCATCATCTGTGTGCCGTCGTTCATCCTGAAAATCATACAGTATGCCGAGAAAAACGGCATTGACTATCGCAATTCTTCGATCAAAAAGGCGGTGTGTATCGGTGAGAACCTCCGCAATCAGGACTTTTCGCTGAACCTGTTGGGCGCGAAAATCAAGGAGAAGTGGGACATCGCCCTTTATTCCACCTACGCCTCCACGGAGATGGGCACCTCGTTCTGCGAGTGCGGTGCGGGCAAGGGCGGTCACCATCACCCCGAACTCATCATTTGTGAGCTGATTGACGACGAAGGGAACGTGGTTCCCGAAGGGGAGGAGGGCGAACTCACGGTGACCACGCTCGGTGTGGAAGGGATGCCGCTGCTGCGGTTCCGCACGGGCGACATCGCAAGGTTCCACTATGAGCCCTGCAGCTGCGGTCGTACCACGATGCGGATCAGTCCCATCATCGGGCGCAAGAACCAGATGATCAAGCTGAAGGGCACGACGCTGTACCCGGCGGCTATCTTCGATGTGCTCGACAATGTGGACTACATCGAGAACTACTACGTGGAGGTGTCGTCCAACGAAATCGGTACTGACGCCGTGACGGTGGTGGTCGGCTGTGTGAATCCGAACGAGGAGGAGATGGTGAAGGATCTCAAGGACCGTTTCCGCGCCAAGTTGCGCGTCGCGCCCGACATCCGTTTCGACCATCCCGATGAAGTGCGGAAAGTCACCATGCCGGAGATGAAACGCAAGCCGGTGAAATTTATTGACAAACGAAAATAAATCGTTATGGATCAAAGATTTGATGATTTAAGACCCTATTACGATTCAGAAATACCCGCCGCGATAGAACGGGTGGTAGCAAGTCCGTACTTGCCTGCCATCGCCAGCTATCTTTTTCCTGCGAAACCGCTGGAGGAGGTGCGTCAGCTTCTTCAAAAATCACAGACCATCCACGATTTCCAAAAGCACATCATGTTGCCGGCCATCCACTCCATCATCGACAAGACTTCGGATGGGCTGACACACGCAGGTTTTGAGAAACTTGCCGACGGCAGGAACCGGATGTTTGTCGCCAATCACCGCGATATTCTGCTGGACGCGGCCGTTTTGCAGGTGCTTTTGTTTGAGAACGGTATAGACACGTCCGAAATCACCTTTGGCAGCAACCTGATGCAGGGCAGTTTGGTGGTGGACATTGGCAAGATGAACAAGATGTTCCGGATTATGCGGGGCGGCACTGTGAAGGAGTTCTACAAAAACTCAACGGAGGTGTCATCCTACATGCGTTATGCCATTATGCAAAAGAAGCAGTCGGTATGGATTGCCCAGCGCAACGGACGCACGAAGGACGGCGCCGACAAGACCGACATGGCGGTCTTGAAAATGTTCGCCCTCAGCAGCGACAAGCCTTTTTTTGAAAATCTGGGCGAGCTGGCCATCACGCCGTTAGCCGTTTCATACGAGTATGAGCCGTGTGATTTTTTGAAAACGCAGGAATTGTTCATCTCCCGTTACCAGCGGTATGAGAAGGAGCCGGGCGAGGATTTGAACAGCATCCTTCAAGGAATCAGGCAGTTCAAGGGGCATATCCATTTTGTCGCCACCGATGCCGTCACGGAGGAGGAGTTGCGTTACTGCGACCGTTTCGACCGCAACCGCAAGTTCCAGCAGCTGGCTCAGATCATCGACCGCCGCATATACGAGAACTACCGTCTGTGGCCCACGAACTATATTGCGCACGACCTGCTGAACCAGTCGTACCGTTACCGCGACCACTACACGGAGGAGCAGCGCAGGCAGTTCGTGGATTATATGGACGAGGGTTTGAAGAACCTGGTAGGGGAGGAGGTGGAGCTGCGCGACATTTTCCTTCACATCTATGCCAATCCCGTGGAAAGCGTTAAATCATTGTAATCTGTAGATACGTGCCGTGGCGCGTCTCTACAACAGACGGTGCATGCACGTCTCTATAGGTTCGGGAAACAAAAAAAAGCCGCTCATTGAGCGGCTTTTTTGTATGGGGCATAAATCGGAATTATCTCACGATGCTCACCTTGGCGGTGGAAACCTCGCTGCCGTTGACCACGCGGACGATGTAGAGGCCTGCGTTGAGGTTGCTGACGTTGAGGGTTTCGTTGGCTTTGGCTGATTTGACGGACATCACTTCCTGACCTGCGATGTTGTAAACGAAGATCTGGGAGCCGGCAGCATTCTCAACCGTGAGAGTGGTGCTGGCCGGGTTCGGGTTGACGTTCAGGGTGTTGTTGTTTTCCTTGACACCTACGAAGTCTTCTTCTCTACCAACGGGGATGCAGAGCTTGTTGTTCTCAGGACGCGGATCAATATAGTCGGGAGCAAGCGGGTTGGGATAGACCTCAAGGCAAATATTGATAGGCCATTCGATTTCATCGTAGTTGGAAGCGATATCGAAGACGGGGATTCCGGGAGCTTCACTGCCGATTCTCCAGCCGTAGCCGGGCTCAAGGGTGTCGTATAGATATTCTTCAGGTCCGAGAGCGATGGAGTCAGCTATAAGGACGTTCTCACCGGAGATTTCCAACCAGAGACTGTAGTAAGGATCACCGATGCAGGTGTCAAGGTCGCCGTTGTACATACCGTAGCATACACGGAGGCTGTCGGTATATTGGGAGATGACGATGTGGTCGATGGTGGGTTTGCTGGTGCCTTCTTCTTCAGCATCGTAGAATCTGACTTGCCAGTCGCATTCGCGGGTGTAGGCTTGGCCGTCGTTGTAGAAGACGGAGAGGTTCCACGGGTCGTGCTCACGCACAGTAGCGTTTTCAAAAGCCCAGGCGGGGTTGGAACCCGTCCAGTAGTAGTGGTGAATGCCGTCGGAATCGTATTCCGGCCAGAGGGCGAAGTTGACATTGGCGCAGCTGGCGTCGTCCTCGCAAAGTCCCATGGCGCATTTTTCGGGATTGAAGATGCCGATAGCGATGTTGTCAGTCGTGCTCACCGTGAAGGGGGTGGTGAGGCGGACATTCTGGACACCGGCATCCGAACCGGCTTCCTGCGGGTTGTAAACCTGCGTGTAAACGCGGGTGCCGGGGAGGAAGTTCAGACCATCGACGGAAGAACCGGTATAGATGCGGATCTCAAAGTCGTTGTCGAGATCGAACGGGGATTCCGTGTAGTTGCTGATGTTTTCACTGGGGATAGTGTAGAAGCGGACTTTCTCCAGGGTCACCTCGGTTTCAAACGTGCCGGCGGGAATGAAAAGGAAGTATTCGCTTTCGGGTTGTTCCACATGGACGTAGCTGTCGGACACATAGTATCCGTGGTAGCCACTGCGGTCCACGTTCTGGTCAGCGGGAACGCCAACCACTTCATACTTGTTGCTTTGGGCAAAGACGGAAATCACCATCATCGCCATCAAAAAGGTAAAAAGTTTTTTCATAATTATTGGTTTTTGGTGAATAATCAAACAGGCGGCAAAAATACACAACTTTTTTATAAGGATTGCAATAAGTGGTCATTTTTTTTCGTTAAAAAACCTATACAAAACCCAACAAGTGTTTTTATGAAGAAAATCGGATTACTACTCCTTTCCAATATATTACTATTCAACATTTTCACACAAGGCCAAGAAACATACCCGCTTGATACGCTCAATACGAAGGACAAATACACCAAAGTTGTTCTTTTCAGCGATTACACATGGACCTATTTGGAATTGGACCGTCCCGACATTGATATGGACGCGTTGTCGGACCACTGGGACACCGAGGCCATCCATGCCTTCAAGGATGTGGAGATTGCTTCTTTGCCGGATACGGTGAATCTTACTCTCGTGGATGCGACTCATCCTTTTGTATTGCCCATCAAGGGTTCTGTCTATTCCCGTTACGGGTACCGCCGCAAGCGTCCGCACCGCGGTGTTGACATCCCGCTCACCACGGGCGATTCGGTGCGTGCGGCGTTCAACGGCGTGGTGCGCGTGTCGGAAGGGAGCAGCAAGACAGGAGGTTACGGCAATCTCGTCATCGTGCGGCACGATAACGGGTTGGAGACTTACTACGGCCATCTTTCCAAGATTCTGGTCCATGAGAACGAGCCGGTGCGAGCGGGTGAGGTGATCGGTTTGGGCGGCAGCACCGGACGGAGCACGGGACCGCACCTCCACTTCGAAACCCGCTACATGGGCAAGGCCTTCGATCCCGAGCGTGTGGTGGACTGGACCAACGGCTGCCTGCGTGACACGAGCCTTGTGATCCGCAAGCAATACTACAATATCAATTCCCGTTACGGCCAAGCCGACCGCACCGTGGCGCAGACCTCTTCTTCTTCGTCCCAGAGCCACGCAACCAGTTCGGCAAACAGTTCGACCAGCGGCTCTCCGCAGTATTATACCGTAAGGAAGGGCGACACGCTTGGCAAAATTGCCGGAAAATACCATACCACCGTTTCCAAGCTGTGCAAACTCAACAAAATCAAGGAAACCACCATTTTGCAAATCGGCCGGAAACTACGGGTTCGGTAAACGGATTTAGGTGTACATTTGCCGCTGATTCCAAGCCTATAGGCAATAATGTTAATTGATTCTATATCAGTATTTTTGCAAGTTCATTCCGCTGCCATTTCCAACGGAATGATTCCGATTTCCTCCTACGCCGACATCGCCACTTTTGTGTTTTGTCTGGCACTGCTCGTTCTGACGCTTAATGTGGCCAGCAACCGCCGTGTCTTTAAATCGACGCTCCAGGCACTGTTCGTGCCCCGCGTGCGGTCGCAGTTCTTCCGCGAAAGCAAGCTCTACAATGAATGGTGCTTCTACCTCGGGGTGCTCTTCAACACGCTTGTACAAAGTTTGTTGGTTCTCTATTTGGTGGTGATACTGTTGCCGTCCGTCGCCTGCGAAATCAATCTGAAACTGCTGTATGCCATTTGTTTCGGTGCAACCCTGTTTGATTTTTTCTTCAAACTGGGCAACAGCCTCATGCTTGGAAAGTTGTTTGAATGCAGTGGTGACGCCGCCATTTTCAATCACAGCAAGTTCTTCTATCTCTCCGTCTGTTCTGTTGCACTCATGCCCATTCTTGCCGCCTCTGTCTATCTCGGTATTCCTGCCATCCTGTTCGCCTATCTTTTCTTCTTTGTCACGGCATACGTGTTCATGGTGGTCAGAACCTTAACTTTAAAATCCTCCGCGTTAAGTTTGTTTCAATTTTTTTTGTACTTTTGCACCCTTGAAATTTTACCCTATCTCATTATCCTGAAATTGCTTACAATGCTTAGGTAGAGTAGGTTTTCCGGTAATGAGTATAATTAATGCTTTTGCGCAATGAAGATTAAAAACATCCTGATTTCCCAGAATCCGCCCGCTGATTTCGACAAGTCACCCTATGCTGAATTGAAGAGAAAATATAGCATCAACATTGATTTTTACAAATTCTTCCGTGTGGAGGCACTTACGTCCCGCGAATTCCGTGAGGAAAAAATCAACATTCTCGATCATACGGCGGTGGTCTTCTCCAGCAAAAACACCGTTGATTACTTTTTCAGTCTCTTGAAAGACCTCCGCGTGGAGCTTCCGGAAGACACCAAGTACATCTGCACCACCGATGCCACGGCCTTCTATCTCCAGAACTACATCCAGTTCCGCAAGCGCAAGGTTTTCTTCAACAAGAACAACGACCCGAAAGGCCTTTTCGACCTCATCCTGAAAAATCAGGACTGCAAGTTCCTCATCCCTTGTGGCAGCGATATGCCCGCCACCGGTCTTGCCAACTTCTGCGACGAGCACAACATTGCCTATACACAGGCGGTTATCTTCAAAAATGTGCCCAACAACCTCAAAGACGAGGTGGACATTTCGAAGTATGACATGATCATCTTCTTCAGCCCGTCGGGAATCCAGTCATTGAAGCAGAACTTCCCCGATTTTGAGCAGGGCGAGGTGGCAATGGGTGCCCTCGGCGATGCCGCGGCCAACGCCGTCACCGATGCCGGCTTCACCCTCCATGTGAAGGCCCCGACCAAAGAAACTCCCTCCATTACGGCGGCCATGGATGTTTTCTTGAAAGAATATGCAACCAGAAGACGCTAACAACCAGCATCTTACTTTCTCAAAGAAGGAACGTATCTGCTCCAAACTGACCATTGAGCGGGTGCTCGACAAAAAACAGAAGGTTTTTGTCTATCCCTACAAGTGCTTTTACGATTTCACCCCTGCTTCGGAAGAGGCGGACGTGAACCGTATTCTCGTCAGTGTGCCGAAACGGTCGTTCAAGCACGCCGTGGACCGCAACCGCCTCAAACGGCTCACCCGTGAGGCGTACCGGTTGAACCACCGCCAGGAGTTCGACAGCCAGCTCCCCGACGGCATCCGCGCCGACCTCATCCTCTTTTTTGTGGGGCGTGAACTTTTGCCCTATAATTTGATTGAAAGCAAAATAATCGAGATTCTTCATCGTTTAAAAAAGGTTGCAGAATCACGATGAAGCATTTTCTGAAAACCATCTGGAACTATTTTAAAAAAGGACTTTCCGCCATTCTGATCGCCCTCATCAAGGTCTATCAATGGACGCTCTCCCCGTTGATCGGGCGCAGCTGCCGCTATACGCCGACCTGCTCCAATTACGGGTTGGAGGCCATTGAGAAACACGGTCCCTTCAAAGGCTCGTGGCTGACCCTCAAGCGCGTGCTGTCGTGCAACCCGTGGGGCGGCAGCGGCTACGACCCCGTCCCCTGAATTGAAAATTGAAAACTGAAAATTGAAAATGAAAAAAATCAAATCCATCATAGCTGCTGTCGTCCTGTGTGGCGCGATGCTGGTGCCGGCGAAGGCCCAGAACGACTTCGAGATTGCCAAGAACGTCGATATCTTCATCACGGTGATGCGGGAGCTGAACGCCAAGTACGCCGACGAAATCACGCCGGGCGACCTGACCGAAACCGCCATCAACGCCATGTTGGAGAGCCTTGACCCGTACACTGTCTATTATCCCGAGAACAAAATCGAAGATGTGAAGATGATGACGGCGGGCCAGTACGGCGGCATCGGTGCTCTTATCCAACAGCGTGACAAACAGGTGATTATATCCGAGCTCTACGAGGGGTGGCCCGCCCAGAAGTCGGGACTGCTGGCCGGCGATGTCATCCTGAAAATTGACGGAAAATCCACCGAGGGGAAATCTTCCTCCGATGTCAGCGCCATCCTGAAGGGGCAGCCGGGCAGCACCCTCGCCATCGAGGTGTTCCGCCCCACCCAAAACAAAAAACTGTCGTTCAACATCAAACGTGAGGAGGTGAAACTTCCGAACCTGCCGTACTACGGGATGTTGGACAGCGAAATCGGCTACATCAAGCTTGACCAGTTCACCGAGAATGCCGGCAAGGAGGTGAAGGATGCGTTCCTCGACCTCAAGAAGCAGGGAATGACCAAGCTGGTGTTCGACCTCCGCAACAACGGCGGTGGTCTGCTCCAGGAGGCCGTCAAGATCATGAACATCTTTGTGGACCAGGGCACGACGATTGTGACGACCAAGGGAAAAATCAAGGAGCAGAACAACACGTTCCGCACGCCCGTCGCCGTCACCGACAAGGATATTCCAGTGGTGGTATTGGTGAACGAGAACAGTGCCTCCGCCTCCGAAATTGTTTCCGGCTCGTTCCAGGACCTTGACCGCGGCGTGATTGTCGGCAAGAAAACCTTCGGCAAAGGTTTGGTGCAGAATGTGGTGCCGCTCAGCTACAACTCCACGATGAAGATCACGGTGTCGAAGTACTACATCCCCAGCGGCCGCTGCGTGCAGAACATCGACTACTTCGGCAAAGACTCAGTCAACAAGCCCGTCCACATTCCGGATTCGCTGGCGGTGGCGTTCAAGACCAAGAACGGCCGCACGGTTTACGACAAAGGCGGCGTGGAGCCCGACGTGACGACGCCCGACGTGGAGGCCAGCAACGTGTTGGTGTCGCTCGTGCTCAACAACCTCATCTTCGACTTCGCCAACCAGTACCACTCCGAACACACGGTCATCCCCCCAGCTGCGGAATTCACCGTGGATGACGACCTCTACAACGAGTTTGTCAACTTCCTCAAGAACAAGGACTACCAGTACAAAACCGAAACCGAATACGTGCTGGATGACATAAAGGAAGCGGCCGAAGCCGACAAATACTGGGAACAGATTGAATCGCTCTGCAACGCCATCTCCGAGAAAATCAAACAGGAGAAGGCCTCTGATTTACAAACGTATAAAAAGGAGATTGCCGAATACCTGGCCTCCGAAATTGCGGTACGCTACTACTACCAGAAAGGCCGCATCTGCAGCCAGCTCTCCATCGACCCCGACATCGCCACCGCAAAAGAAATCCTGAACGACAACGCACGGTATCGTTCGATTTTGAAAATGAAGTAGGGGCTCGCTAACGCTCGCATTCTTTGATTTTGCTCACTACGTTCGCATTTGGGTTCGCTGCGCTCACCATTCGGACAGGCTTACGCCTGTATTTTGCTCGCTAACGCTCGCATTTCGTATTTCCAAAACTCCAGAAAACTTTCCGTTCACCATTTTAATTTTCCGTTTTTATAGTATCTTTGCCGCTGATATTATTAAACCAAATGTTGCATTTGTAACTTGAATTCAGTTTATAAAAAACCTCGGTTTTTTCGAGGCCAATACAAACCGTTTTTTATGAAAAAAATTGTATTATTATTATGTGCAGCTGCCCTGTTTGCTGTGGCTTGTGAAAAAGAAGACCCCATCCAGCCAGAAGACACTACAACTGAGGTAGTTGTGATCCCCAATGCGGTGACCGACATTGACGGGAACAGCTATGATGCGCTACAGATAGGCAAGCAGTGCTGGATGAAGGAAAACCTGCGTACCACCAGATACGCCAACGGCACCCCCATTTCTCAAGGCAACGGTACATCCACCACAACTGCCTATTGGTATTATCCGGATAACAACCCTTCCAATAAGCCCACCTACGGACTTTTGTATAACTGGAAGGCGGTGATGGGTAGTTCCTCCTCCAGCAGTGCCAATCCGAGTGGGGTGCAGGGCATCTGTCCCGATGGGTGGCACGTGCCGAGCGATGCGGAATGGACCCAGCTGACAGATTATGTGGGTAGCCAGAGCCAGTATGTGTGCGGCAGCGACAACAGGTATATAGCCAAAGCACTGGCGGGTACCACGGGGTGGCACAGTTGCACCTATGTCTATGCCGTAGGCAACACGCCCAGTCAGAACAATGCCACCGGCTTTAGTGCGCTACCCGCTGGCTCCTACCGCAGCGATTACCTATATTTCGGCAAATACGCCGTCTTATGGGGTGCTACTGAGAACAACAGTACTGGCGCATACGCCCGCGCCCTGAGCTACGGTGACGCCATCGTCTCTCGCGGCAACTACTATAAGGTCAATGGTTGTTCGGTCCGATGTTTGCGCGACTAACTAACGCACGAAGGCAGAGGACGGCGGGCGCAACGTGTGCCCCGACCCGATCGTGTAGATTTTACCCAAATTTATAGTATCTTTGCCGCCTAATTTTAGAAAATTTTATGAGAAATACTATTGCCCTATTTCTGCTGACGCCACTGCTGCTTCTCTCCTGTGGGCATTCACCAAAAGAAGAAGCCGTTCAGGCACCCGTTTCAAAAGAGGCCTTGATGGAGCAGGCGACCCAGCCGGAAAACCTTTCTGAATATGGGGGTACGGTGTTTGTGCCCACGATGGAACACTTTCTTCCCACCGACAGCAATTCGGTTTATTGCGCCACGCTGCTCGTTGCATGGGAAGAGGTTCGGAAAATCATCGGAACCTCTTTGGCCATCCCGCAAAAATACCAAGACTTGCGGTTGCTCAATGCTTCCACATCTTTCCGAAATGTATTGAAATCCAATGAATACACAGCAAGCGGTGTGGTCTCTGGAGACTACATCTACACCCGTGCCGAATTCAAGAAGTCGCTGCCATTTGATTACCAGTTGAATAAAATGGAACACCGGCTGACCTTCACCAAGCAGAAAGTCGCGGCTTTCGGCGTGATGGGCGATGATAATAACGACTTGACCGACATGGTGAAAATTCTTTACTATAAAAACGATAACAACTTCATTATCAAACTAAAACCTTCGGATAAGGAACACGAAATCGTCCTGTTCAAAACCACAAAAACCTATCCGACAATGGCCGCGATGGCCGCCGCCGCCGACAGTTTGATTGAAATCGGACAAAAGGAGCGGAAAATCCAAAGTCTGCGGTGGAAATACCAGTTATGGAGCGATGATGAGGTAGTCATTCCCGACATTGACTTTGATATCAGCACTACCTTTAAGAAATTGATTGGCAATACTTTTCGTGCCAACTCTTTGGATTACGAGATTTTACAGGCTTGGCAGCGTACTTCGTTCAAACTGAACGAGACGGGAGCGGAAATAGCCAGTGAAGCAAAGGTGGAGATATGCCTTAGCCTCGATGAGGAGGAAGAGGAGGTAAAGAAGCCGACTCCTAAAAAGATGGTTTTCGACAAACCGTTCTTCCTGATGCTGCGCCGCACCGATGCACAGCATCCTTATTTCGTTCTCCATGCGGTCAATGCAGAACTGATGGTGAAGGAATGAACGGTACCTTCCATACCATAGATTTCTAAAAAGCAAAATGGGAGAGATGGGTTATTGGCCGAGGGGGTTCAGGAACTCCTTCAGGGCCTGCATGGCGCGGCCGCGGTGGCTGATGGCGTTCTTTGCGGCCTCGTCCATCTCGGCGAAGGTGAGGTCGCTGCCGACAGGACGGAAGATGGGATCGTAGCCGAAGCCAGCGGTGCCGCGCTGCTCGGCGATGATTTCGCCATCGACACGGCCCTCGAAGAAATACTCCTTCCCGTCCAAGATGAGGGCGATGACGGTTTTGAAGCAGGCCTTGCGGTTGGTCACACCCTCCAGTTCAGACATCACCTTCCGGATATTGTCCTGGAAGCTGCATGCGGGGCCTGCATAGCGGGCGGAATAGACACCGGGGCGTCCGTCCAACGCCTCGATTTCCAGACCGGTGTCGTCGGAAAAGCAGTTGACACCATACTTGTCGTGGACATATTCCGCTTTTTGTCGGGCGTTACCCAACAAAGAATCAGCCGTTTCGGGGATTTCCTCGAAACAGCCGAGTTCTGCAATTCCTTTCACGACACAAGAAGCACCTGCGATGGCAACTGCTTCCTGTAGTTTGTGCTGATTATGTGTTGCGAAGAACAACTCCATCGCACACTGCTTCGTGAAGATTAGGCGTTGGCGCCTTTGATTTCGATGGCCTGCTTATCTCTGTAGTAACCGCATTCAGGGCATACTCTGTGAGTAAGGATGGCAGCACCGCAGTGGCTGCATGTGGTCAGCGTGGGAGCGGTGATGAAATCGTGTGCTCTTCTCTTGTCTCTTCTCATTGCTGAGTGTCTTCTTTTCGGATGTGGCATAACTATCTTTAATTTAAGTGATTAACTTAGTTTAATATTTTTCAGAGCTTCCAAACGAGGGTCAATGTCACCCATTGTGTTCTCGTGCGGGGTCAGCTCTTCCAGTTTTTTCAATATTTCGGGGTCGCAGGTTGAATTCCCGTTTTCATCCTCAGGGTGGAGTATCTGGGTGGGCAAGGCCAGTGAAATCGACTCATATACAAAATGGAACAAATCCAGCTCGTAGGTGTTCTCATTCACAATCCACAGGTTGTCCTCCTCCTCGGGTTCCTCGATCCACGGCATCAACTTTACCACCAGGTTGTCGGTGAAGTCCAAGTCGATGTTGACAGGCTCCATGCAACGGTCGCACGGAAGGGTGACATAGCCCTTGAAATGGAAATCCAACGTGACGATTTTGTCAGAAATGTCCATCTCAATCTGCAATTTCACATCTCCTTCGTGCAGATCGGGAATCTCTGCAACTTCAAAGAACGTATTATCACAATCTATTGAAAACGAATGTTTTCCACGTTCAACTCCAGAAATTCTGAGCTTAAATTCCTCTTTTTTATCCCTGCTTTTCACCTTCAATAAATTGGGGTGCAAATATACAGCTTTTTTTATGCTGTCTGCCCCCATCAAATACATTTTTCTAAAAAAAACAAAACGGGGACACGAAAGCCGCGTCCCCGTAGAGAATTTCTGTAAAATATCCTATTGGACAATCATTCCGTTCACATTGATGATCTGGCTGGAGTTGGTGGGCGAGTTGGAAATGACCTCGATGGAGGCGTTCTGTCTGCCGCGGCGGTTCTTCCCGTTGAGGGTGAGGTCGAGGGTGGCGGACTGTCCGGGTGCGATTTCCGTCGCCGAGATCTTGTAGGTGAGGACTTGAGGCATGCTGGACTCAATCTTGCGGATGATCAGATTGGTTTTGCCGGTGTTGGTGATTTTGATTGTTTCTGAAACGCTGGTGTTCTGTACAATCGTGTCGAATCTGAAGGCGGTCTTGTCAAAACTGATCTTCGGGGCTTTTTCCAGCTCCTTTTGTGACATTCTGGAGAAGTCTTCTACAAGATTTACATTGAAATACAAATACTTGCGGGGTTCAAGCGTATCGTCGGTAACGATGACTGCCTTGTCTTTGAGGTTGCCCCAGTCATTGCGCTTGGTGGCGTCGTATTTGAGAACGATGTAGCCTTCGTAGTCGGCGGGAAGGGTTTTGCCGAAACTGCGGCCCACTTCCTGGATGTATTCGGGAAGTTCAAGGTTGAAGGTGGTGGCACGGCCGTTGTCGTAGAAGCTGCGGATATGGAAAGTGTCGATATGGCTGCCCGTGTTCTTGACCTGGAAGCGGACGGTGGACTCCTTCACGCGCACCTCGCCGCGACCGGACTTGTAACCGGCGATCTCATACTTTGTGGGGGGGCGTTTGATTACATTGCCCTTGATGAAGATGATGTACGGGTTGGCCTGATTGGGCTCGTTGGTCGAAACCTTGATGTTCTTGTTGAACTGTCCGGGACGGCCCCACGGGTCGTAGGTGGCATCGATAAAACCGGTCTGACCGGGCATCACGGCTTCCTTGGTGTAGTTGGCCGCAGTGCAACCGCAACCGGGTTTCACGCGGGTAAGCACCAGTGCGCTGTCTCCCACATTCTTGAAGGTGAAACGGGCCGTTACTTTGCCGCCTTCCTCGCGGATGTCGCCAAATTCATGTGTCTTCTTTTCAAATTCAATCCGAGGTTGGGCCATCGCAAACAAAACGGCCACCATCATCACTAATGATAAGAATCCTTTTTTCATTGTGCTATAATTTTTTACGTTTAAATATCTATTTTCAAAAAACGGCGGCAAATATACTATTATTTTCTGACAATGGTTTTCTTTTTGTTTTTTTAACAACGAACTCCCCTTTTTTTTAATTGTTTCACCCATTAAGCATAAAAAAAGAGGCAATGATTGACTTCTTTTACATAATTCCAAGTTATTCCGTACCTTTGCAGCGTTTTTTCAAAAGAATAATCTAATTTGTAAAAAAAGATAATAATTTAAAAATCAACATTATGGAACAGAATTTAGACATTGAACAGACCGTCACCCAGCAGGACGGCAAGACCAAGAAATTCAGATATGTGAAGGGAGAGTCGAAGGCGCGGAAGTTTTTCCGGGTCGTTTTCGGGTCGGCGCTCGGATTTATTCTCGCTTCCGTCATCATCTCCTTCCTTTCCATCCTGATGATGATCGGAATGGTGGCCGCCCTCGGTTCTTCCGACACGGAAAAGATCGAGTCCAACTCCGTTCTGGAGCTCACCCTCAACGCACCCATCGACGAACGTGCCGGCGACAACCCGTTTGCCGACATGGACATCCCCTACTACAACTCCAACTCCATCGGTTTGGACGACATCCTCGCCTCTCTCGACAACGCTGCCAAGGATGACAAAATCAAAGGTGTCTCCCTGAACGTCAAATCGGTACAGGCCAGTCCCGCTACTTTGGAGGAGATCCATGACGCCCTCCTTAAGTTCAAAGAGTCCGGCAAGTTTGTCTATGCCTACAGCGACTACTACACACAGGGCGCCTACTACCTTGCCTCTGTCGCCGACAAAGTGTTCCTCAACCCCAAAGGGGAGATTGACTTCCGCGGCCTCGCCTTCCAAATCATGTTCTACAAAGGCCTCATTGACAAACTCGACATCGATGTGCAGGTGGTGAAATGCGGCAAATTCAAAAGCGCTGTGGAACCGTACCTCCTCGACAAAATGAGCGAGGCCAACCGCGAACAGTTGACCGTCCTCGGCAACTCCATCTGGGGCAAGATGCTGGCCGACATCTCCGCCAGCCGCAACATCTCCGTGGAACAGCTCAATGCCGTGGCCGACAGCATGCTCATCCTCAAGGATGTCAACAATGCAATCGGAATGGGCCTTGTGGATGCCTTCTCCTATCCCACCGACTACCGCAACACCCTGAAAAAGCAGCTCGGAGTCAAGGACGAAGACGCGCTGAACCTCGTTTCACTGGCCACCTACCGCAAGTCCTTCAAGGTGGACCTGGGCAAAGGCTCCGACAAAATCGCCATCATCTATGCCGTGGGTGAAATCAACGACGGCAAAGGCAGCGACAACACCATCGGCGACGTGACACTCTGCAAGGAGATCCGCCGCGCCTACAAAGACAAGGACGTGAAGGCCATCGTGCTGCGTGTCAACTCGCCCGGCGGCAGCGCCCTCGCCTCCGAAATCATCTGGAACGAGTTGGAGAACGCCAAAGCAGCCGGCAAGAAAGTCGTCACCTCCATGGGCGACTATGCAGCTTCCGGCGGTTACTATATCTCCTGCAACTCCGATGCCATCGTGGCCCAGCCCAACACGCTCACCGGCTCCATCGGTGTCTTCGGCATGATCCCGAGCGTGCAGCGCTGCCTCGAAACCAAACTCGGCGTCACCGTCGATGTGGTGAAAACCAATGCCCATTCCGATGCCATCAGCGGCATGCGTCCCATGACCGAAGAGGAGTACAACCTCATGCAGGGCAGTGTGGACAAGACCTACGACACCTTCCTCACACGCGTTTCCGACGGCCGCAGCCTCACCAAGGCGCAGGTCGATTCCATCGGACAGGGCCGTGTGTGGGCCGGCACCGAAGCCCTCCAGCTCGGCCTCGTCGATAAGCTCGGCAACCTGAAGGACGCCATCGCCCTCGCCGCCGAACTCGCCGGCACCGACAGCTACAAGCTCGTCTATTACCCCGAGAAAAAGGAGTGGTTTGAAACCCTCTTCAACAAGGACCAAGAAGAAAAAGAGATCT
>JAEEGJ010003413.1_pt1 | contig 61791 bp, 58 predicted proteins | sample 8958761 | NCBI WGS metagenome assembly JAEEGJ01 (sample SAMN16246546, study PRJNA631951) | gut metagenome | biome: gut microbiome; feature: rumen; material: RS-attached | host: Bos | place: Iran: Karaj | collected 2018-10 | reverse complement strand
TTCCGGCTACAAGCTTTACCGGTATGCGAACCGTAAGGACGCTCTGGTCAAAGGCGTGAATACTTTCCTCAACATGATCCTGGAGCAGAACACGCGGGATGAGATCTGGGATACCGGCATTACCCGGCATCAGGTGGCCGTTGTGGCTTTCGGGGGATGCGCCAAGGGCGCTATTTCATTGACTGGTGGAACAACCGCTACTAGAGTAGCGAAGGTGTTCGCAGAAATCACTGACGGCAATGTGGATGCGTACAAGAACTGGGACGCGGGTATTCCCTGGAATTCCGGAACCGATGTCGGCAGAGGTGTCGAGACAGGCCGGAGACTGTTCCAGAATTTGGTTTTGGAGCATCCCGAGTGGTGCCCGCTTAACGGTCTTGGAAAGAGACAGAGAAACAAGGTCATGGTCGTGTTCACGGACGGTGAACCGAACGCCTATACGGCTAACAATACTGATACCGGATACCTTGGTATCGGAGGTCATTGCGCCTATGCCATCGGCCAGGGGAACATTGTCAAGCAAACGGGAAAGCTCGATCCCAATGGAAATTATACCCCTGAGAATCAGGCGATCAACGCTCTCCTCTATACAATCAATCTCTCCAATGTGGCCACTTACGTTCCGGCTTTCCTCCAGCACCTTTCCTCGGATTATCCGCAGGCTACTTCCAGCGTACAAACCGGGCAAAATGTTGGGGGTGCTGCAAACCAGTTCGGTGGAACGATCGGTGAGAAGACCGGCTACTACATGGACGCGACGGCGATGAATGACCTCAGTGACGCCTTCGGCGCCATCGCCAGTGACAATACCGGGGAGATGGCCTCGAAGATGGTCTCCGTGGACCAGGTCACCTCTGATTTCGTGATTCCGTTCACTTCTGCGGATCTTGACAAGGTCAAGGTCTACACGGCCCAGTGCATCGGTCTCACCGGTGAGACCTTCCTCGATGAGCAGGGCCATGAGCATCATGAGCTTGCCTTCGCCCAGGAAATCGAGGCGGGTGAACGCACGATCGTCGAGCACCTCTGGGTCTACGATAACGATGCCAATGACTGGGTCGATCATCAGAATATCTATATCGATAATGAAATCGAATTCGAGGTTTCCGATGACCACAAGAGCATTACCTTGCAAGGATTCGACTATGGCGACCTGTGGTGCGGCGAGGACCTTGCGCACAACAACTCGCGGCACATTGTCGCTACGAGCGATCCAAATTATGACAACCAGAAGCTCGGCTACCGTGGCTTCAAGATGATCTACGAGTTCCCGATCAAGATCGATCCGGATGCCCTCGGCGGTTCCGATGTCCCGACGAACACCTCCAGTTCCGGTCTGTGGAAGGCGACCAACGCGGGCGTTCCGACTGACCAGCAGGTGGAATATCCGAAGCCCGTCCTAACGGTTCCGGTGAGACTGATCGTTCAGAAGACCGGTCTGACCAAGGGCGAGAGTGCCAACTTCACCGTGCAGCGCAAGTCCCGCACGGATGACACGGACGTCTATCGGGATTTCATGACCTTCGTGCTCTCCGGTGAAACTTCCACCGAAATCAGAATCCCGAACCTCGATCCTGCCTACTACTACAAGGTAAAGGAAGGCAATTGGAGCTGGACGTATGAGAACGTCTCCAATGAATACTATACCACGGATCCTGACGACAATCCGGCTCCCACGAATCCGATCGTCTTCAAGAATAAGCCGATTCCTGACACGCCCAAGCACGCAGAGGCGAAGTCGACCAACACCATGCACGAGACGGAATACGGTACGGTATCCGAATAATTCCTTCTTTCTTTACATTTTCAAAGCGCCCGACCTTTTCCGGCCGGGCGCTTATCGCTTATGTGGCAGGTTATGGCGGTGAAATTTAACTTTTCCGAAAAAAAAGCGTAACTTTGCAGGTCCCGGATTAAGGGATTGGCAATGATTACGGATTCATTCTAGTATCTGGATATCTATGAACAATCGGAAACAAGGAAAAGGAGTTTATTCCGCACCGTGGGCACGCCCGACGGATGTGGCGTTCGAGCAGGCGCTGCTCGTGACCACCACCCGCCTGATGATGACCGTGGACGAATTGGAAAACGTCAATGCGGATGACCCGCTCGACCAGGAGGTCGGCAGTGACATGTATTTCGAGTTTTAAACCGCTTAAGCATGAAAGAGATGAAGAACTTCTTTTTAGCGTTGTCTGCGGGGATTGTCGCGATTTCGATCGCCTCCTGCAGCGAGGAAAAAGATGCAGCTTCCCAGGTGATCGACGAAAAGACTGTCGCATTCGCGCTTGTCAGTGGCGAGACCCGCGCCGAAGCGTCCGTTTCCGTCAGGGGGGCCAGCATCCCCATGGGCGATCCTGTCGATGGCTACAACCTCTTCCTGGAGGAAACCATCACGGAACTCGGTGCCGTTCCCGCTTCCGCCGAGACGCGGGGAACGCCGGTGTACACGGAAAACTTTGCCACCATGTATACCGATTTCTACGGCGCGGCCTATTCCGCCGAGGGAAATACGCTTTCCACGGTCCCGGTGGTTCCGGACGGCTATTTCTTCCGGAACATGGACATTTGGGAGCGTCATTTCGAGAGCGACATCTACGAGAACGATGACGTGCTCTATTTCTTCCTCCGCGAGCCGGAGGCGATCCCCGGCATGACCGGGGGAGTGCCCACGTACAGTCTCAGCGGCGGCCGATGCCTCATTGATTTCGACTATACCGTTCCGCTGAACGCCGCCGACCAGCAGGAAGTCCTGATCACCGGCCGTCCTGTCACCAGGGAAGAGGCCCGGGAGCGGATTCCCGTCCTCTTCCATCACGCGTTGACCGGCGTCAAGTTCGCGACGGACAACAAGAATACCGACAATGTCAAGACATACATTACCAAAGTCGAAATCCTCAACGGTATCTGGAAGAGCGCCCATATCCGGATCAGGCCCACCTGGGAGAACGGCGAGTGGAAGGACGACCCCGAAATCCACTCTTCGGAGGTTTCCACTTCCGACGATCCCACCAACTGGGTGTATCGCGTGAGCAACGGCCAGCAGATGGGCGCATCCAGCGCCTTCACCCTGAACCTGGCCGATGGCGAGGTCGTCGATTTCGAGACCGGCGGCTCCTTCGAGCACAACGGCAAGTATCCCGACTCCTTCGCCAAGGCCGGCAACAAGAACAACCTCAATGATGCCGACGCGTCCAAGACCTTCTGGCTGATTCCCCAGCCGATGAACCGGAACATCTGGATGGACGTGACCTTCCATGTGATCAGCGGGGGCAAGGACTCCGGTCCCATCACCCGCCGGATCAAAATCGGCGAGATCCTGCTCCAGCGTGACGCGAATGCGACCTGGAAGGCCGGACAGCTCCGCACCTATACCCTGAAGGCCGATCTTGTGGACGTGGATATCACCGACAAGGTGTCCGGTTTCGAGAAGACGGACGTCGTGATAACGAACACCGGCAACATGGACGCCTACATCCGCGCCCATATCACGGCCAACTGGTTCGGTTATGCCGGTTCCAAATACGGTGTCGCCGTGGGTTACAAGGGCCAGAACAGCAGTGAGTTCGTGGATGCATGGAGGATGGACGGGACCACGGGCGACAACCTCGGCGGCGTGTTCGAGGGGCTTCCCGGCAGCGGCTGGACCCGGGGCACGGACGGATTTTTCTATTACACCCAGGCCGTCCCTCCGGGAGAGCCGATTCCTTCGCCCCTGTTTACCAAGTACTCCCTGAACACCACGGAGCATCCCGTGCCCGAGATATGGTACGTGGACACCCGGAGCAAGCGTCATGCCTTCACGGACGTGGAGCTGGTTATGGAGATTCCCGTGCAGGCCATCGAGGTCCCGGAAGGCAAGTCTTGGAAGCAGGCCTGGGAGGCCCAGGGCGTGACCGGCCTTCCGAACGAGTAGCGGTTTTCTGACGAACACGTAAAATGAAAAAGGAGATGAAAAACATATACAGCATCCTGATGACGCTCGCGGCCGCCTTCCTGCTGGCCCCGGCGACCTACGCCCAGTCCGATCCCGACCACGAAAAGTACGAGAAATATCCCGCCAAGCATGTCGGCCTGAACAAATATCTGAAGAATACCACGCCCAACGAGGATGGCGAATATATCCTCCGCCTGGAGACCTTCACCACCGGCGCCGTCACCAAGCACGCCGTCCCCACGGACTTCGTACTGGTGATAGACTGCTCCGGGTCCATGCTGGAGGACTGCCTGTACGGCAAGACGCGGCCGGAATCCGTGACTCAGTCGCAACTTGATGATCCGGAGGATCAGTATTATCACTTCCTCCGTCCTGCGCATTCGCCCGAGAACATTTTCCAGGGCATTAGCCATTATACTTATACCTATGGGTATAAGGCCGGTAACATCGGGCAGGCGGGAAGCGGGAACGCCACTACCTGGTCATACTTCAACGCGACTGCGACCAGTCCCTCCAGTTCCTTATATTATTATTATGAGCCGGATGATACTTATTACAAGATCAACCGGGAAGCTTCTGGTGGCTACTACAGGATTGCCATTACACGGACGAACGGCTCGAAACTCTATATCGTCTGCACCCAGAACGGAAGCACGATCACGACGACGACCAGTGAAAGCGCTCCAACCGGCACTTTCAACAATGCTGCGAACAAGGTGATCCTGATCGGCTATGATGGCGACAATATCTATCGGCCCGTCATTCGCACGGAGGAATTGATTCCTGCTTATAAGACTTTCATCCAGTCCATTTACGATCACAATCAGACCGACCCCTTCGCCGAGGGCGTGAAGAAGCACCAGGTCTCCGTCGTAGCCTTTGGCGATGGATTGACCGGAGGAAATGTGACGAATCCCAACTTGACGCCCAGTACCAGTTACAGTTCCGCAACCAGGGTCGTCAAGGGATTTGACGAAATCTCCGCTGGAAATGTGGCAGGTTACAAGAGTGCCATCGACGATTACTTCTCCTTCCGGGCAGGTACGGCCACTTACCTGGGTGTCCTCCTGGCGAGGAAACTGCTCGAGAGATTGCAGGGCCAGGCCAACATGGCACCTCTCAACAGCCTTGGTGGCACGAACCGTAACAAGGTCGTCGTCTTCTTCACGGACGGCGCACCCAAAAAAATATCGGATACCGGAAGCCCTAAAGGAGGAACCATTTACAACAATGTCAGGCTATCCCTGCAGGAAGCCCGGCTCATCAAAGCTGCCAGGACCTCCGTTGACGGTACCGAGATCAACGGCAAGCTCTTCTCCATCAACTTCGCGGACAACGAGCATACGGCCAGGTTTATCGAGTATATGTCCTCCAATTATCCGGACGCTGCCGCGACTGGCGCCACGAATACGGGGGATATAAGCACGTTCACCTACAGTGGAACGCTTGTCCCCGAGGAGGAACGGATCTATTACTTCGATGCCAATGCCAGCGGCCAGCTGGAGAATGCGTTCAAGGCGATCGCGGACGCGTCGACGGGCGACACCGGCGCCCATATGGTGGCCGTGGACGCCGTCTCGGACAGCTTCGCCCTTCCGGAGGACATCGAGTCCGCCGGTAAGGTCAAGTTGTTCACCGCCCAGTGTGTCGGCGTCAAGACGATTGACGGCGAGGAGTATCTGGCCTTCACCGATGACGTACCTGTGGCTAGCCGTCCCGCCCTGGAAGAGCTCTGGTTCAATAGCGTGGACGAGCACGGCGATGTTACCTGGGAGAAGAAGACGGGCCTGGACATCGACAAGGACGTCAAATGCGTCATCGATGGGAAGACGCTAGTTTTCAAGGGCTTCGACTTTGCCGGACTCTGGTGCGGAAAGGATGATGACCCCGATCATCACAACACCCAGCAGATTACCGAAGGGATGAAGAATTTCGGAATCGCCGATCCCCAGTACCGAGGCTTCAAGCTCATCGCCGAGTTCCCGATCATCATCGACGAGAACGCTCTGGGCGGTCCCGACGTGCCGACAAACATCTACGACCTTTCCGGCCTGTTCCCGTCCGACGAGAGCGGCACCCCTAGCGGCAGTCCCATCGTCAATTATCCGAAGCCGCAGCTGACGATCCCGATCAAGCTCGTCATCCAGAAGAGCGGCCTCGCCCAGGGCGAGAGCGCGAGCTTCACCATCGAGCGCAAGCTCATCGGCAGTTCCGATCCGTATACACTGTTCACCACTTTCGTGTTGACCGGTGCGGCGGCCGGCGAGAATAATCCGGAAGTCCGGTTCGTCAGCCTGGATCCGCGGTATTACTACCGGGTCCGCGAGACCGGCTGGAGCTGGGCTTACGAGCAGGCGGATCCCTCCTTCCTCCCTTCCACGGAGAATCCGAACCTGGGGAATCCGATCGTATTTGACAACGATCCGGACGAGGATACGCCCCGGCATGCCGAGGCCAAGGCGGTGAACCGGATGCGGTCGTTCTCCTCCTCCACAACCACGACAATTCATGATGTAGTTCGTTGATTGTTGACTTTTGAGCCAAAGTTTTCCAAAAAAATTTGCGTAAAAAGAAGAAGTATTGTAAATTTGCCTTCTGATAGTGCAAATTATACATCTTTTAGATATGAAAAAATTATTTGTCCTGATTGCTGCGGCCGCTTTCATCGCGCCGGCAAGTCTTTTCGCTCAGGATGTCAAAGTGACCCGGAGCGAGGATGAGAACACCATCACCGTCGTGGAAGAGACTCCCACCGCCACCGGTAAGGTCGTTACCACCACGGTCATGGAGAAGAACTCCGTGTTCACCAACGGTTTCTGGCACAACTGGCAGCTGAGCCTCGGCCTCGGCACCCAGATGTACTACGGCGACAACGACTGGAAGGTCGCGAAGAAGGTCCCCGAGATGTTCGTCTTCCCGGCTGTCGACCTCTACCTCACCAAGTGGGTCTCCCCGAGCTTCGGTGTCGGTCTCGGTGCCAACTGGGCTCCCTTCAAGGGCCTGTACCAGACCAAGCCCGGTCACTCCAACAACCCGCGTGAGGCGAACGCCAACTTCCGTCCCGACAAGGTCACCCCTTACAACAACGCGGATCCCAAGTACAACTCCGAAGGCCTGGCTGTCCAGAAGGGTAGCTACCTCGATGTCTTCGCCCTGGCCCACGCCAACCTCATGAACCTGTTCGGCGGTTACAAGCCGGATCGTTTCTTCGAGATCGACTACTATGCCGGTGGTGGTGTCATCTTCGGCTTCAGCGAGAGCGGCAACGCCCCCAGCGCCTCCTTCAACACCGGTTTCATCAACACCTTCCGTCTGACCGAGCAGCTCCGCCTCATGCTGAACATCCGCGGCGCCCTCGTCGGTGACGACTTCGACGGTGAAGCCTACATGGACGAGCCCACCAAGAAGCACTGGCTGGCCAACCACAAGATGGACGGCATCGCCGGCGCCACCGTGGGTCTGACCTACAACATCGGTAAGGAGTACAGCAAGTGGCGTCTCGCCGAGCGTACCTCCGTGTACCAGTACGACAAGGAGACCATCGAGAAGATCGTCAAGGAAGTTGTTGAGGTTGAGAAGGAAGTCGCGAAGCCCGAGGTTCCCGAGGTGTGGTTCCACATCAACTTCATCATCGACCGCTGGGATATCTCCAAGAAGGAGCTCATCAACATCCACGCTGTGTCTGACCTCATCAAGAGCACCCCGAACACCAAGTACCTCATCTGCGGTTACGCCGACAAGCAGACTGCTACCCCGGCTCACAACCTGATGCTTTCCGAGAACCGTGCGAAGGCCGTGTACAACGTGATGGTCAACGAGTTCGGTGTGAATCCGGATCAGCTCGTGATGGACTACAAGGGCGGTGTCGACTACATGTTCTACAACATGAAGGAACTCAGCCGCTGCACCATGATTACCTCCATCAAGGAGTAATCTCCTGGCCGACTGAAATCACTTTTTACAGCGTAGCCGGGGCCTATTGTGCCCCGGCTATGTTGGAAAAAAGAGCTTGGCTATGCAGGACTTCTTCGTTCACGAAAGCAGTTATGTCGACGATGGCGTAACCATCGGCGCGGGGACGAAGATTTGGCATTTCTGCCACATTCAAAAAGGAGCCGTCATCGGGCGCAACTGTTCGCTGGGACAGAATGTAAATGTTGCGAACAACGTCCGGATCGGAGACGGCGTCCGTATCCAGAACAACGTATCCGTCTACGAAGGCGTAGAACTGGAGGATAACGTGTTTTGCGGCCCGTCGTGCGTATTCACGAATGTGAGTACTCCGAGGGCGCATTTTCCGGTGCATGGCGCGTACGCGCGCACGCTCGTACGCGAGGGAGCTTCCCTGGGAGCCAACTGCACCGTCGTTTGCGGCCATACGGTCGGCCGCTCGGCGCTGATTGCCGCCGGTGCCGTGGTGACACGGGACGTGAAAGATTATGCTTTGATGGCCGGGGTACCGGCCAGGCAGATAGGGTGGGTATGCGAATGCGGCCGTCGTCTGGACGACTCATACGCGTGCGCGTGCGGGAGAAAGTACCGGCTGGTCGGGGAAAACCTCGAGAAAGCCGAATAGATTCCTTCGCTTCGCTCGGAATGACAGACTTTGTCATTCCGAGGAGGTCGATAGACCGACGAAGGAATCTCATTATCAAAGGGTTGCTAGCTTTAAATAGGGCTAGCAAAGGCGAAGCTATACATCTACCTGTCATTCTGAGCGTAGCGAAAGAATCTATGGAGTTTCGAGATCTCAAGAAGCAGTATCAGGTCCTCTGCGAGGAAATGGACCGGGCCGTCTTGGACGCGATGGCGTCGGGCGCCTATATCATGGGCCCGCAGGTGCGGGAACTGGAACAGCAGCTGGCGGAATATGTGGGCGTGAAGCATTGTCTGACCTGCGCGAACGGGACGGATGCGCTCACCCTGGCGCTCAAGGCCTGGGGCATCGGCCCCGGCGACGCTGTGTTCGTGCCGGATTTCACCTTCTTCTCCTCCGCCGAGGTCGTGCCCCTCGAGGGCGCGGAACCGGTGTTCGTGGATGTGTGCGAAGAGACGTTCAACATTGACGCTGCGGATTTGGAGCGCGCGGTCCAGGCTGTTCTGGCTGAAGGCCGGCTCCGCCCCCGTGTCGTCGTGGCCGTGGACCTGTTCGGTCTCCCGGCCGACTACCAGGCCGTCCGGGCCGTGGCCGACCGCTACGGACTCCTCGTCTTGGAAGACGGCGCCCAGGGCTTCGGCGGAACTGTTGGCAGCAAGCGGGCCTGCAGTTTCGGCGATATCGCGACGACGTCGTTCTTCCCGGCCAAGCCGCTGGGCTGTTATGGTGACGGCGGCGCCGTATTCACGGACAATGACGAATGGGCCGCGCTTATCGCGTCGTACCGCGTGCATGGCAAGGGGACGTTCAAGTATGACAACGTCCGCATCGGCCTGAACTCCCGGTTGGACACGGTCCAGGCCGCGGTCCTGCAGGTGAAACTCAAGGCTTTTGCCGATTACGAGTTGGACGCCGTGAACGAGGTGGCCGCCCGGTATTCGGAGCTCCTGCAGGGGCTGGCGACGCCGGTCATCCCGGCAGGTTACCGCTCCAGCTGGGCGCAGTACACGGTCCGTTTCGCTTCCCGCGAGGAACGGGACGCCGTCCAGGCCGCCCTCAAGGCGGAAGGCATTCCGGCGATGGTCTATTACCCGAAGCCGCTGCATCGGCAGGCTGCGTTTGCAGATCCTCACGTCGGCCTGCGGCCTCCTCAGGATGACAAAGGAACGGTCCAGCCTCTTCAGGATGACAAGTGCCCCGTGGCGACGAGTTTGTGCGAGCGGGTGCTGTCGCTGCCGCTGCATCCGTATATGGGTCTCGAGGAAATCGAGACGGTGTGTAACGCTATCCGCAAGGTGCTCCGATGATCCTGTTCTGGCGCAAGAAACCCTGGGTCGATCTCCAGCACGAGGAGGACTTCATTCCGAAGGACTACTCCGAGCGGGGGGTCGAGACCGGCGCGAAGCTGGAAGATCAGCTGATCGGGAACGTGGACCTGGAAAGAATCTTCTATGCCACGGAGTCCATGGACCTCAAGACCAGCATGGCGTGGCTGGAGAAGCATCAGGAGGAGTTTGACGAGTCGACGTTTATCGTCAATACGGATGACGGAAATGCCCTGGACGCCTTGAAGGGACACCATCCGAGGCTGATTATCAACAAGATGGGCCTGACCCGCATCCGGCACCTGAACACCTTCCTGAACAAGGCGAACGAGGCGTTGGTGGATGGTGGCTACCTGTTGTGCCACTCCCGGACTTCCAGTCTCAAGCGCGCGATCTTTGTCAAGCGGCATCCCGGTTTCATCGGCAAGTTCCTGTATGCGTTCCACTACCTCTGGCACCGGATTTTCGCCCGTTTGAAGCTGACCCGCTGGTTCTATATGTGGGTGACGAAGGGCAAGAACCGCAGCTATCCGCGCGTGGAGCTGCTGGGACGGATGTACCGGGCCGGCTTCGAGGTTGTGGACGAGCGCTTCCACCAGGGCGAGTTCTTCATCCTCGGGCAGAAGTTCCGCAAGCCCATCTGGGACGATGACCCGACTTTCGGCGCCCTCGTCAAGCTGAACCGCGTGGGATACCAGGGGAAAATGATCGGCGTGTACAAGTTCCGGACGATGTTCCCGTATTCCGAGTACCTGCAGCCGTACATCCTCGAGCACGAGGGCCTGCAGAAGGGTGGGAAGTTCGCGCACGACTACCGCGTCAATTTCTGGGGCCGCAAGCTGCGCTCCAGCTGGCTCGACGAGCTGCCGATGTTCATCAATGTCCTGAAGGGGCAGATGAAACTCGTGGGCGTGCGGCCGCTCAGCCGGTCGTATTTCAAGCTGTATACGCCCGAGATGCAGGCGCTGCACGTCAGCGTGAAGCCGGGACTCCTCCCGCCGTTCTATTACGACAAGAAAACCCCCGAGACCCTGGAGGAGATCCAGGAATCGGAAAAGAGATACATCGAGGCCTATCACCAGCATCCCTTCGCCACCGACTGGCGGTATTTCTGGGGGACGATAGGCAACATTTTGTTCAAGCATAAAAGATCACATTAGCAATATGGCAGAAAAGAATGCCTCCGTGCAGGAGGAGAAGTGGGACATCGTTATCAAGCCGAAAGACAAGCTCTTATCGGTGGATTTCAAGGAACTATGGCGTTACAAGGACCTCTGCTCTCTCTTTGTCAAGCGGAACATCATCACCCAGTACAAGCAGACCATCCTGGGCCCGGTCTGGTTCATCGTCCAGCCCGCCCTCACGGTCATCATGTACATGATCGTGTTCGGCGGCATCGCCGGCATCCCGACGGACGGCGTGCCGCGGCCGCTGTTCTATTTGGCCGGTACCTGCATGTGGACGTATTTCTCTTCCTGCCTGGGGAAGACGTCCAATACGTTCGTCGCCAATGCGGGTATCTTCGGGAAGGTGTATTTCCCAAGGTTGGTCATGCCGATGGCAGATGTGATCAGCAACTTGCTGAGGCTGGGAATCCAGTTCGGTTTCTTTGCGGTCGTGTATGTTGTCTATTCCATCGTGGATTCGGAATGCACGGCCCATCTGACTTGGTATGCCCTGTTGCTTCCCATACTGATCGTCATGTCGGCCGGTCTCGCCCTGGGTTTCGGCATGATCATTTCTTCGATGACGACCAAGTATCGTGACCTGCAGGTGCTGTTTTCATTCTTCGTATCCCTGTGGATGTATGCGACCCCGATCGTGTACCCGCTCAGCCAGACGGACGGCATGGAGTGGAACGGTATCCCGGTGCATACGCTGATGTGCCTGAACCCGGTGACGCCCATCATCGAGACCTTCAAGCATGGATTCCTGGGGGCTGGTACCTTCATCGGCTGGGGGTGGCTTCTGTACAGTTTCGTTTTCATGTGCACCCTTCTTGCCATAGGTATCGTGGTGTTCAACAAGGTGCAGAAGAGTTTCATGGATACGGTGTAGCATGAGCGGGATGCGCCGGACATATCATGCTGTAAAGGCGTTCCTGAAGCACAGGCGTGCGATTGATGCGTTGTATCAGGAGCAGTTTACGCTAAATGCCGGCAAACGGATCCAGCGGTGGAACTGGTGGCGGGAGGATGCGCATTCCGGGTGGTTCGAGGACTTTATTCTCAAGCGGGGTTTGCAGGAAGGTTCGGGCAAGAGGGTCGCGTTCTGCTCAGTTTTCGGGGAACGGGAAGTGCTGGACAGGGTCGATGCCGATGTCCGGGTTTTCTTTTCCGGGGAGAACTTGCATCACCCCCATCGCGCCCGGTATGCGGATTACATGCTTTCGGGAAAGCGCCCCTTTGACTTGGGCCTTGGTTTTGACGTTTTCGAGAACGACCGTTATTTGCGCTTCCCGCTATGGTTGATCTATATGTTTGAGCCGGATTCCACGCGGGAGGAAATCATCCAACGCTGCGAGCAGCTGTGCCATCCGGATGTCGCAGGCAAGGATCAATTCTGCGCGTTGATCGCCCGGAGTGACCGGAACGGCATACGGAAGGCGATGTATGATTCCATATCCGGGTTGGGCCGCGTCGATTGCCCCAGTGCTTTGCTCCATAATGATGACCGCCTGGTAGAGCGTTATCAAGATGACAAGACGGCCTATCTCAGGCAGTATTTGTTCAATATCTGCCCCGAGAATTCCACTTCTTTCGGATATACGACGGAAAAGGTATTCGAGTCCATCTCGGCCGGCTGCATCCCGGTTTATTGGGGGAATGACTGCCTGGACATCGTGAATCCTTCCATGGTCCTGCTGTGGAACCGGGGAGGAGACAATCAGGCGCTGATGGACACCATCGCGAATCTCCGGGCCGATCAGGCACTGTATGACAGATTCACGTCGCAGGATTGGTTGCTGCCGAATGCCGCCGAGTTCGTCATCGGCAAGTTCACGTCGCTGGAAACAAAGCTGAAGCAGCTGCTTTCTTGATGCTTCTGTCCGTCATCATACCGGTTTACAATGTCGAGGCCTATGTGGGCAAGACGCTCGAATCCGTCTTTCATACGACGGCCTCCTCGGATGATTTCGAGGTCATTGTCGTCAATGACGGAACGAAAGACGGGTCGATGAAGGTGGTACGGCAGTTCGCCGATCGGACGAACCTGACGATCCTGGAACAGGAGAACCAGGGCCTCAGCGCTGCGCGGATGAAGGGCTGTTCCGTGGCCGGGGGCGAGTACCTCTGGTTCGTGGACAGCGACGACTATCTGGTCGAAGACGGGGTTGGAAAGGTGCTGGCGTTGTTGCGCTCGCATTCCGATGCGGAAGTGTTAATGTTTCCGCTTCTTCGGAAGAATGGAGAAGAGGTCCATCTGGATTATCAGATAGAGGGAGAGCGCCGGATGGACGGGAAGGACATCGTCAAGGACCCGAAACTGCCGGAATGGAACGTGGCGCGTTATGTCCTGAAGCGCTCGATGATGGAGAATAAGTGGGTCTATTTCCCGAAGAACCTGATTCATGAGGACAATTATTTCGGGATTGTGCTGCTGTACCAGGCGAAAGAAGTGCAAGTCATGCCGGATCCGGTTTACTGCCATCTGGACGAACGCCCCGGATCGATTATGAACACCCTTACGGAGCGCTCCTTCATCGACATGGTATCCATCCATCGGTTGCTGAAACGTTTTATGAGGGAAGCCCTGGATCCATCTGAATGGCCTTGGCTACGGAGGTATTCTTACCGGAACCTGCTGTTTTGCAATAACCGCCTCCCCGTCACTGGACTGGGCAAGAAAGGCTTGTATCTCTGGCGTGCCTGGAAAGAGGCTTATCCGGAGAGTTCCTGGAAAACCAAAGTCAAGCGGTTATTGTTCTTTCTGATGCCGAAGGCATTTGCACGTTATCGTGGATGATGTTGTACGTTCACCCCAGAAGAGTCTTTCGTCGCTTGAAGATAGCAGTTGGATTTGACGGTCTCCGTTTCCGGATTCGTCTTCAAATCGCGCGCTTGTCCGCATACGGTCAAGTTCGCCGCTTGAGGCGGAAGATCCGTTCTGGGGCGGCCATCCGAGTCGTCTTCTATACGAATGAACCCCAGAAATGGTCTTACGAATCCCTGTATCGCGCGTTTGAGGCGAGTCCTCATTTCGACCCCGTCGTCGTCGTTGTCCCTCGCTATATGGTCCATGTCGGGAAAGACCATACTAGGATGACGCTGGAGGAGCAGTACGCTTTCTACAAGGAACGAGGGTATCATGTCGAATATGGCTATGAGAACGGCCGATATCTGGATATCAAGACGTTTGAACCGGACGTTTTCTTCTATCTTCAGCTGGCGGAGGTGCCGGGAATCGACAATCCGGAGATTGTCTCGAGATACGCATTGACGTGTTACTGCCCGTATTCGTTCTTGCTGACCGATTACCGGAAAGAGTATCTGCCGCAGTTCCATCGGTTGCTGTTCCGTTATTATGTGGTTCACGAATGGACCCGGGAGCGGTTTGAGGGATATGCGAAGGGAAATTCCAGGAACTGTGTCGTTGTGGGATATCCGAAACTGGACGTGTATTTCAAGGATATCCCGGAGGATGCGGACAAGTATTGGAAAGAGCCTTCCAAGGTCAGGATCATCTATGCTCCGCATCATTCCGTCGGTGACGGTCGTGATATTTTCCGTTTTTCGACTTTCCCCGACAATCATCAGGTCCTCCTGGACCTGGCGGAGGAAACCCGTGACCGGACAACCTGGATCCTCAAACCCCATCCCATGCTGAGGCAGGCGGTCATTCATGCCGGCATCATGACGGAAGAGGAGCTGGATGCGTATTTCCGCGCCTGGTCGGAGGTGGGTCAGGTGTATGACCAGGGCGATTATTTCGGCATCTTCAAGTCTTCCGACTTGATGATTACCGATTGCGCGTCCTTCCTGGCGGAATACCTGCCGTCCGGCCATCCGCTGATCCGGTTGATCAATCCCGGTTCCTGTCCGCTTGACAGGCTGGGGAACTGTTTCGCCGACTGTTATTACAACGTTCATAACGAAGAGGAGTTGAAGCAGGTGTTCGAAGAGTTGGTCGTCCTTGGAAACGATTCCATGGCGACGAATCGGAAAGAGTTGGCCCGCACATTAATCGATCCCCGGCAGACGGCGGCCGACAAGGTGTTGCGGGATCTTCAGGAAGCTTTAGGTATCAGACATGCGTAATCCTTTGAAAGCACTTGGGAAGGGTTCCTTCTATCGCCTGGGCTGCGCTTATCCGTCCCGGGGGGAACGGTTCCTGGACTGGTTGGTAAAAACGATCTCCCGTTTTTACCCCAAGAAAGGGCGAGAACGCAGGAAGTATCTGCTGCGGAAAAAACTCTATACCCTGTATTATGGCGGTCAGGTTTTGAGAACGGCCAAGCGGATCGGAGAGGGGTTTTATTGCGGTGGCCCTTCGTGCGTGAATCGGAAGACGATTCTCAAGGATTATGTGTGTTTCAATGGCATGTTCATCAATGGCGGGGGTGCGGTAACGATCGGCAGTTATTTCCATTCCGGGAGGGAGTGCTTGATCATTACGCAGAATCATGATTACGACGGGGGTGAGATGATACCCTATGGAACGGATTATCATTATAAGCCAGTAGTCATCGACGATTTCGTGTGGTTAGGCCGACGGGTGACGGTGTTGCCCGGTTCGCATATCGGAGAAGGGGCCATCATCCAGGCGGGGGCGGTGGTTCACGGAGAGATTCCTCCTTATGCCATTGCCGGAGGCAACCCTGCCAAGGTGTTCAAATACCGGGACATCGAGCACTTTCAGAAGCTGAAAGCGGAAGGGAAAGTGTTCTCGGATAAGGTTTATTGTGATCTGGTGTATGGAGAACGGTAAGAAGCAGTATACTTTGTCCGCTATTATTCCGTGTTGGAACTGTGCCGGAGAGATCGGGGAGCTGATGGACTGCCTCCTGAAGCAGTCTTTCACGGATTGGATCGCTATCTGTGTGGATGACGGCTGTACGGATTCGACGGCGAACGTCATCCTGGACTATGCCCGGCGCGATTCGAGAATCGTCTATCACAAGCGGGAGAGACTCCCCAAAGGGGCGCAGACCTGCCGGAATATCGGAATGGACCTGTCGGAGGGCAGCGAGTATGTGGTTTTCTTGGATGCAGACGACCTGATTGCCCCTTACTGCTTCGAGCAGCGAATCCGGTTCATGCAGGAGCACCCCGCTGTGGATTTCGCATCCTTCCCGATGAAGGCTTTTAAGAAAGAGATCTATGATGATACCTTTTGGGGATTCGGCATCCCCGGCGAGCAGGAACTGCTTCCATCCCTCCTCTTTTGGAAAACCATCCAGATCGTAGTCCCTTCGAACATTTACAGGCGCAAGCGTCTGGTGGAAACGGGAATCCGATGGGATGAAAAAGTCAGGTCCATGCAGGATGCGGAGTTCAATATCCAGTCCTTGACAAAGGGATTGCGGCATTCCTTCTCCGAACAGGACCGGATCGATTATTTTTACCGGCAGGGCAACTTGACGGTGTCCAAGCGCATCTCGGATGCTTCCATGTTCGAAAGCCACCTGTATCTGATCGGAAAAGTGACTCGGTCCATCCAGGATGCTTTCCAAAACCGGTATGACTTCAACCTGGAAGCCTATATCGTCAACTTTTTCACATTGTTCAGACAGCATAAGGAGCCGTATCGCGAACTTTTGAAACTTGGGTTTGTCAAAGGTCATCCGGCTTTCCGTTTCCGGATCGTTCTTTTCCTTCTCTTGGGAATGAGAGGGAACACGATTCTTTTCAAACGTTTTATCAACTATTCCACGAACTCCGCAAAACAATGGGCCGAGATCCTTTCCCGTGTTCTGCGAGCAAAAATAGAAATTGAGACGTCCAATGGATAAACAATCTGCAAAAGCCCGCGTCCTTGCTTTTTATCTTCCCCAATTCCACCCCATCCCGGAAAACGATGAATGGTGGGGAAAAGGTTTTACGGAATGGACGAATGTCGGAAAGGCGAAACCGCTTTTCCCGGGCCATTATCAGCCACATGTCCCTGCTGACTTGGGGTATTATGACCTTCGCGTTCCTGAAACACGGGAGGCCCAGGCCGCGATGGCCCGGGAATATGGAATCGAGGGATTCGTTTATTGGCACTACTGGTTCGGGAACGGAAAAAGGTTGCTGGAGCGGCCTTTCAATGAAGTCCTGGCCAGCGGGAAGCCGGACTTCCCCTTTGCGCTGGCTTGGGCGAATGAGAGCTGGAGCGGCACCTTCCATGGGCTCCGGGAAGGGAAAATGCTCATTGAGCAGACTTATCCCGGGGATGAGGATTACATCGCTCATTTCCGGATGGTACTCCCGGCTTTCAAGGATCCGCGGTATATCAGGTGCGAAGGAAAGCCTCTGTTCTTTATCTATAAGCACCAGCAGTGCCCGGATATGGCGCATTTCATCGATCTGTGGCAGCGCTTGGCCCGCGAGAATGGACTGGTAGGCGTTTTTTTCGTAGCCATCGTCAATCATCAGTATGAGGCTGACGCCGCAAAAGCGCGCTTGAACCAGGTCTTGGCGCAAGGATTTGATGCGATGAACGTCATCAATGCCTACAAGGGGCCGATTACCGACTTCAAGTACCGCTTCAAGCGGAAGGTCTTTTTCAAACAGCTGGGTTGGATTCCCGATGTCCGGCCCTATCGGTATGAACAGTTTCAGTGCCCGCTGGATGGGGATGAAAGGGTTTTTCCGTCCATCCTTCCGAATTGGGACCATACGCCGAGGAGTGGGAAAAAGGGGATTGTCCTATACGGTTCGACGCCGGCGGCGTTCCGCGCGTGTCTTCACAAGAAGTTGGACTTGATCAAGGATAAACCGGCAGACAGACGGTTCTTGATCATCAAGTCCTGGAACGAGTGGGCAGAAGGCAACTATATGGAACCGGACTTGAAGTTCGGAAAAGGCTATCTTGAAGCGTTGAAAGAAGAATTGTCCTGCGAATAATGCCTAGGTTATCGGTCATTGTCCCGGTTTATAACGCAGCCCCTTTCCTGCGGGACTGCGTCGAAAGTCTGCTGTCCCAGCGCTTTGCGGACTTCGAGGTCATCCTGGTCGATGACGGAAGTACGGATGGAAGCGGTGCTATCTGCGACGAACTCGCCGGAAAGGACCCGCGGGTTGTCGTCGTTCACAAGGAAAACGGCGGCGCCTGTTCTGCCCGGAATTGCGGCATCGACCATGCCCAGGGAGAATTCATCGTTTTTGTGGATGGGGATGACCTGGTGACCGATGACCATCTGGAGCACCTCATGGAATCGGATGCCGACATGGTGGTTACCGGTCTGCAAAAGTTCGGAGCGAAGAATGGGACTGAAAAGCCGGCCCGCCGGGACGATTTCGGAATCGATGGCCTGGCGGCCCATTGGAATACGCCGCCCGATATGAATTACCTGTATTGCTATCCCGTTGCGAAACGGTTCCGGACCAGCATCGTGCGGGAGCATGGAATCCGTTTCGACGAATCGCTCTTCTTCTCGGAGGACATGTGTTTCGACATGGATTATTATTTCCATGCGGAATCCTTCACGGAAATGCCGTACGCCGATTATAGGTATCGTCTCATGAACGTCACCCGGGATGAGAAATACAGGATGTCGGCCGCCCAACTGGCCACCCACCACGAGCGGCTGGAAACCTGTTTCCGCCGTCTGTATGAGCGGATTGGAGCGGATGCGCTCCCGTTTGTCAGGGATAATACGAACCTGAGGGTGATGCGGAAGTTTTACTCCTTCCTCATGCAGGACGGAATCACTTCCAAGGTGTTTGTCCAGAATGTCAGGTCGTTCCGCGAAAAGAGCTGGTCCGGTTACATGATGGGCCTGTTGAAGGGGAAAAAGGAGAGAAGGGTTATGCGGGAGGCCGTCCGTTTTCCGCTATTGACTTATTGGATTGAATGTCGATTGCAACATGCGATTCATCAAGATGCAGATCGGTAAACTCATGGGACTGTTGCTGCCTCTCATTGTTGCCACGGCGTTTTCATGTGTCAAGGGGGAGATAGAGATTGTTGTCCCTGAACCCGAGGAGGTATTATCTCCGCCCGATACGGTATCGGTCTTTGTGGAGCCTGGCAATGATCCGAAATTGCCGGAACCAGACCTCGACGGGAAACTGACGTTCATCCCGTTTGCCGATTTGGCATTCGAACACCAAAGTGCTGCGGTATACGATAAGTATGCTTTTTTCGTCAGGAATGGACGTGGTACGATACGCCTCTTTGACATGGTCAGGAAGACCAAGATATATACACTTTCGCTTAGCGGGGAAGATGGCAGTATCTTCCATAGCAACCAAAGTACCTTTGGGATTGAGAAGTACGATCCGTCCGACTTTTTCCCTCTGCTGTACATCAGCCAGCGTGCCCGGTCGGAAAAGCGTTGCTTCACGGAAGTATTCCGGATCATCCCGCTTTTCAATGCGGACAGCACGCTTTTGGCTTTCAGGGCGGATCTGGTTCAGGAAATTAATTACCCACCCATGACCGAGCAGAACAGTCTGGGAAATGTGAATAGCGTCATAGACGGCAAGACAGGGTGGCTGTATACCTACTCTCGGAACAATAATTCCGCCGATTCCAATTATGGACAATGTAAGATCTCGCGTTTCGCTATCCCTGACGTCCATCAGAAGGAGGTTTACTTGGAAGACGCGGATATTGAATCGTCATTTATGATTGATGCGAAGGCTACGAACATGCAGGGGGGATGCATCGTGGACAATTTCCTGTATATCGGGCAGGGTTATCCGGCTACCGGGAGTATGTATCTCAATGTAGTCGATCTTCGGGATCAAAAGCTGGTCAAGCGGTACGACTTGATTTCCAAGGGAATTGATTGGGAGCCCGAAGGTTGTTTTTATTATGACGGCAGTGTGATGCTCACACATACACATGCCATTTGCCGTGTCGAAGAAGAGGAGTAGCCATGGTTCCTTTGAAATTGTCGATCGATCCGTCATTCTTTTCCCAAGAAGAAAGGTGCGGTTTCGTCGTCACTCCGGAACGCAAACGTATCTGGGCGGTCGAATTGGATCTTCTGAAACAGTTCGCCGTTGCCTGTGAAGAGAATGGTTTGAAGTGGTTTGTCCACGCTGGGACGATGCTTGGCGCCGTCAGGCATCAAGGTTTCATCCCATGGGACGATGATATCGACGTAGTGATGCCCAGAGAAGACTATGACCGCCTCTGCCAGTTGGCCCCGACTGTTTTTTCCGAACCGTATTTCTACCAATGTGAAGAGACGGATCCTTTCTTCGCCAGGACCTTCTCCCGACTCCGGAATTCCGGGACGACGGCACTTCTTGATAACGAACGGCCGTTCCGCTATCCCTTCAACCAGGGCATTTTTCTCGACATTTTTCCGATGGATCATGTCCCCGCCGATCCGGAAGAACGGAAGCGATATTATCAAGATATCGCCCTTCTGGGCGCCAAGGCGGTCCAGTGGCGGACCATGATACATTTCTATCGGCCCAAAACAGGAAAGGGGCTGGTCAAGCGAGTAAACTACTGGCTGAAGCATCTCTACTTCAAGTATGTCTTCAAGGGTGGCTATCGGTATTTCTTGGACAAACACTACGATAGAATCACGCAGTATGATGGAGGCGAAACCGGATGGGTAGGAGAATCCATTATTTCTCCGCTGGGGAGGCATCTCTGGCGGTCGGAGTGGTTCAATGAAACCGTCCTGCTTCCCTTTGAGATGCTCGAGGTCCCCGTTCCTGCCGGTTATGAAGAATGCCTTTCCGCATCTTTCGGTCCCGATTGGAGGACTCCGAAGAATATCCCTGCCATGCACTGGGACGTTTTGTTTGACACTGATAAACCCTACACGGAGTATTTAAAGCAGCCATAGATATGTATAACAACCGAGTCGTCGTCTACACTTCCGGAACGTTCGACATGTTCCATTCCAATCATCTCAAGATGATCGAATACGCCCGCGGACTGGGCGATACGCTGATTGTCGGCGTGAGCACCGACGAACTGGTGGCGAGCTACAAGAACCCGCCCATCATTCCTTTCGAGGAACGGATCGCCATCATCAAGGCCCTCAAGTTCCCGGATATCGTCATCCCGCAGAAGACGCTGGACCATACCGAGGTCGTCAAGAAACTGAACATCGACGTATTCGTCGTCGGAGACGACTGGGTGGGGAAGTATGACTACCTGAAGGAACTCGGCGTGACCGTGTTCTATTTCCCGCGCGGCGAAGGAGCATCAACCACGGAAATCAAGAAGACGATCCTGGACCGGTACCATGGGACCATCCGGGCGATCGACCACCAGCCGAATCCGGACGTCGTCAAATAAATCCTTGCTATGAAGTATGCGGTCGTGACAGGCGGCACATCCGGGATTGGTCTCGGAGTCGCCAAGATGCTGATCCAGAAGGGTTATTACGTATTTGCCACGTATGTGGGTCCCGCTCCGGAAGAAAAGTTGGAACACTATGAGGCGATCTATACGGACCAGTCCAAGCGGGAGGATGTGTACGCCTTCATCGGCCAGGTGAAGTCGAAATGCGACCATCTGGACTGCCTGGTCTGCAATGCCGGCATGACCATCCGGAAGTCTTTTACGGAGACTCGGGATGAGGACTGGGACAAGATGATGGAAGTCTCCGTGAATTCCCACTACATCATGGTCCGTGAATTCTTCCCGATGATCCCTCCGGGATCCCGGATCCTTTTCACGGGCTCCCAGATGGGCCTCTGCCCCCATGCCACCGTCCTGGCTTACGGCGTGACCAAGTCCGCCATCCATGCCTTGACCCGGAATCTGGTGAAGGAGTTCGAGGGAACGGGGACGACGGTCAATGCCATCGTTCCGGGATTCGTCGAGACGCCCTGGCAGAAGGAAAAGCCCGAGGAGATCAAGCAGAACATCTACCGCAAGACGGCCATCCACCGCTTTGCGTCCATTGAGGAAATCGTGGACGCCTACCGGTTCTGTGTGGACAATCCGTTCGTCAACGGAAGCCTGATCGAGGTGAACGGCGGTTATTCCTACAAATGATGAATCTGGAGAAAGAGACGATCTGCGGCTACGAGGTTTCCGCCCGGATGAAACGGATCTGGGCGATGGAACTGGATATGGTCCGGCGGTTTGTGGAGGTTTGCGAGGAGCATCATCTGCAGTACTGGATGATGGGCGGCACCCTGTTGGGGGCCGTACGGCACAAGGGGTTCATTCCTTGGGACAACGACATCGACCTGGCCATGCCGCGGGCGGATTACGACCGCCTGCTGGAGATCGGCCCGACCGCTTTCCAGGCGCCGATGTTCTTCCAGACGCCGGTGACGGACAACGCCAGTTTCTTCAATACGTTTGTCAAGATCCGGGACAGCCGCGGAACGGCCGGGACACGGGAAGAGTTCGAGCGGGGGATGAATTGCGGGATCTTTATCGATATCTTCTGTCTGGATGAGATTCCGGACGATCCGCAGGAGCGCAGGCGGTATTTCGACCGGCTGGCGCGGCTTACCAAGATGCGGCGTTTTGTCCTGGGGCTGCCCCCGAAAGGCGGGCTGGTGAACAGAATCAAGTATCTGTTCCAGAAGGCGGTCTATCACTTTGCTTATCATAGCCCTGACGCGGCGGAACTTTATCGGGTCTACCAGAAAGAGGCAGCGCGATATGCGGCGACCGGATCCAAGCAACTGGCGCACCGGGATTTCGGCTATCACGAAAAATACATCTGGGACAAGCAGGATTGGGACGAGGTGGTTGAACTGGATTTCATGGACATGAAGCTGAAGGCGCCCGCCGGTTATGACGCGGTCCTGAGGCGGCAGTATGGCGACTATTGGCAGATTCCCGAAGACAAGTCGACGCACGATTATTTCGAGTTCGATCCCGACACCCCGTATAAGCAGTATTTCAACCGATGATGGAAGAGAACAAGACCCGCCCGACATTTGTCGTCCTGACCCCCGTGCGGAACGAAGCGTGGATCCTGCGCGCGTTCCTGGAGGCTGCGTCTCTCTGGGCGGACCATATCATCATCGCCGACCAGATGTCTACGGACGGGAGCCGCGAGATTGCACGCTCGTTCCCGAAAGTGGCGCTGATCGACAACGACCGGCAGGAGATGCATCAGGCGGCGACGCGGCGGCTCCTGTTCGATGCGGCGAAGAAGATTCCCGGCGACAAGGTCATCTTCACGCTGGATGCCGACGAGTTCCTCGCCGGGGATTTCGTCCATTCGGACGACTGGAAGAAGATCGTCGGGTCGGAACCCGACGACGCGTTCTGCTGGCGCTGGATGAATCTGAAGAAGGGCGATTTCACGCAGTACAGCACCCATCGGCACTACTATTGGGCCGTCCATGAGGCTCCGGATGTGTGGGAAGGGGAGTTCCCTGACAACTTTATCCATGAGTGGCGCCTGCCTTGGCCTCCGAAGGCGAGGACCATCAATCTGGACAAGTTGCATTCCCTGCATTTCGCCCGGGTCAACGAGGCCCGTCAGCGGAACAAGGAACGTTTCTATCAGGTCTCCACGCTTGCGTGCAAGCCGTCCGCCAATCCCATCAAACTGTTCCGGCAATATCATGCCGAGGAAGACCTGGCGTATTTCCCCGTTCCGGAAGAAGCGTATGACTTTTACAAGGCGAATGGGATCGACCTGTGGAGCCTGGTGGACCTGAAGGACGAAGGGGCGTACTATACCTCCGAAATCCTGCGCTATTTCAACCAGTCGGGCGTGAAGCGGTTTTCGATGCTGGACATATGGGACCGCGGATGGATGGAGAAGAATGGGGTGAAGGATCCCCGGACGGGTATCCACAAGTTGGTTCAGAAGTATCTGTTCAAGACGATCGGGCGGGAGAAGCGTTTCCTGGTCCGGGCGATTGACAAAGTTTTAGGAAGCATATTTAGATAAACCATATATGGCAACAGCAATTGAATTCGAGCATGTAGGAAAGCAGTACCGGTTGGGCCTCGTGACCACCAAGACGCTGTCACACGACCTGAACCGTTGGTGGCAGACGAGCATCCGGGGAAAGGAAGACCCGTACCTGAAGATCGGTGAAACCAACGACCGGTCCGTGGCGGGCCACAGCGAGTATGTCTGGGCCCTCCGGGACATCGACTTCAAGGTCGAACAGGGGGATGTCGTCGGCATCATTGGCAAGAACGGGGCGGGGAAGAGCACGCTCCTGAAGCTTCTGTCCAAGGTGACGGGGCCGACCGTTGGGACCATCCGCGCCCGTGGACGCATCGGTTCCCTCCTGGAGGTTGGAACGGGTTTCCACGGAGAAATGACCGGCCGCGAGAATATCTATATGAACGGCGCGATCATGGGCATGACCCGGAATGACATCACGCGGAAACTGGACGAGATTATTTCCTTCTCTGGTTGCGAGCGCTATATCGACACGCCCGTCAAAAGGTATTCCTCCGGTATGACGGTGCGTCTGGGATTCGCCGTGGCCGCCCATTTGGAACCGGAGATACTGGTCGTGGACGAGGTCCTGGCCGTGGGCGACGCCGAGTTCCAGAAGAAGGCCATCGGCAAGATGCAGGACGTTAGCAGGGGCGAGGGACGGACGGTGCTGTTCGTGAGCCATAATATGGCTAGTATCCGTGCCCTCTGCCATAACGGTATCCTGCTGGAAAACGGCAGCATCAAATATCAGGGTGACATCGAATCCGTCGTCCTGGAATACCAGCGGACCAACCAGCAGTATATTACCAGCCAGATTACTGATCGCCTGGACCGCAAGGGAAATGGGAAACTGAAACTAAGCAACGTCGTCTTCCGTGGGATGGACGATCAGGTCATCGACAGGGTTTCCATCGGCGATGCGTTCAAGATTTCCGTATATGTGAAAAACTGCGGCTGGACCGACCAGGACGAGATTGCCGAACTGAGCATCGGCGTCAATGACGAATACGGCCAGCGGAACATGGTCATGAACAACCAGTTCCTGGGGAGGGAGATCAAGATTTCTGGAAAGGAGGATGAGAAGCGGATCGACTTCATCGTCCCCCGCTGCCAACTGACCATGGGCGCCTATACGCTTGCCTTCTATCTGTCCGACAAATTCAACAATATCGTGGACTGGATTGACAATATTTGCACCTTGTACGTGGAAGCCGGTGACTTCTATGGCACGGGAAAAGTTCACAGAAAGGGTTTGGGTCATTTCATTGCCGACTATGAGATTCAAGAAACTGACTCGGCTGTATAATCGGATACGCTACGGCAACGCGGTTCATTTGAGTGACGGTTCTTCCTGGTCGGTGGACCGGAAGGCCACCGTCCGGGGTTGTCGGGTCAGACTGAACGGTGATTCTGAAATCAGGATCGGCGCCGGCGCTGTGGTGCGCGATGTTTCCTTCCAGGTTGCAGGGGGCAGTCGGGTTCATATCTTGGAAGGTGTCCAGCTGGAGAGGATGTCCATTTGCGTATGGACGGATTCGGAACTCGTGATCGGGAAAGACGGCCGGTTTCGCGAGATGGATTTCTCGATCCAAAACGGGTCCGTGCTTCTCGCGGAGAACAACCACTTCAGTTCCGGATCGAGCGCGCTTCGGCCTTGTGTCTCCGTACGGGATGGAAGATTGGAAGTGGGTGACCATAACCGCGTGAATGGGTCTTTCTGGGTCCGTTTCGGTGGGAAAGCGGTCATCGGTCGGTATAACTGCATCAACGAACAGACGGAGATCCGGGCGGACGAATCGGTGCGGATCGGCTCGTACAACATGATTTCGTATTGTTGCGACATCTGGGACACGAATACGCACAGTCAGTATCCGCTGGATGAGAAGAAGGTTCTGTTCGAAAAGGACTTCCCCCGGATCGGGAGGGAGAGAAAGTGCCCCGCAACGGCCCCTGTCCGGATTGGTGACGGGAACTGGATCGGGAAATATGCATGTGTTCTGAAAGGCGTGACCATCAAAGACAATGTGACCGTGGGAACGCGGGCAATCGTGTCCAGCATGGTCGTAGAAGACGGTGGCGTCGTGGTTTCTCCGAAAGGACAGATTCTGTAAACATGGAAGCCGCACCTCTGTTTTCCATTTTGATGGCCAATTACAACAATGGCCAGTACCTGCAGGAAGCCATCGACAGCGTCCTGTCTCAGACCTATCCGAACTGGGAGATCATCCTGGTCGATGACAAGTCCACCGATGAATCGCAGGCCATTTACGACAAGTATGCGGCGGACGGCCGGTTCAAGATCTATTACAATGACATCAACCGGGGATGCGGCTATACGAAACGCCGCTGTGCGGAGTTGGCGACCGGGGAGCTGTGCGGCTTTCTGGATCCGGACGACGCCCTGCTTCCGGAGGCGCTTGAGACCATGGTCGCCGAGCACGCAAAGCATCCCGAGTGCAGTTTGATCTATTCGACCAGCTATCGGTATTCGGGCGACCGGAACGAAGAGATGGTGCCTTGGGATTATGTCGGGGCCATTCCGGAGGGGCTGGATTTCATCATTTACCGAAAGAAGCTTGTCTTCCATTTCGCCGTTTACAAGAAAGCGTTGTTCAACCGGACGGATGGCATCGACCCGTTTTTGAAGGCGGATGTGGATCGGGACCTATATCTTCGTCTGGAAGAGGTGGGGAAACTGCTCTATATCCCGGTGCCTTTGTATCTGTACCGAATCAACAATTCGAAGTCCATTTCCATCGGGTCGAAGGAGGCGGATACGCGGGCGTACCATTACTCCCTGATCTGCCAGCTGGAAACGATCTGCCGGCGCATGTCCGGCGACCTGTACCGGAGGAATCAGGAAGCCTATCTGCAGTATATGCGGGTGCTGATGCGGATTTACCACAAGTCGTTCCTGTATGACCGCAGGCGGTTCGCCAAATATGTCTTCCATTACGTGAAAGGCCGGCATTTTTCTCCCCACGCTTTCAGTCACGTTTATAAGATTCTCAAGGAAAAAAAATGATGCTGCCGACCTGCCTTCGAGGCAGGTCCGGACCGTTGTGGATACTATCTGGCAATGAACTATCACATCATTACGCAGGAAAAGTTCTTCAATACCTATATTGAAGACATTTACCGTCTCCATTTGGAAGACGATAATGTCATTTGGGTAAGAGGAAACGAGGGGAAGAATGCGTTCTTCCATACGGATCGGAAGGTCGAGTATATCGGAGACAACAGGCATTATTACGAAGAGAAACTGAAGTTGCTGAAACCGGAAGACAGGTTGTTCGTCTCCTGGTACGACACGAAGATCGGAAATGCCATCCTTCGGTCCGGGATCAAGAATCCCGTTTATGTATATCTGATGGGCGCAGAGTTCTATTCGATGCCATATTGGTGGCATGCGGAATGGCTGTTCGACCCGCTGACCAAAAGAAAAGTGAAGCGTACGAAACTGTTTCCCAGGTTTTTCCCGAAAGGTAAGCCTTGGCTTTGGTACAGGGGCAAGAACTGGTGGAAGTTCAAGCGGGAAGTCCGAGAAGAATTCGAACGGCAGTTGGCCACCATCAGGCGGATTGATTATATTGTCATTACGGAGCATTCCGGACCGGAGGTCGAATTCGTAAAGCGACTGTATCCGGGCTGCAAGGCTCAGCACGTGGTCGGGTGTTTTGACCAGAATTTCGATCTCGCCAAGACTCAGCTTTTGTTGCCCGTTCCGGAAGAGGGGAAGCCGTTGAAGATCCTGTTCGGCAACTCCAGCGACCCGAACGGGAACCATCTGGATGCATTCCGGTATCTCAAGCGTCAAGTGAAGGGGCCGTATGAGGTGTATACCTTCCTGTCCTACGGGGACGAAGAGGCCAGGGAATGGATCCTGGAGCGCGGAAAGAAACTGTTTGGCGATGCGTTCCATCCCGTGACGGATTATATGGACAAACAGGCTTTTGTCCGGTTCATGCAGCAGATGGACGTCGTGATGATGTTCCACAACCGCCAGCAGGCGGAGGGAAACATCATGACGGCGCTGACCCTGGGTAAGCCCGTTTTCATGAAGCCGATGAACCCGCAGTTCGATATGCTGAAGCGGATGGGAGTCAAGCCGGTCTATGATGTGCGGAGCATGCACGAGGTGGACCTGCGGGACGCCATCATCCGCGCGCAGGCGCAACGGGACGAGACGATGGCGGCCATCGATGCGGAGTATTCCGATGCATCCCGGCTGGCTCACCTGAAAGAATTGTTGACTGGGAATTGAGTATGGAAACGAAGTTTTCTTTCATCCTGCCATGTTATAATATCGGCCGTTACATCGCCGGCTGTCTCGACAGTCTGTACGCGCAGGATATCCCCGAAACCGAGTATGAGGTCATCTGCGTCAATGATTGCTCGACGGACAACACCCGGGAGGTCATCCTTTCCTACGCCGCGAAGCATCCCAACCTGACGCTTATCGACCATACGGAGAATCTGACGGCCGGAGGCGCCCGGAATACCGGGATCGAAGCATCCAAGGGAGAATTCATCTGGTTCGTGGATCCCGACGACGCCATCAAGCCGAACTGCTTGCAGGAGCTGTATGCGAAGGCCCTGGAAACGGGCGTCGACATCCTGTTCTTCAATTATGACGACGCGGATGAGAACCTGGTGGTCCGCCGGGAAGACAAGACTTATCTGGACAGCGACGTGTGCAACGGCCAGGAGTTTGTGCTCCGGTATTTCAAGAACAAGTTCGCGACTTTCGGAATCATCTGGCGGGAAATCTACCGGGCCGGTTTCCTGCGGGAAACGGGCATCCGGTATCCGGTCATGCGGAAAGCCCAGGATGTGGTGTTCCTTTGGAAAGTGATGCTGCGGGCGGAACGTGTCTGCTCTGTATCCAAGGCATATTATACCTACCGGAGCAATCCGTATTCCGTGACCAAGCACCAGACCGTCGCCAAGGTGGCTTTCTCCGACCGGATCCTGCGGGCGGCCGAAATTGTCCGGATGCTGGAGAAGAACGAGGTGCATCCTGATCTCGAGAAGGATATGCTCCGGAGCGCCCGGTGGTGCGCGAATTCAAATATGGAAGTAATCGGACAGATGTCGAAAGAGGAAAGAGCGCGCTATTATGATGAAATGGACCGGCATAGGGATGCCATCAAGGTGGTCGCCCCTTATATGAACCGAAAGCACAGGATCTTGTTCGGGATGTCCTTGGGGAAGCTGGCATGGCTGGCTAAAGCGGGTTTGATGTGCAAACTGGACCGGAAAAAGCATTCATGAAGATCTCTTTTTATCAGCGTATCAAGCGAGGCCTGCTTCGGCTTCGCCTGCATCCGATCCGGGTTTTCGTCTTCCATCAGGTCAGCGACGTGTTCGAGCCGGAGACCATGTGGGAATGCGACTGGACGCAGACGGAAGTGTTCAAGCGGAACATGTCGTCCTTGATGAAGAAGTATACCTTCATCTCTTTACCGGAAGTCTGCGAGCATTTGGCCAAGGATCGGATCAGATGGAAGAACTATGCTGCCTTGACGGCTGATGACGGCTGGTACTCCTTGACCAATATTCTGCCCTGGTTGTCGGAACGGAGGGTCCCCGTCACTCTCTTTTTGAATCCTTCTTGTTTGGACGGCCAGCATTGGAACAGCCGGGAAACCGATCGTTTGTTGACGGAGGAGCAAGTGTGTCACCTCCTTGAACAGGGGAAACCATTCATCACGGTGGCATCTCACGGGTGGACGCACAGGAATTGCAAGGAAATGACCATGGAGGAGTTCGAAGACAATGTCATGAAGTCGGAAGAAGCCTTATGCAAGATGGGGGGTAAAGTTCCGTTCTATGCATTTGCTTCGGGACGTCATACATCCAGGCAGGTTTCCTTCCTCAAAGATAAAGGGTTGATTCCGGTTTTCATGGATGGCAAGGATAATGAGAAGGAGTGCCATGAAATTCATCGGTATTGCTTAGATGGGGAGAGCCATGATTTCTAATAAGCCATTGGTATCGATTGTCGTTATTACGTACAATCAAGAGCGCTGCCTGGGGAAAACGTTGGATTCCCTATTGGCCCAGGAGTGTGGTTTTGAATATGAGATTATCGTCAGTGACGATTGTTCGAAGGACCGTACCCGGGATATCATGCGCGACTATGCCGTCCGTTATCCCTGCATCAAACCGAATGTGACCCCGAAGAATCTCGGGTTGGTTGGCAATTATGTTTATGCCGTCTCCCAATGCTCGGGATCCTATATCGCGATGTGCGACGGGGATGATATCTGGAACAATCCGTCCAAGTTACGCCGTCAGGTAGAGATCATGGAAAAGGACCCGTCCATCGGACTGGTCTATACGGACGTGATCATCGATTCGATGGTGACGGGTGAAAAGTATGTGAGGCGATGCGCCAATCCTCGGGAGGACCTATTCACCCAGCTGCTGAAGGGCAATATCCTGACGATTTCCACGGTCTGTTTCCGGGCCGATCTGCTGCAGTACGTGGACCTGGATTCCTTCGTCCCGAACGGCTACCGCATGCAGGACTATCCGATGTGGCTGGAGTTCTGCCACCACACGCGTTTCTGCCGGATTCCGGAGCCGATGGTCACCTATCTGATCGACCATCGCGTCGTCAATACGGACGAGGTTTCCCTGCACGCGTGCCGGTTTGACGAGAATACCACCCGCATCCGCGAGCATTATCTCTCGCTCCATCCGGACGCGACGACGCTCACGGCGGATGACCTGTGGGACGCGCATTACCGGATCGGCTACCGGTCCGGATTGAATACGGGAGACCGGGCGAGGACCCTGGATTATGTCCGGAAGATTCACAAGAAGACGGCTTATGAGCGGCGTCTGCAAGTGATCTGCCGCTCATCCCTTTTGTACAAGTTGTATCTGTCCTATCGGAAAAAGCATTTGAAGAAAAGCCGGTTGGACATGTATTTCGGTAACTAGGCATATGAAAACCATCCTGATCATCGGAGGATACGGGTTCCTGGGAACGAATATCCTGAAATATATCGAGGATTATCTGAAGGACCAGTACCGCGTCCTCGTCATTGACCGGTTCCCGGAGAACCGGGATGGCCTGGTCCTGGACTGTGTCGCGAAATCCTATGCCGGCGATTTCTCGGACTCGGCTTTCGTGGACCGGGTGTTTTCCGAGAACAAGATCGATCTGGTCATCCACTCTCTCAGTACGACCATCCCCTCGTTGTCCTTCAATGCCCGGTATGACGTGGTCACCAATCTGATTCCTACCCTGGAACTCCTGAATTGCATGGTCCGCCATGAGGTGAAAGAGATTGTGTACATCTCTTCGGGCGGCGCCGTGTACGGCGATTCCAGAGGCGTTCCCCACAAGGAGTCGGACGACGTGTTCCCGATCAGTTCCTACGGGGTTGTCAAGCTGGCGATCGAGAAATACTTGATGCAATATGCGCGTCAGTATGGACTCAAACCATTGATTCTCAGGCTGTCCAATCCCTTTGGTCCCTATCATTATTCCATGCAGCAGGGAATCTGCAATGTCGCCATTGACACGGCCTTGGCCGGAAAGCCGTTCACGGTCTGGGGAAATGGCATGACCCGGAAGGATTACATCTATGTGGGCGATTTCCTGAACATCCTGTTCTTGCTCATGCGAAAAGGCGTTTTCGGTGAGGTGTTCAACATCGGAAGCGGTCATCTTGCTTCGGTTAACGAAATCCTGTACATCGTGAAGAAAAACGTCCCGGACTTCGAGTGGGCCTACAGCGATTCCATGCAGAACGACGTTTCTCAGTTCGAGCTGGATACCTCAAAACTACAGCAAGTCATCGGGGATTACAGGTTCCTGGGGTTGGAGGAAGGTATCAAGAAAGTGCTTGATTGGAAAAAGAAGAAAGATTAGACCTATCGGCGGCTGACCGGTAAGACCCTGACGTTGCTTCAAATGTATATCGGGCAATGAGTTTTTTCAAGACCGTCCGTCACTTTTTGCATGTTGTCAAATGCAAGTTGTTGTATGAGAACCGGATTACGCCGGTTTTGTACAAAGTAGGCTGCCGTCTGGGCTTGTTCAACTCCGATGTCATCGTCTACGTCGATGGCGGGATCTGTTCGCAGATGCATCAATATCTGCTGGGCCGGTATTACGCAGAACAGGGTTTCCGGGTCAGCTATGATATAGGATGGTATGCCCGGAACGGGAAGGACAACAATGGAATCCACTCTCGGATTTTTGAGTTCCGGGAACTGTGGCCGGCGTTGCCCATGGAAATTGCGTCGTCCTCCCGGGTGGCTTTCTATTCCAGGGTGTTTCCCGCCAAGCGGAACGGAATGCATTTCCCCTTGCCCGTCACGCCGCCATGCTATCTTCCCGGCTACTATTTCTTCGATGACGAGAAGGCCTACGGGGAGATTTTCCGGCGCTATTTCACCCTTGAGAACACGGCTCCCTTGGATAAACTCTCCGTTGTCCATTCTTGGCCAGGGGTGAAATGTGCGGTTCACGTTCGGCGCGGGGATTTGGCCAAGATGGATGATTACTTTTACGGCAAAGTGACTGTGGATTATTTCCGCAAGGCCATCCTGTATGTCAGGGAGCAATATGAGAACGTGAAGTTCTTCTTCTTTTCCGATGAGATCGAGTGGGTCGAAGAAAACCTGCGGGAATACTATGATGATTTGCCTCACGAACTCATCCGGGGGAACCGTGCCTTCGAGGACCTGAACTTGATGGCTCACTGTGACATTTTCGTCGCTAGCCAGGGCAGTGCCGGGAAAACGGCCGCCTTGATGAACGGCAAGGGCCTTCTCATCTTGAGCAGCGATCCCCATGATTCGGTATGGACAAGCCGATATGGCAAAACGTTCGTAATCTCCGATTGAGATGGATACGCCTGTCCTCCTCATCACCTTCAACCGCCCCGACCACGTCCGCCGGGTCCTGTCCGCCATTCGCGATGCGCGGCCGGCTGCGTTGTATGTGTTCCAGGACGGCGCCCGGGACGGAAATGCCGTCGATGCGGTGAAGTGCCCCGAGGTCCGTGCCGTGGTGCAGGAACTGGTCGATTGGGACTGCGAAGTTCATACGAACTATGCCGACCGCAACTACGGCTGCGGCGCCGGCCCGATGACGGGTATCAGCTGGTTCTTCAGCCAGGTGGAGGAGGGAATCGTGATGGAGGACGACTGCCTCCCGCATCCGGACTTCTTCGGTTATTGCAGCGAGCTGCTGGACCGCTATCGGAACAATCCGCAGGTGATGTATATCAGCAGCACCCTGTATGACGACAAGTGGAAGTGCGAGGCCTCGTACGATTTCTCGCACTATATGATCACTGGCGCCTGGGCGTCCTGGGCGCGGGCCTGGAAGGGCTTCGACTTGGACCTCCTGACCTTGGATGCGAAGAAGTTCCGCCGGCACTGCAAGAAGCTGCTATACAGCCCCGTGGAGGCCGATTGGTGGTACTTCAAGGTGCTGGAAATCCAGCGCGACAAGGAGAAAAAGAGCTACTGGGACTTCCAGATGCAGATCCATCTTTTCAAGAACAGCGGCCTGACGATCCACCCCCGCGTGAACCTCGTGAGCAACATCGGTTTCGACGGGGAAGGAACGCATACGCTTGCGAACGAAGGCGGCATGGGCGACCGGCCGGTCTTCGGCATCTTGCCCCTCACGCACCCGACCTCGATGACGGTCGATACCCGCCGGGATTACGAGTGCTTCGCCAAGTCCCATTCGCGCGGCGCCCTCAAGGACACCGTCATGCGGGTGTACAAATCGATGATGTACGACCGGGGCGCCCTCAACGGGGCTCTGAAAGTCTATAAGCGCTTGAAGCATGGGAAATAAGATCCGCGTCCTTTCCGTCTCCACGTCCGATTCCTCGGGCGGCGCCGCGCGTGCGGCCTATCGGATCCATCTGGCCGTGCAGGAGTACGGCATCGACAGCCGGATGTTCGTCAAGGATAAGAAGACCGCGGATGACCGCGTCCTCCCTGTGCGTGACTTCGTACCGCACAATGTGTTGTACAAGGCTTTCGACTGGGCCCGGAAGAAAGTGAAGAACAAGTGGCAGCATTACCAGTGGGGAAAGTATCCGAAGCGCGGCCCTTATTTCATGTCGGATTTGCGGTCGACGGACATCGGCGGCGCCCTTCGCAAAATCGATTATGACATCCTGCACCTGCATTGGGTGAACCTCCGCTTTCTGCCGCTGGACCGGCTTCCGAAGGACAAGCCGATCGTCTGGACCCTGCACGACAGCTGGCCTTTCTGCGGCATCTGCCATCTTCCCATGGACTGCCATGGCTATGAGAAGGAATGCGGCTGCTGTCCTTCGCTGTGGTCCAATGACCGGAAGGACCTGAGCCATCAGGTCTGGAAAAAGAAGCAGGGATACTACAGGGGCCTGAACTTGCACGTCGTGGCGCCGAGCCGCTGGCTGGCAGACTGCGCCCGGAAGAGTTCGCTCTTCGGCGCGTGCGACATCCGCGTCATCCCGAACTGCCTCGACACGGAAGGTTTCTGCCCGGGAAGCCGGGAAGAGGCCTGCGTCCGGCTGGGACTGGACCCGGAAAAGCGCCATATCCTGTTCGGCGCGATGAATGCGGTCGAGGACCGGAACAAGGGTTTCGAAGAACTGGTCGATGCGCTGAAACGCATCGCTCCGCACCATCTGGAAGATACGGACCTGGTGATTTTCGGGACGACCCGCCTCGTCCCCGACCGGCTGGGCGCGCTCACCGTGCGCAGCCTGGGCATGCTCCGGAAGCAGGAGGACATCGTCGCCGCCTATCGGGCCGCCGACGTGACCGTCGTCCCTTCCCTGAGCGAAAACCTCAGCTGCACCATCCAGGAAAGCCTTTCCTGCGGCACGCCGGTCGCCGCCTTTGCCATTGGCGGAAACGGCGACCTGATCGACCATCAGGTCAATGGCTACCTGGCCCGCGAAAAGGATTGCGAGGACCTGGCTCAGGGCATCCGCTGGTGCCTGGACCATGCACCGGAACTTTCCCCAGCCTCGCGAAAGAAGGTTCTTGAGAACTATACCCCGGCGGTCATCGGGGAAGAGTATGCTCGTCTGTACAGGACGATGACAAAGTAGTTTTTCAAAGATGAAGGTATTAGCAATCATAGGCGCATCCTATTTACAGCTCCCTTTGGTGGAAAAAGCCCGGGAGATGGGCTTGTATACCTTGTGTTTTGCATGGTCCCAAGGCGCGGTTTGCAAGGGAGTTGCAGATGAATTCTATCCCATCTCCGTCAAGGAAAAGGACCAGATCCTTGCCATCTGCCAAGAGAAGCATATCGATGGTATTTGTACGATTGCATCAGATGTTGCGGCTCCGACGGTTGCATATATCGCCGAGAAGATGGGGCTTGTCGGCAATTCATATGTGACCGCCGTTCGGGCGAATGATAAGTCCTTGATGCGTCAGGCGCTTTCCGAGGCCGGAGTCCCTTGTCCTCGTTATCAAGTGGTCGATTCGTTTGGGCAGTTGGAGTTGCGCTCCTTGTCCTTCCCGGTCATCGTCAAGCCGGTTGACCGCTCGGGTAGTTTAGGCGTATCAAGGGTCGAAGATGAAGTTGGTCTTTTCCCTGCGATGAACATCGCACTGGAGAATTCATTCAGTCATCTCGCTATCGTCGAGGAGTATATCGAAGGCCGGGAGATCAGCGTCGAATTCATCTCCTCCGGAGGCGTACACTATCCGTTGCAGATTACAGACAAGGTAACGACGGGCTCTCCTCATTTCGTGGAGCTTGCGCATCATCAACCCGCAGATTTGACAGAGGTATGGAAAACCCGGATCAACGAGTTGACTCAACGGGCGCTGGATGCCTTGGGAATAACGGATGGGGCGTCGCATTCGGAATACCGGATTACTGATGATGGCCAAATATACGTGATGGAGATCGCGGCCAGGATGGGCGGCGACTTTATCGGGAGTGATTTGGTCTTTCTCTCGACTGGGTATGATTTTCTGAAGGGTGTGATCTCGGTAGCATTGGGAGAGTTCGAAGCTCCTGTCTTTGGAAAGCAGGGCCACGCGGGCATTTTCTTCTTGTGTAAGGAGACGTCAGCATTATTTGATTTGATCCGAGAGCACCGTATCCCCCAAACAGTGAGGGCTGTCATCATGGATGACGAGCTCCATGAAGTGAAATCCAGTGCGGACAGAAGCGGATATCTTATTTACAAAGATGATAAGAGAATAGATTTATGCGGCTATCAGTTGTAACAACGCTTTACAAATCCCAGTTGTTCTTGGATCGGTTCATCTCCAAGATGTCAGGGGCTCTTCAGGGATTGGGAATTGAGGATTATGAGATAGTGGCGGTCAATGATGGTTCCCCCGATCAATCCCTGGAGACCATGCTCAAGATCAAGGAGAGCGATCCGCATATCGTTATCGTCGACCTCTCCCGGAATTTCGGCCATCATTATGCGATGCTGGCGGGGTTGTCCGTCTCCAAAGGGGATTATGTTTTCACGATTGATTGCGACCTGGAAGTGGATCCCGCCGTGTTCGGCGAGTTCTGGAACGCCCATTTGCAGAATCCTGATGCGGATCGGGTGTATGGCGTGCAAGAGAAAAGGAAGGGGGGATTCATCGAGAACGTAGGAGGGAGGTTATTTTATCGCTTCTTCAATTCGTTGAGTGATACGGAGATCCCTGAGAACATCTTGACGGAAAGCCTGATGTCCCGCCAATTTGTCCAGGAACTGGTCACCATGGGGGACGTCAACCTGTTTCTGGGAGGAATGTATAGCTGGCTGGGATTCAAACAGATTCCGATTGTTTGTCCCAAAGGACAGAGAGAGACCCAAAGCACCTATACATTCGGCAAACGCGTCGCACTCTCTATGCAGGCTGTGACTTCCTTTTCCGCCTATCCGCTCAGGCTCTTGTTCATTGTGGGCAGCGTTTTGGCTTTGCTCAGTTTCCTGTTTGGGATTTATGTCATTTTACGGAAGCTCTTCAGGCCGGAATATGTTTTGATGGGGTATTCTTCCTTGATTCTCGTCATCCTGTTCTCGACTGGAGTCATCATCATGGCTCTCGGCATCATTGGCGTCTATATTGAAAAACTGTTCAATCAGACGAAGAACAGGCAGCGTTTTATCATTAAAACCATTTATCCGTGAGTAGGATTGCCATTATCGGGGCCGGGGAGTTGGGGCAGCAGATCGCCCATCTTGGCCAGAACAATGCCTATACCATCGTGGGCTTCTTTGATGATTGGGCTACCGTCGATACCGTGGCCGGACTACCGGTTTTCGGAAAACTAAGCGAGATTGACAACTACCGGTCCTGTTTCGACGTCCTTGTTATGGGAATAGGATATAAGCATTTGGCATTCAAGGAACAGTTGTTCTCTGACTTGTCCGATAAGTATGAGTTCGCTACTTTGATTGACAAGCACGCCATTGTCGACCCTAGCGCGGTGGTGGGAAAAGGTTGTGTCATCTATCCGAACGTCGTGATTGACAAGGATGTCAAGATCGGGTGTGACACGATTGTGAACCTGTCCAGCAATATCTGCCACAACAGCGTCATCGGCGACCATTCTTATATTTCCCCGGCAGTCAATCTGGCCGGATATGTCAGGGTCGGGAAGGCGGTTTTTATCGGAATCGGCGCGACTGTATCGGACCACTTGTCCATTTGCGACAACGCTATCATCGGCGCCCAGTCTCTCGTAATAAAGAGTATCAAGTCGTTTGGTTCAAAAGGTACTTTTGTCGGGATTCCGGCTAAGGAATTATGATTTCCTTTTGGGGATGAAGAGAAAGGATCTACTGCTTCTGATTCTGGTCAATCTGGTATATGCCGGCACGTCCATTTTTACCAAATTGGCTTCCATGGAGATTCCATGGTCCATATCCTATGATGTCTGGATGCTCTGCGCCGTCGGGGTTATCGGTCTTTATGCTTTATTGTGGCAGCGTATCATCGCGAGAATGGATATTTCTACGGCATACATGTTCAAAGGATTGAGCCTTGTCTTCGTCCTGCTGTTTTCCTTTTTCCTCTTTGGCGAATTGATTACCGTGAACAATTTGCTGGGATCCACGTTGATTATCACAGGCATCGTTCTCTTTTCGAAGGCATGAAATACTATCTGCTCGTCCTTTTCTCAGTCTTGATGGCTTCTGCCGCCCAGATGTTGCTGAAACGGGGGGCGAATGCGAACTATCCGTCTTTTTGGAGGCAGTACTTGAATCCCTGGGTGATTTCCGGATATGGAATCCTCGGGCTCTCCCTTCTGTTGAATGTCTATTGCATGGGGCATGGCGTCCTGGTCAAGGAAGTAAGTATCATCGAATCTTTCAGCTACCTTTTCATCCCTGTGTTGTCATGGGCGCTTTTTAAAGAAAGGATCGGATGGAAAAAACTGGGGGCGATTGCCGTCATTATAGCAGGTGTTGTCTGTTTCTTCCTATAAAACAATGATTGCAGGATGAATCGTAAATCTGGAGTATCTCAACTTGTCATTCTGGGTGCCACAAGCGTTGTGTTGACGGCATTCTACCTGATTGCTTTTTATTGTTTGAACAAAGACTTGAAGTCAATCTTTGACGAAGGGTTCTTCTTCTTGCTCTTCAAGCCCCGGGAAGCATTTACGGCTTATACCCAGCCACTTTCCTTGGGGGGTGATCTGTTGAAGGCCTTTATTCCCGGGATCGACCGTTACGATATCCTTTCGCTCCGCCGCGTGTCCTTTTTTATGAAAATTCTCGGGCTGGCGGCCTTGATTCCCAGTTCCATCGCTTTCATCAAGAAGCATAAGGCTCCAGAATCTTCGGTCTCCTATGGTGTCCTGGTGTCCTGCATCTTGTTGTTCGGCTTGATTGTTATCCCGAGTGTGGTGGTCGGTGTAAACGACGAACTGCTGTTCTTCGAGATGATTGTCCTGTCATTGGGTTTATCGGTCGTCCTCCTCGAGAATAAGTGGATCAAGGCGATTCTAATTTTTCTGATAGGAATGGTCTCTTTTCTGGCGATGCTCTGCAATGCGCCGGGCGGAGGAATGCTCTTCTTGTTGACGGTATTGTTCGTGTCCTTTTATCCGGGTTTTCATTGGGCAGGACTGGTTAAGACGGCTTGTATCGGCCTGTTCGGGATGCTGTTGGGTGTGGGGATCATGCACTGGATGATTGTCCCGATTCCGGAGTTTGTGCATTTCTTCAAGGACGCATTGACCCAGACCGCCAACACCGGTGCAGCCGCCCATCATTCCTTGGCTAAATTGATTGTCGGCACCCTGCTGAATGTCCGCGATCTGGTCATAACCGTCGTTTCCCTTCTCGGAATCACCTATGTCTCGCACCTGTTGGGGCGTTACACGAGGAAAGGGTGGGTGGAAATACTGACCGGCCTGGTTCTGTTTGCGATTTATTTCAAGTGGCAAGTCAAACCCGGGGTCGGATTCAGTAACGTCATGACTTGGCTTTTTCTGATGACGTTGATTTCCGGCGTTGAAAACAGAGCGCTTTCCACCAAGGACTGGGTGCTCATGCTTTTCCTTTTCCTTCTGCCGTTCGGCCTGTCCATGGGGTCCAATCTGGGATTCCTTTACAAGGCGAAGACCGTCAACATTTCTTGGGGGATCCTTCTGTTTTTCATGCTTGACCTGATCAAGGTGAAGAAACCGTCTCGTTCGTCCATTCTTTTTCTTTTTGTATTCGCACTGATCATGATGGACACGGGGCGTTATCTGGTCAATTGCCTTACCCGGGATTCTTATCGTTTTGCGCAGGAGCGCCCCATTGCCAGGATGCATCTTTCCAAGCCGCAATATGACTTTTATAACGAGGTCTATGATTTGCTGGATGACTACGGATACAAGAGTCAGTGTGACACCCTTCTGGGTTTTTGTTTCAATGAAATGACAGTTGTGGCTCTTGACGCCGTTCCCTATACGAACGATCAGTATCCGGAGGAATTTTTGCTGAATCAGGCGCCGATGTCACGTCCTCCGTTCCTGATCCTGGGGAAGTGGGATAAAACCGTTTTGTCGGACTTCATGAACTCATTGGGGTGGAAACTGGAAGAGGATTACGATACGTATCCGTTGAAGACGATGCCGGATCCCGATGCCGGATATGATGATGCCAAAAGTACGCTTTATTGTTTAAAGACAAGAAAACGGCAGGAATGACGGTTTCTTTTTCTTTGGGGCGACAGGATACCGCCATCTTGAAAGGCATTGCGATTTGCGCGATGCTCATCCATCATATGTATGCATGCCCTATTGCCGAGGGTGTCGCACCGTATGGCGGATTCCTGAATTGGATCGGTATCGTTGGAAAAGTATGTGTCTCCATTTTCCTTTTCTGTTCCGGATATGGTTTGAGTGTCCAGTATCGGAAGGTGGAATCCTGGCAGGATTCTATGCCATTCGTCCGCAGGCGTCTCATCAAGTTCTATACGAATTTCTGGGTGGTCTATGCAATCTTCGTCCCCATTACTGTCCTGGTTTTCAACCGCCCTCTTGAAGTCGTATACGGCCATCATACCCTTTGGTATAAACAAGTCGGCGCAGTATTGTTGGATTTGTTGTGCATTCCGGGTCGCGATCCCTACAATGTGACCTGGTGGTTCAATCAATTGATCCTGATCCTCTATCTTCTTTTTCCCTTGATGAATTGGTTCACCCGAAAAGCTGGACTGCTCATTTCTCTTCTCGTCGGTTTCCTTGTTTTCCGCTTTCGCAAGATGATTCCCGGAGGGATTTGCGATGTATATATGTGGCAGTTCCCATTCCTTTTGGGTATTCTTTGGTCATTCGCCGAGGATAGGATTCCAAATCGAGTCGGCAAATTGATGAATAGCAAGTGGAGTATCCTCATTGCCGCCCTGTTGCTCGCTTTCCTGGTATTCATACGAATGCGGCCCCATGGCTTTTGGACGGGGTCCAATATGGACCCGTTCATCACCGTCATGCTGGCTTTTCTCGTTTGGAGCATCGACGGGAAAGAAAAAAGCCTGGTATGCAAGTGCCTGGGTTTCCTGGGCGTGCATTCCATCAATATCTATTTGATTCATACATTCTACAATGGGTACTGGCATCCTGAGTGGTTGCATATGGCCGGGTGGATGCGGTGTGGCATCAACTTCGTTGTCTTGATGGCCTTGTGCTTGGCCACTAGTCTGATGCTTGAGTATTTGAAACGTCGTTTGAGTATCTATAAACTATCAAATATCATTATCGGATGATTCCTTTCAATAAACCGCATTTGACGGGCAAAGAAGCCCATTACATGTATCAAGCCGTCAATGACGGCAAGTTGAGCGGTAATGGGAAATTCACCAAGCAATGTCAGCACTTCCTTGAAGAACGATATGGCTTCAAGAAGTGTCTGTTGACAACCAGTTGTACGGATGCACTGGAGATGGCCGCCATTCTGTGTGATGTCCGGCCAGGCGACGAAGTTATCGTGCCGAGTTATACCTTTGTCTCCTCCGCCCTTGCTTTTGTGCGTCAAGGCGCAAAGATCGTTTTTGCCGACAGCATGAAAAGGAACCCGAATCTGGATGCCGAGTCTCTGGAAGCTTTGATTACACCGAAGACCAAGGTAATCGTTCCTGTCCATTATGCCGGAGTGGCTTGTGATATGGACCGCATTATGGAGATTGCGGAAAAGTATCACCTGTTGGTGGTGGAGGATGCGGCCCAGGCGATAGATTCCTGTTACAAAGGGAGGCCCTTGGGAACGATCGGCCATCTGTCTGCTTTTTCTTTCCATGAAACGAAGAATATCATTTCGGGAGAGGGTGGCATGCTGGGAATCAATGATGCCCGCTTCATCCGCAGGGCCGAAATCATTTGGGAGAAAGGAACGAACAGAGCGGAGTTTTTCCGGGGCGAAGTAAACAAATACGGGTGGTGCGACATCGGCTCTTCTTTCCTGCCCAGTGAAATCATTGCGGCTTTCCTTTGGGCTCAGCTGGAAGAGATGGAAACGATTCAAGCAAAACGCAAGGAATTGTGGAACATGTACTTTGAGCTTTTGACCACCCTGGAGAACCGAGGTTTGTTCAAGTTGCCCGACCTCCCTGACTATGCAACGAACAATGCGCACATGTTTTATCTGGTGTGCAACAGCCTGGAAGAAAGGACTGCTTTGATCAAGACGCTGAAGGAGCATGACATTATGGCGGTGTTCCATTATCTGAGCCTTCACAGCAGCGAATACTATAAAGATAAGCACGATGGGCGTCCCCTTTCGGAATGTGACAGATATGCGGATTGCCTCGTCAGGTTGCCGATGTATTTCGATCTGTCCATGGCTGAGGTGAAAACCATCTGCGACGTGATTGGCAGTTGTCTGTAAGGGATATGCTCCTGACCATCATCACCATTAACCGCAACAACGCGGCCGGGCTGGAGAAGACGATGCAAAGTGTCCTCTCGCAGACGCGGAAGGACTTTGAATACGTCGTCGTGGACGGCGCCAGCACGGATGGCAGCGTGGCTGTCATCGAGCGGCTGGCACCGACGTTCGGCGACCGCCTGAAATGGGTGTCCGAGCCCGACAAAGGCATCTACAATGCTATGAACAAGGGCATCGGCATGGCGACGGGGGAGTATATCCAGATCCTCAACAGCGGAGACAGCCTGGTTTCCCCGGAAGTGGTGGACAAGATGTACACTGCTTTGGAAAAAGCCGATCATCCGTCCATCCTGTACGGAAACATGCTCAAGGATTTCCCGGACGGTCATGTCCATCGGGACACAGGTTTTGCCGGCGAGGAGATCACGCTGCTAGGTATGTATATCGGTACGCTGAACCATTCCCCGGCCTATATCCGTCGATCCCTGTTCGACAAGTACGGCCCCTACGACGAGTCCCTGAAGATCGACTCGGACTGGAAATGGTACCTGCAGGCCATCGTTTTCGGGGAGGAGAAGCCGGTGTATGTGGACATCGATGTCACCCTGTTCGACATGACCGGCATCAGCGAGACCAACACGGCGCTCACCAAAGCCGAACGGGAGCAGGTCCTGAAGGAGCTGGTCCCTCCGACCGTCCTGGCCGATTATGACGCCTGGGTGCCCTCCATCCGGCAGATGCGGCGGATCAAGCGGCATCCGTGGGCCTACAAGATTGTTTGGTTCCTGGAGCGGTTCCTGTTCAAGCTGGAAAAACGGCAGGATAAAAAGGTCAACGGATGAAACTGTCCATTATAGTTCCGGTCTATAACGTTGAAGCGTTCCTGACCAAATGCGTCGACAGCCTGCTGGCCCAGGATCTGCCCGCGGACGACTACGAAATCATCATTGTCGATGACGGTTCCACCGACGGCTCCGGCGCGCTGGCTGACGCCCTGGCGGCGGAACACGGGAACATCCGCGTCATCCATCAGCGGAACCGCGGCCTCAGCGGCGCGCGGAACGCGGGCATCCCAGTCGCTTCCGGGACCTATGTCATGTTCGTTGATTCGGACGATTTCCTCTGCCCGAACGTGCTGGGAACCCTGGTCGGGTTGATGGATTCCAAGGAGTTGGACATCCTCCGGTTTAATTATCAGAATGTGAACATGGACGGCGCGGTGTTCGAGCCGAACAAATATGTCAAGCCCTTCGTGGATTACTCCGATGAGGTTTGCGACGGCGAAACGTTCCTCAATGAGCGTCTGGGCAATGCCTGCTATGCATGGCAATTCCTGGTCAAGGCCTCCCTCCTGCGGCAGGAAGGGAACGGGTTCAAGGAAGGTATCTATTTCGAAGATGTCGAGTGGACGCCGAGAATCTTGATTCAAGTCGGGCGAGTGGCATCCACGGAGACCGTTGTTTACAACTATCTGTTCCGATCCGACTCTATCGCACGGAATACGGATACGGAAAAGAAGCGGAAGGCAATCAGGGACAAGCTGGTCATTCTGGACGGATTCAATTCGCTTGAACGACAGATGCAGGACAACCGTTGGATTCAGAGTATGCGTGCGCATACCGCTCTGGCAATTCTCTATTCCGTAGGCCGCTTCTTCTATCCGGAGCGGAAAGAATATATCCGGGCGTTAAGGGGGAAGGTCGTTTTCCCTTTATCGACATATCATTCCACTCGCTCTGCCAGACGGAAAATCCGCGTGGCAAATCTGTCACCATCTCTTGTTTGTTGGCTTTACCATCGGAAATAATGAAAATTGCTTTTTTTCTCGGAGGCCTGAAAAGAGGCGGAGCAGAGTCCCTGATTTATGACATCTGCCGGAAGAAGGATGAAGTCCCGTTTGATTTTTGTTGCCTGTACAGGAATGAAGGCGATTATTCCGACGCTTTCCACGAGACAGGTGCTGAATTAATCCGGGTGGGGAAGACAGGTGGGATGCTTCGTTATCTATTGGACCTTCGGAAAGCGGTCCTCGCAAACGGGATTGACATCGTTCATGCGCAAACGTCCTCCAATGCGCTTGTCAGTATCCTGGCGTTGCTCATGAGCCGCGTCAAGGTCGTAACCACTTTCCATGGTTTTTCTTTTGCAGATGCTCCGAAGTGGTATCGAAAGTTGGTTTATTGCGGTAGCCGACGGGTTCTGTGTGTCAGTGAGTTTGAGAAGCGACATTACGAAAGAAAGTGGGGACTGCCGGAACACAACAAGATCGGGGTCGTCTATAACGGAATTGATTTTTCTAAGTTGGAAGGTCCCGAGCCGGACTTGTCCCACCCGGTCCAAGTGTCCGGGAATACGCTCAATATGCTGATGGTCGGCAGTTTCAATGAAGTTCGCAATCAGTATTTCGTCTGCCAGGTCATGCATCGGCTGAACCAGTTGGATGTGCCGTGCCGGATGTATTTCGCAGGGCGGCAATATGAATTCGAGCCCTGGTGGTACGATAAATGTGTAGCTTTTTGCCAGGAGAATGGCTTGATGGACAAAGTCTTTTTCATGGGGAATCGGTCCGACATCCCGTGGTTGCTCCGTCAGATGGACCTTTTCCTCTATGCCTCCGACCATGATACTTTCGGAATCGCCGTTCTGGAAGCGCTTGCTGCCGGCTTGCCTGTTTTGGTCAATGACTGGGCGGTGATGAAGGAGATTACGCTCGATGGGGAATTTGCCCAGCTGTATCAGACGGGCAATGTTGATGAATGTGTCGCAAAAATACGTAAATTTGCAGAATTAAACGGAAGTGTCCGACCCGAGTGTACCAAGACCATGGAAGTAGTGCGGGAACGCTATTCCATCGAAGGGCATATCCGTGCGTTGAATGAATTGTATAGATCCTGTGGGGGATGAGAAACCCGTTGAAGAATGCGCTGCATGCGCTCAAGCATAACCGGAGGCACTTGGTGTATGCCCTGCTCCACCGGTTCTCGTGGTTGTTCCCGGATGACGAACGGTATCTGAAGCTGTATTACAAGTATAGCATGGATCGGGACCTGGACTTGGAGAATCCCACGACTTTCAACGCCAAGCAGCAGTGGTTGAAACTGTACAACCGGAAGGACATCTACACGACGATGGCCGACAAGGTGGCCGTCAAGGACTATGTCGCGGGCATCATCGGCTCCGACTATGTCATCCCCACCCTGAAGGTCTGGGACAAGCCCGGAGACATCGATTTCGACGCCCTTCCGGACCAGTTCGTGCTCAAGACAAACAATGATGGAGGATGTAACGGAGTCGTGGTCTGCAAAGATAAGAAGCGGCTGGACAAAAGGAAGGCGCTGAAGGAACTCCGGCATTCTTTCTGTTTCCGGAACCCGTACCTGAAAGCGCGCGAGTGGCCGTACAAGAATATCAAGAAATGCGTCTTTGCCGAGAAATACGTGGAGGACTCTCGTTTTCATGAACTCCGTGACTATAAGTTCTACTGCTTCTCGGGTGAGGCCAAGGTCATGCTCCTGGTTGCCGGAAGAGGCAGTAAGGAGGGAGCTACCTTCGATTACTATGACATGGACTGCCAACGTCTGGATTTCCATCAGGGCCATCCTGCTTTTGGGAAACCGCAGGAAATGCCGGAGAGTTTTGACCAAATGAAGGCGTTCGCCGAGATTCTTTCCAAGGATATCCCCTTTGTCCGAGTGGATTTCTATGAAGTGGACGGCCATCCATTCTTTGGAGAGTTTACCTTTTTTGACAGCGGCGGGACGGGCCCTTTCACCCCTGATTATTGGGATGAGGTTTTCGGTTCCTGGATCCAGCTTCCGCCCAAACAACAAGAGACAGGAAAATGAAAGTTTTGATTACCGGCGGCGCCGGATTCATCGGCAGCAACCTGTGCGAGCACTTTGTCGGGAAGGGCCACGACGTGACCTGCCTGGACAACCTCTCCACGGGCTTCCTGCATAATATCGAGCCTTTGAAGGCGGCTCCGAACTTCCGCTTCATCCAGGGCGACATCCGCGACCTGGACACCTGCCGTGAGGCGGTGAAGGGGCGCGACGTCGTGCTCCACGAGGCGGCGCTGGGCTCCGTGCCCCGCAGCATCAACGACCCGATCAACACCAACGCGAACAATATCGACGGCTTCCTGAACATGCTGGTCGCGGCGCGGGACGAGGGCGTGAAGCGCTTTGTCTATGCCGCCAGTTCCTCCACGTACGGAGACAGCAAGGAACTTCCCAAGGTGGAGCACCACATCGGCCGCCCCCTGTCGCCGTATGCCATCACCAAGTTTGTCAACGAGCTGTATGCCAATGTGTTCTCCTCCCTGTACGGGCTGGAGACCATCGGCCTGCGCTACTTCAACGTGTTCGGCCGCCGGCAGGACCCGAACGGGGCCTACGCGGCCGTGATCCCGCTCTGGGTGAAGGCGCTGATCCGTCACGAGTCTCCCTTCATCAACGGGGACGGCTCCTATTCGCGTGACTTCACGTACATCGACAATGTCATCCAGGCCAACGAACTGGCGGCGACGGTTTCCAAGGAGGAGATCGTGAAGCGTTCGACCCTGTACAACATGGACCTCCCGGCCAATGCGCCGCTGGATCTGGTGTTCAATGTCGCCTATGGCGGCAATACGACCCTGATCGACCTGTACAATTGCCTGCGGGAGAACCTGGCGAAGTTCGACCCGGAAATCGCCGGCATCGAGCCGACTTTCCGCGCGAACCGCGCCGGCGACATCCCGCACTCGCAGGCCTCCATTCTGAAGGCCCAGCGCGTGCTGGGCTACCAGCCCAAGTTCGACGCCCGCGCCGGCTTCGCCGCCGCGTGTGAATGGTATTGGAACAACATCCGATGAAAGTCCTTTTCGTAGCCAGCGGGAACAAGTCGCACGGGAAGTTCAACGCCTTCGTGCAGGCCCAGTTCGACTCCTTGCAGAAGGAGGGACTGGACATGCTGGCGTATCCCGTCGTGGGCCGTGGCTGGAAAGGATACCTCCGCAATTTTGGGGCGCTGCGGCGGCTGATTCTCAAGGAGAAGCCCGACGTGGTCCACGCGCACTACTCTTCCTGCGGTTATCTGGCGGCCTTGGCCGCCATGGGCCAGCCCTTGAAAAAGGTCGTGTCCATCCTGGGCAGTTTCCCGACGGAAAGCCGCAAACTCAGGTTTGTCCGTTTCTGCATAGACCATGTCTGGCATGCCACCATCGTCAAGTCGGAACGGACGCGGGCTCAGCTGGACAGGGAACTACCGGTCATCCCCAATGGTGTGGACCTGGATATGTTCCCTTTGACCAGCCAGGATGAAGCCAAGGAACGCATTGGTTTCGGCAAGGCTGGAAAATATATCATCTTTGTTTCTAATCCGGCCCGCCCCGAGAAGCAGTTCGGCCTGGCCGAAGAGGCTGTGCGGCTCCTGCATGACGATTCCGTCCACCTGGTTCCCGTGTTCGACAAGCCGCATGTCGAGATTGTCGACTATATGTGTGCGGCCGATGCGCTGATCATGACTTCCGCGAGCGAAGGCTCACCGAATGTCATCAAGGAGGCCATGGCCTGCAACTGTCCCATCGTGGTGACCGACGTCGGCGACGTACGGTGGGTGACGGAAGGTGTAGACGGCACCTACGTATCTGATACCTATGAGCCGGAAGAACTCGCCGGCCTGTTGAAAAATGCCCTGGGCTTCGGCGCCAGAACCCGGGGGAGAGAACGGATTGTCAGCCTAGGGCTGACGTCCGAATTGGTGGCGCAGAAACTCATCCGAATTTATACTGCCTGAGGATATGGTTCCTTATTTCCCGAGAAATATTGCATATCGCGCTATCGTCGTATATCTTATATCACTGGCTATTGTATCGGCTGTTTTCTTTCGATACATCATGTTGTGGGGGTATATCGTTCTGGGTATCACTTGGACTGTAGGTTTTTTCATGCTTACTGAGAAGTGGAGCTATGAATGGCGGGCCATCCCAGAGAAATTCTACCTGAAGTATCTGTTCCAGGCGGCGGTAATCATCCGGCTTGCATGGGTCGTTATCTCCTTTTTTTATTACAAGTCTGCGACGGGCATACCATTCGAGTTCGATGCCGCCGATTCTATCGGTTATCACGAAGAGGCTACCTGGTTGGCGACATCGGATTGGGCGGTTACGTGGGATTATTACTTCGGCTCCCAGTTCCATGGTGTCTCAGATATCGGTTATCCGCTTTATCTGAGCCTTGTATATAGGCTATTCGGCCCGGTCATCATTATTCCCCGCATTATTAAAGCCCTCATCAGCGCCTATACCTGCGTTCTCCTTTACAAGGTTACTTCGCGGATTGTCGGAGAAGACATGGGACGACTGGCCGGCATCATGTGCGCGCTCATGCTCAATTTCGTCGTCTACTGCGGCTACCACCTGAAGGAGACGGAAATGCTGTTCCTGGAAGTGCTTTTCCTGGAAAGGACCGATCATATGCTCCGTACTGCCAAGTTGACATTCTGGAATGTCCTTTGGCCCTCTCTTCTGGCGCTCAGCCTGTTCTTCTTCCGGACGGTCCTGGGTGCCGCGGCGGGATTTGCCATGGCGACGGGCGTCCTTCTCTCCAATGCGCCGGTTATGAAGAAGGGCCTGCGGAGAGCAGCCTTGGTTGGATGGGGCATTCTAGCCGTCCTGGTCTTTGGCGGCGGGACCATCATGACGGAACTCGAAGGATACTGGGAAGACCGGGGGGATAACCAGTCAACGCGGCGTTACGAACAGACGGTCCGTGGTAATCAGTGGGCCCAATATGCGACCGGAACGGTTATGGTGCCGATGGTGTTTGTCCTTCCTTTCTCCACGATGGTCAACGTGAGCGGGCAGTATGCGCAGCAAACCAAACATGCCGGTAACTATGTCCGCAATTTCATGGGCTTTTTCGCACTCCTTGCCATTTATGAAGCTTTCCGGAGGAAGCATTGGAGGGACCTCGCCTTGCCATTCTCTTTTGTCCTCGCCTATCTGGGCGTCGTTTCCTTGAGCGGCTTCAGTAATTCGGAACGGTTCCTCCTGCCAGGTATGCCTCTTTTAATCCTGGTTTGGACTTATGGTATTACCACATTGCGGAAACAGACTTTTAAGTATCTTCCTTACTGGTGTGTCGTGGTCGTCCTGATGGAAGTGGGCTGGGCCTACTTCAAGCTGGGCAGCCGTGGCCTGTTCTAAGCCGTAATCCGTGATGTCGAATCTCAAGGAATTCCTGATCCTGAACGGACTGTTCCCGCTGGGCGAGCTGGTCATGGGAACCTGCGCGACGCGCTGGCTCCGCCGGATCGCCCGGATGGAAAAGTGGACGCCGGCCGAGGTCAAAGCCTGGCAGGAGGAGCGCTTGCAGGCCTTTGTCAGGCATGCTTACGAGCATACGGCCTACTATCGGCGGCAGTTCGACTCCCTCGGCCTGAAGCCGGAGGACATCCGGACGAAGGATGACCTGAAAAAACTGCCCGTCATCACAAAGGAGACCGTGAATGCGCATTACGAGGAATTTATCCCCGACAACCTTTCTTCCTTCAAGTACCGCCTCAGCCGCTCCGGCGGCACGACGGGGGTTCCCATCCAGTACTACTGCGACGAGAACGTCTGGGGGTATGTGACGGCGGCGCGGATTTACCATTGGCGCAAGACGGGATACCGGTACGGCGATGCTTTCATCGCCCTGGGAAGCGCCTCACTGTTCTCGAAGGCGCCGTCCCTGCCGCGGCGTCTGTATGACAAGCTGCGGAACGAGCACCCGCTGAACTGTGTCAACATGACGGACGAGGTGTGCAAGGGCTATTGCGACTATATCAATAAGAACCGCATTCACTACATCTACGGCTACGCGGCGGCCATCTATATGTTTGCCGATTATGTCCGGAGGACGGGCGCCGTCCTGCCGGAGATCAAGGGCGTCTTCACGACCTCCGAAAACCTGACAGACCATTACCGGGAGACCATCGAACAGGTGTTCCGGTGCCGGGTGATGGATTGCTACGGCGCGCGGGATGCTGGCATTAACGCCTATGAGGATGGTTATCACCGGTATCGGATCGGCTACAATGCGATCGTCGAGCTCGTGGACGCTATCGAAGCGAATGTGGGAAGCGTCGTGACCACGAATATCCTCAATTACGCTTTCCCCTTGATCCGATACCGGTTCGGCGACGAGGCGGAACTCATTCCCGACGGCGAAGTGGAGGGCTATAACGGACAGATGCTCCGGCGGATCCTCGGCCGCTCGTCCCATGTCCTGCGGCTGGAGAACGGCCACCACCTGACGGCAACGGGGATCTCCATGATCATGAAGGAATTCGACATCAAGGCTTTCGACATCCGGAAAACGGGCGAGAATCAGGTCCTGCTCCGGATCCAGACCATCCCCGGGAAGTACACGGACGGGCAGGAGGCGGAAATTGTCAAGACCTTCAAGCGTTACCTGGGTGACGACTGCACGCTGGACGTGGAGTATGTCCCTGAGTTCGAGCCCAACGCGAATGGAAAAAGAACCTATTTCATGGTGTGACGGACGATGAGAATCCTGGTTTACCTGGGCCATCCCGCCCACTTCCACAACTACAAGAACACCATCGCGGCCCTGAAAGCGCACGGCCACGAGGTGGAGGTGCTCATCAAGAAGAAGGACATCCTGGAGGACCTGCTGCAGAATGCGGGGATTCCGTACCACAATATCCTGGAGGAGGGGAGAAAGGACTCCAAGGCTGGCATCTTCCTGGGCATCGTCAAGCGCGCCCTGCGGCTGAACCGGTTCTGCGGGAAGTTCCATCCGGACATCCTCACCGGGTCCAGCGTGGAGAATTCCTGGATCGGCCCGCTGCGCCGCATTCCCGTCATCAGCATCGGCGAAGACGATGCGGACGTGGTGCCGAACTATGCCAAGTTGACCTATCCCGGCGCCAGCGTCATCCTGTGCCCGACCACCTGCGGTTGCGGCAAATGGGAGAGCAAGGCCGTCAAATACCCCGGCTACCAGGAATTGGGCTACCTGCATCCGGACAATTTTACGCCCGACAAGGCGGTCGTCGCGAAGTACTTCGACCCGGAGAAGCCCTATTTCCTGATGCGTTTCTCCGGCCTGAACGCCCACCACGACGTGGGCATCCGCGGCATCAACAACCGCATCGCGGGAAAGCTCATCAGTCTCCTGGAGCCGCACGGCAAGGTTTATATTACCTCGGAGCGGCCTTTGGGGGTCGAATTCGAACCGTACCGGATCGCCATCAATCCGCTGGACATCCACCATGTGATGGCGTTCGCTGACCTGTATCTCGGGGACAGCCAGACGATGGCGGCGGAGGCCGGCGTCCTGGGAGTCCCGTTTGTGCGGTTCAACGACTTCGTGGGCCGGATCGGCTATCTGGCCGAGCTGGAGGACAAGTACCACCTCGGCTTCGGCATCAAGCCGGATGCGGAGGACAAGCTGTATGAAACCGTGGAGGGGCTCCTGGCGATGCCGGACCGGAAAGCCGTCTTCCAGGAGAGGAGGCGGCAGATGCTGTCGGAAAAGATTGATTTCGCCGTCTTCCTGACCGACTTTATTGAAAACTATCCCATCAAGACACGCCGATGAAAGACCATTTCCCCCTGGAATGGCGGGACCTGCCCCGCTACGAGGCCGCATCGCTGCTCGATTCGATGCGCCATTCCGCCCGTGAACACGGCTACAAGTCTTTCCTGTGGTTCGGCCTCGTCCGCCTGAAGGACCATTGGTTCAACAACTGGTCCATGCGGGCGCCCTGGGGCGGCGTGCGGAAATGGCTGCAGCGCAAGCGTGGCGTCAAGATCGGCAAGAACGTCCATTGGGGCACCCACGTGGTCGTCGACTATCCTTACCCGAACTATGTCGTGGTGGAGGACGGTGCGTCCATTTCCGGGAACGACTATCTCCTGGCGCACTGCAAGCCGTTGCCGTATCACGAGGACTGCGCGGAATCGTATGTGGCCCCGGTCATCGTTCATAAGAACGCCTGGATCGCCATCAACGTGACCATTCTCCCGGGTGTCGAGATCGGCGAAGGGTCGATCGTCTCCGCCGGCAGTGTGGTCAGCAAGAGCATCCCGCCGTTCACCGTGGCCAGCGGCAACCCGGCCAAGGTGGTGGCGGACATCGCCGAACTGGTGCGGAAGAACTACGCGCCGGAGGATTTTGAACGATTATTGCAAGAGAGAAAGAAGAAATACAAGATTTGACTATGGAACTGGAAAAGTTTGTCAAGGATTTCGCGAATCAGTTCGACGAGACCGATCCCGAGGCCATCACGGCGGAGACGGTCTACAAGGACCTGGACGAGTGGAGCTCGCTCATCGCCTTCACGGTCATCGCGATGGTGAAGGTCGAGTATGACAAGACCGTGACGGGGGCGGAACTCCGCCACTGCAACACGGTCGAGGACCTGTTCAACCTCGTCGCCGCCAAATAGATGGGCGCCTGGATCAGAGCCATTTCGTACTACCTCCCCGAGGAGACGCTGACCAACGAAACGCTGGCCGAGGCGTTTCCGGAATGGGACGTGGACAAGGTCTATAACAAGGTCGGCGTCCGGACCCGGCATCTGGCCGGGAAGACGGAAACGGCCGGGGACCTGGCGGAGAAAGCGGCCCGCAAGCTGTTCGAGGAGTACGGCATCGCCCCCGGCGAGGTCGATTTCCTCCTGCTCTGCACCCAGAGTCCGGACCACTTCCTGCCGTCGACGGCCTGCATCCTGCAGGACCGGCTGGGCATCCCCATCTCGGCGGGCGCCCTCGATTATGACCTGGGCTGCTCGGGCTGCATCTACGGCCTGGCGATGGCCAAGGGCCTGATCGTGGCCGGCCTGGCGTCGAACGTCCTCCTGCTGACGGCGGAAACTTATACGAAATACCTCCACCCGGAAGACAAGAGCAACAAGACCATCTTCGGGGACGGCGCCGCCGCCTGCCTGGTTTCCCGGGAGAAAGGCCTGGCCGGAATCGGTGATTTCGTGCTCGGGACCGACGGCTCCGGCGCCGCGAACCTGATGGTTCGCTCCGGCGCCGCGCGGCAGCCGGAGAAGACCGGTCGCTTCGCCATAGACGACGACGGCCATACCAACTACGAAGATTACCTGTACATGAACGGCAGCGCCATTTTCAACTTCACGTTGGAGACGGTGCCGCCGCTGATGAAGTCCCTCCTCGCCAAGAGCGGCCTGGAGAAGGCCGACGTGGACTATTTCGTGTTTCATCAGGCCAACAAGTATATGCTGAGCACGCTCCGGAAGGTCTGCGGCATCCCGGCCGACAAGTTCTATGTGGATCTGGAGGAGACGGGGAACACGGTCTCCTCGACCATCCTGATCGGTCTGAAAGAATGCCTGGAGACGGGCAGGATCGCTCCCAGCGCGAAAGTGATGATTTGTGGATTCGGGGTCGGGCTCTCCTACGGGGCCGCCATGTTGCAGTTTTAAGGATGGACTTTACCCTGGAGAAATACGCCGCGCTGCTCGATGCTTTGAAAGCCTATGGTTTCGAGTCCCTGGTCCTCCGCCACGACGTGGACCTGCTGCCCGGGAATTCCCTGCGGACGGCGCGCATGGAGGCGGAAAAGGGCATGCCCGGCATCTACTATTTCCGGGCCGTGCCGGAAAGCTGGGACGAGGGAATCATCAAGGAAATCGCAGCCCTGGGCCACGAGATCGGCTACCATTACGAGTCCCTGACCACCTGCGACGGGGATGTGGACGCCGCCTATGCCGATTTCTGCAAGAACCTGGAGGCGCTGCGGAAGCTTGTGCCGGTGAAGAGCATCTGCATGCACGGCAGCCCGCGGTCGCCTTACGACAGCAAGGATATCTGGAAGAAATACGACTATAAGGCCCTCGGCATCGAGAACGAGCCTTATCTGGACACGGACTTCTCGAAGGTGTTCTACCTCACGGATACCGGCCGCCGCTGGGACGGCTACAAGGTGAGTGTGCGGGACAAGATCCCGCAGTACCAGGATGAATGGAATGCCCGGGGACTGGCTTTCCACACCACGGACGACGTCATTGACGGCCTCCGGAAAGGCTTGATTCCCAAGGACCTGATGGTCACCGTCCATCCCCAGCGCTGGAACCCCTTCGGCCTGAAATGGGCGAAGGAGCTGGTGCTGCAGCATGCGAAGAATATCCTGAAAAGGGTGATTATCAGGCGTTCACACAAATAGTGATTGTCCATGAAAAAGAAATCGGCATTATACGAACGAATGCTCAAGTCCCGTTGGGAGTTGGGATTGGTAAGGGGCGGCATGGAAGCAGCCTTCTCGGATTCGCGGCTGACCGTTGACTGGATTGTCAATCCTTTCCGCGACAGATGGTTTGCGGATCCTTTCGTATTGGATGTGACGGAGGATTATGTGTATGTCTTGGCGGAAGAATACGAATTCAAGACCCGGAAAGGGCGGATTGCCAAATTGTCCGTCAATCGCCGGACGCTCAGGATCGATGATTTCGTGATCGTCCTGGAGTTGCCGACCCACCTCTCTTTCCCGAATATCCTTCGGAAGGACGGCCATGTCTATGTGTATCCGGAGAGTTGTTACAGCGGCAAGCTGGATCTATACGAATATGACCCGGACCAGGAGAAACTTGTCTTTGTCCAGACAATCTGTGACGATGCCGTATGGGATTCTTCCATGGTGGAACTTCCGGGATCATCCCTGTTATTCGCCGCGAAACAGGATGATTATCACCTGGATGTCTATGCTTGGGATGCCGACAAGTCACGTTACGTCTTTTCCCGGTCCGTTATTTCTCAGGACAAGAGTTCTCGAATGGCAGGGCAGCCGTTCCAGCATGACGGAAAACTGTATATCCCGACGCAGTATTGTGAAAGGGTATATGGCGGCGGCGTCGTGATCAAGGAAGTTGTATCCGACGGGGGAACACTGTCTTTCAAGGCGGTCAACAGGCTGGAGTCGCCCCATCCGAAGCGGAAAGCCAAGATGCATACTTGGAATGGATACAAGGGCGTTGTCATCATTGATGTCGGGGGATTTGACTATCCCTGGTTCGGAGATACGATGAGGAGAATAAGCCTTTGGCGAAAGAAGATCAGAAACAGAAAATGAGATGAATCGACTGAATCAACATCTTTTTATTGTCATCTCTGGCGATAACGGGAATGCGCTGGGTGTAGTCCGCGCCTTGGGAGAGGCAGGGATCAAGCCTGTCCTGATTTATCTGGTCGAGGAGACTCATCTTCCCCTGTTGATCAAGAGCCGGTATCTGGATGTCGTTCACAAGGTCCATTCCTATGAAGAGGGAGTGGATCTCCTGCTGGAGAAATACCGGGGAATGGACCCGAAGCCTTTTGTCTATTCTTGCGATGATCTTCTCCAGTCGGTCATAGACTGGAGATATGATGATCTCAAACCGCATTTCCATTTCTTCCAGGCGGGAGAACGAGGGCGGATCAATCATCTGATGAACAAGAAAGTAATCTGTGATGTGGCTGCGTCCTGTGGCTTCCAGGTACCCAAGAATGAGGTCCTCAAGAAGGGGGAACTTCCCAAGACGCTTTCTTATCCGGTCATCACCAAGACGTTGATGTCCATCATGGGCGCCTGGAAGGCGGACTCGTTCATTTGCCGGAATGAAGAAGAACTGAAGGAGGCTTATCAGAAGATTGCGGCGTCGGACTTGATTGTGGAGGAGTTCATCGATAAAAAGAACGAATTATGTCTGGAAGGATTCTCCGTCAACGGCGGCGAAGACGTGTTTATCCCGTACGGCATATCCTATTTCCGTTTCCGACAGGGCGGCTACGGCCATTCCATGTGGTGCAAACTGCTGGAAGATGAGGATTTGAAAGCGCGCGTCCGGGAAATGCTCCGGAAATGCCGATATGAGGGGTGCTTCGAAGTGGAGTTCCTGATCGACCAGGAGGACAGGCTCTGGTTCCTGGAAGTGAATTTCCGCTATTCGTTCTGGAATTATGCCTTGACTTATGGCGGGATGAATTACCCCATGATGTGGGCGGAATCGATGGAAGCCGGAAAGATTGTTCCTCCGGAGGAATCCTCTTTTTCCACGCTGCCTGTCAAAAAGTACTTCACGGCTATCAGTGAACCTGGGGATTTCGCCCAATGTGTGATAAAGGGGCAGGTCCCATTCCATAAATGGCTGTCCGAGGTAAGGAAAGCGGACATGCTGTATTTCTACAATCCGAAAGACCGGGCTCCCGCATGGTCGTTCTGGATCAATAAGATCAAGCGGAAAATCAGGAAACAGAAAGTTACGGAATAATACCCTATATTACGAAGCAAATGATTAACGTTATCGGCCTGGGCTATATCGGCCTTCCCACGGCGCTGATGCTGGCTTCCCATGGACAGGAAGTCGTCGGGACGGATTACAACAAGGAACTGGTCGCCACGCTGAATGCGGGCAGGACGACCTTCAAGGAGGACGGGCTGGACGAACTGTTCGCCGCCGCCGTGAAGGGCGGGATCCGGTTCACGACGGAATACCAGCAGACGGACATGTACATCGTTTCCGTCCCTACTCCGTATGACAAGTTTTCCAAGAAGGTGGATCCCTGCTATGTGGTCGCCGCGGTGAAGCAGGTTCTGTCCGTCTGCCCGGACGGGGCCACGGTCGTGGTCGAGTCTACGATCTCTCCCGGCACCATCGACAAGTCCGTCCGTCCGGTGATCGCCGAGAGCGGCAAGCGGATCAATCTGGTCCATGCCCCCGAGCGCATCATCCCGGGCAACATGGTCTACGAGCTCCTGCACAACAACCGCACGATCGGCGCCGACGACAAGGCGGTGGGGGAGAAGGTCAAGGCCTGCTACGCCAGCTTCTGCCAGGGCGAAATCGTCGTCACGGACATCCGGACGGCCGAGATGACCAAGGTCGTGGAGAACACTTTCCGGGCCGTGAACATCGCCTTTGCCAATGAGCTCGCCCGCATCTGCCGGCACGACAACATGGACGTATACGAGATCATCCGCATCTGCAACATGCACCCGCGGGTGAACATCCTGCAGCCCGGCCCCGGCGTGGGCGGCCACTGCATCAGCGTGGACCCGTGGTTCCTGGTGGGGGACTATCCCAGCCTCGCCAAGGTCATCGACGAGTCCATGAAGACGAACGACGGCCAGCCCGCCTTCGTGCTGAACCGGATCCACGAGATCATGAAGGAGAACGGCATTACCGACACCCGTCGCGTGGGCCTGTATGGCCTCACCTACAAGGAGAATGTCGATGATGTCCGCGAAAGCCCTACGCTGCAACTGCTTGAGTGCCAGGAACGTCATCTGGCCGAACCGCTGAAGGTCTACGACCCGCTGATTGAAAAGGACCTCGTGAAAAACCAGTATCACGACTTCGATGCCTTCCTCGCCGACGTGGACATGGTCGTGGTCATGGTCAAGCACGACCAGATCAAGGGCTGCTGGGACAAGTTCGCCGGAAAGGTGATCCTGGACTGCCACAACATCTGCCCGTTGGAAGGGGTTTATCACATCTAGTCTGTCATTCTGAGCGAAGCGTGAGAATCTCATGAAGAAGATAATGCTCGTTTTCGGAACCCGCCCGGAGGCCATCAAGATGTGCCCCCTGGTGAAGGAGTTCCAGAAATACCCCGGGGATTTCGAGACGCTCGTCTGCGTGACCGGACAGCACCGGGAGATGCTGGACCAGGTGCTGCAGATCTTCGGCGTGAAGCCGGACTTCGACCTGAACATCATGAAGCAGGGGCAGGACCTGTACGACGTGACGTCGCGGGTGCTCCTCGGCATGCGGGAGGTCCTGGACGAGGCCAGGCCCGACGTGGTGCTGGTCCATGGGGACACGACCACCTCGATGGCCGCGGCGATGGCGGCGTTCTACCGCCAGATCCCCGTCGGCCATGTGGAGGCCGGCCTGCGGACGCACAATATCTACAGCCCCTGGCCGGAGGAGATGAACCGGCAGATCACGGGGCGGATCTCGACTTACGACTTCGCGCCGACGCCTTTGAGCCGGCAGAACCTGCTGGACGAAGGTGTTGATCCTGAGAAGATTACGGTGACGGGGAATACCGTCATCGATGCGCTGCACTGGGTCGTTGAAAATGTGATGGAAAAGGGCTATGTGCCCAAGGATCCTTCGGTCGCCGCGCTTCCGCGCGGGGATCGCCGGCTCGTGCTCATCACCGGCCACCGCCGGGAGAATTTCGGAGAAGGCTTCATCAACATCTGCACCGCCATCCGGGACCTGGCGGCCAAGTATCCGGAAGCGGATTTCGTGTATCCGATGCATCTGAATCCGAATGTGCGGAAGCCGATCCGGGAAGTGTTCGGGGAGATGGCCGATCAGGTCGGCCATGACGGGCGCGTTATTCCCGGCTTGACCGGGAATCTCTTCTTCATCGAGCCGCTGGATTACCTGGATTTCGTGTATCTGATGTCCCGGAGCTACCTGGTCCTCACGGATTCCGGCGGCATCCAGGAGGAGGCGCCGGGGCTCGGGAAGCCGGTCCTGGTGATGCGGGACACGACCGAGCGGCCAGAGGCGCTGGAGGCCGGAACGGTGCGTCTGGTGGGTACTGATTACGACCGGATTATGGCCGAAGTTTCCGCCCTCATGGATGACCCCGCCCACTATCGGGCGATGAGCCAGGCCGTGAACCCCTACGGGGACGGCAAAGCTTGCCCCCGGATTGTGGTGAAATTCAAATAAAATGCTTATTTTTGCAGGTTGAATAATTTGATAAAAACAATACGCCATATGGAAATGAAGAAAATGTTCCGGACGGGAATCGTCCTCGCGCTGGTCGCCTTGTCGGCCGTTTCCTGCGTCACGAACCGGAAGATCGCTTATCTCCAGGACATGAAGCATGCGACCCAGATCGAACTGGAAAACCGGTTTGAAGCGGTCATCAGCCCTTATGACGAACTGGATGTCATCGTCTCCAGTTTCGATCAGGAGCTGGCCCGGCCTTTTAATCTGCGAACCTCCAGTTCAGGTACCTTCTCCGGTTCAGGCTTGGGTTATTTGGTCGATCAAAATGGAGATATCGAGCTTCCTGTTCTCGGAACGATTCGTGCCGCCGGCATGACCCGGCTCAAGCTGCAGGAGCACATCAAGAATATGCTGATTGCCGGTGGCTACATCAGCGACCCTTATGTGATGGTCCGTTTCCGTAATTTCAAGATTTTCGTCCTGGGATCCAATGGAGGCCGATCCATCACCATCCCCGAGGAGCGCTGTACTTTCCTGCAGGCCCTCGCCATGGCCGGCGACCTGAACGTCTATACCGACCGCACTAAGATCATGGTCCTTCGCGAGGTCGATGGCCAGATGGTCTCCCGCTACCTGGACCCCCGTTCCTCCAAGGTTTTCGACGATCCGTTCTTCATGATGCAGCAGAATGATATCATCATCACCCGGAACACGGGCTATCGGAACTTCCAGCAGTCCTGGAGCATGCTGGGTACGGTATTCTCCGTCTTCTCCACTATCACCGGCCTGACGTCCACCTACTTTGCTGTCCGGGCCTATCTGAATTCGAATAAAAATCAGTAATCCTCGACCGATCCATGGCTATCAACCAAGATAACAAAAGCGACCTCTCTTTCATTGAAAAAAAGGATGCCAATTCCCTTTCGGGAAAGGACATATTCTATACCATCGTCCGGAATCTTCATTGGCTGATTCTCAGTGCCGTCATCTGTGCCGGCATCGCCTATTACCGGAGCGACCGGGCGGACCGGATTTATGAGAGCCATGCCAAGATCCGCCTGAATTCCGTCACCCGGAACCGGCTGGAGAGCGGGACCACGACGCTGGAGAACATCACGAATCGCCGCGTCGCTATCACGATGAACGCCATCAACGACGAAATCATCGTCCTCCGTTCGGAAACCCCGATGCTGGAAGTGGCCAAGAACCTGGGCCTGGGTACGACCTACCACTACCAGACCAAGCTCGTCAAGCGGATGAAGGACCTGTACAAGGAGTCCCCGATCCGGGTCGAGATGCTGGACATCAGCGAAACGGACAATGCGACGGCTCTCGTGACCGTAAGCAAGGATTCAAGTTTCGTTATCCAGATTGGCGAGTTCGAGCCGGTGGACGGCCATCTCGGCGATACGGTGTCCACCAGCCTGGGCCGCATCTCTGTCAAGCCTACCTGGGCTCTTCGTGAACTGTATTACGATAATCCGATTACGGTCCGTCACCGCAATATCAACAGTGTGGCGGAATCTTACCGGAACAAGGTGAGTGTGACCAGAAACAGCTCCTCCGATGGTATCATCAACCTTTCTCTCCACGATACATCCCCGCAGCGGGCGGCCGACATCCTGAACGAGATGATCGCTGTCTACAACGACAACACCATCGAAGAGAAGAAGGAAATCATCCAGCAGACGTCCGACTACATCAACTCCCGCGTTGCGCAGTTGGACCGGGACTTGGGCGCACAGGAGTCCCAGATCGCGAGCTTCAAGAGCCAGCACCAGATCCTGAATCTCAATGACTACGGCAAGTCCTACCTGAGCCAGAGCATCGAGTCACAGGAGGAAATCAACCGGATCAACGCGCAGATTTCCCATGCCCAGTACCTTCTTCAGCTGACCGCTTCCAATACGGAGAACAAGCTGTTCCCGGTCACCGTGGACATCAAGGATGACCATATTAACAGCACCATCCGCAAGTTCAACGAGCTTGTCCTCAAACTGGACAAGTACAAGGAAACCGGCACGACCAACAACCCGATTGTCAGGGACCTGCAGACGGAGATGGCTTCGCTCAAGGCGAACCTGAACCAGCTCCTCTCCTCCTACATCGGCGCGATGCAGCAGCAGATTGGCGGTGTCCAGGCGCTCAGTCAGATGGCGGCCGACAAGGTCCGGCAGGTTCCGGGCGGACAGCTCTATATCGACAATCTCTCCCGCGTCCAGGGCATCAAGGAGCAGCTGTACATCACCCTCCTGACCCGCCGTGAGGAGATGCTCATCAGCCAGCCTTCCCTGACCGGCAACGCCAAGGTTATCGACAAGGCGCGCGTCAACAGCGTTCCTATTTCCCCGAACACGCGGCGGAGCGTCCTGATGGGCTTGCTGATCGGCCTCCTGATTCCTGTTGCGATTTTCCTCCTGCGCCGGATGCTGGACACCAAGGTCCGCGTCCGCAAGGATGTCGAGGCCTACACCGACATTCCGATCCTGGGTGAAATCCCGGCCAAGGACAAGAAGGATACCCGTGAACTGGTCGTGACCGACAAGGGCCGCGATACGATGACGGAAGCCTTCCGTATCCTGCGAAGCAACATCGAGTTCACGCGGGTGCCCGGCCAGAAGGCCACGTCCTATCTGTTCCTCTCCCTGATGGAAGGATCCGGCAAGACGTTCCTCACCACCAACCTGGCGGCCAGCCTCGCGCAGGTGGAGAAGAAGGTCATCCTGCTGGACCTCGACCTCCGCAAGGGTACGCTCACGCACAACATCGCCAGCCGGAAGCTCCCGGGCTTCTCCACGTACCTTTCCGCGAAGACCGACGACATCGAGAGCATCATCAGCCATGACGTCGTGGCTCCGGGCGTGGACACCATCCTGTCCGGCTCCCTGCCTCCGAATCCTGCCGAACTCCTGGCCAGC
>JAEEGJ010003412.1_pt1 | contig 61803 bp, 47 predicted proteins | sample 8958761 | NCBI WGS metagenome assembly JAEEGJ01 (sample SAMN16246546, study PRJNA631951) | gut metagenome | biome: gut microbiome; feature: rumen; material: RS-attached | host: Bos | place: Iran: Karaj | collected 2018-10 | reverse complement strand
CTGCCAATGGTGTCATCCTTGTCACCACCAAGAAGGGTCAGCAGGGTGCTCCGAAGATCAGCTATTCGGGCACCGTGGGCGTGACTGACGAAGTGGCTCGTCCAAAGATGCTTTCGGCTTACAATTATGGTCGTCTGTGGAATGCCGTGAAGGCAGCCGACCCAAAGAATACGACACTCAACCGATTGACCGACCTTTTCCAGTCGGATGAACTTGCAGCCATGCAGGGCCTCAGCTATGACCTGCTCGACAAGTATTGGAGTTCGGCATTCACCCAGAAGCATTCGGTCAATGTCAGCGGTGCTACCGAGCGTGCTTCCTATTTCGCAGGCATCAGCTATTTCGACCAGGATGGTAACCTTGGCAAGCTTGACTACAGCCGTTGGAACTATCGTGCAGGCGTCGATGTCAAGCTCGGCAATTGGGTGAAGGCCAACCTTACTGTCAGCGGTGACAATGGAACCAAGAATACCCCGCTCGTAAAGGTCGGTGGCACAAGCAGCGAGAAGGACTACAACCTGCTGCTCACTCATCCTTATTATATTCCCGAGGATGTCGATGGCAAACCCATCGCATCTTATGGTCCCACCAATTCTTCGGTGAACAGCGACCAGTACTATTCGTTCAACACGCTCCAGGAGAATGGCGACTACAGCAAGACGGTGAACAACAACACTTCTTTCAGCGGCAGCCTTGACCTCGACTTCGGATTCTGGAAGCCACTGAAGGGACTCACCGCCCGCTTCACCTATTCGAAGAGCATCAACAACAGCAAGACCAACCAGTACGGTACGGACTATACCATCTATACCCTCCACAACCGTTACGGAACGGGTTCGCACCTCTACACCCCGACGGGTGCCGGCTATGGCGACGACGTTGTGCTTGCTCTCGACAACTTCACGGCAATGACCATTTCGAATGGTTCGCCATCGTTCCTGTCGCGCAATACCAATCGCACCGACAACTATCAGATCAACTTCAACGTCTCCTACAACCGCGACTTCGGTCAGCATCATGTAGGCGCCCTGTTCTCGATAGAGCGCAGTGAGGCCGAGAACGAGTATCTCTATGGTTACGTCAGCGATCCTTATCCGTTCACCACAGGCCAGTCCAATTCGGCTGAGGCCAACACCAAGATCGTCACCTTTACTCGTGCAGAGTCAGGTACCCTTTCCTACATCGGTCGAGCCAACTATGCTTACGCCGACAAGTATCTGTTCGAGTTCCTGTTGCGTTCGGATGCTTCCACCAAGTTCGCTCCCGAGAACTATTGGGGTACGTTCCCATCGGCTTCTATCGGTTGGGTACTCTCCAAGGAGTCGTGGCTGGCTGATCGTCCCGGTATCGATTACCTGAAGCTTCGTGCTTCGTTTGGTCTGACTGGTCGTGACAACACGGCAGCTTGGCAATGGATGCAGGTCTATGCTCAGGATGCCAACCGTGGCCCTGCTTTTGGTTCAGGCACCAGCCAGGAGACCCTCAACCGCATCACCATCAACAAGAACAACTCGGCTGTGAACCGTGACGTCCATTGGGATAAGTCGTACAAGGGCAATATCGGTATTGACTTCAATACGTTCAACAACCGACTGGGCATCAACATCGATGCTTACTATACCTGGAACCGCGAGATGTTGCTTAACCTCAACAAGTCGGTTTCGACCATCATCGGTACCCAGACTGCGGCTCTCAACGTTGGCGAAATGGACAACTATGGTATCGAACTTTCGCTCAACTGGAAGGACAAGATCGGCAAGGACTGGAAGTACAAGATTGGCGTCAATACGGGCTATAGCGACAATAAGGTGCTCAACATTGACTGGGCTACTGAGTACATTTATCGTCAGATGCAGCGCAACAAGCGCTCCGACGTCGGCCTCTGGGGCCTGCAGTGCCTGGGTATGTTCCGCAGTTATCAGGAAATCGACGAATACTTCGACCGCTTTGGCATCTCCAGTTACCTTGGCATGAGCAAGGATCAGGTGAAGCCCGGTATGCTCATCTATAAGGATGTGCGCGGACCACAGCAGGCCGACGGAACGTATGCCGCTCCTGATGGCATTGTCGATAAGGACAACGACCAAGTGCAGATCTCAACCCGCTCGAGCAATCCTTGGGGCTTTACGACCAACTTCTCGGTAGAGTGGAAGAGCCTCTCCGTCACCGGACAGATTTCGGCTTCGTGGGGCAGTTACAGCACCATCCCATCGGCTGCTCTCAAGCCGGGCGATGGTCTTGACTACACCAACATGCCTTCGTTCTGGAATCCTGATGACATGTATTCCTATCAGGATGTGCGCGATGCCTCGGGCAATGTCGTGGTCAATGCTAATCGTGATGCCAAGTATCCAAACCTCGCTTACTCCAGCATCAATGCCACCACATCGACATTCTGGCGTATCAGCAATACGGATGTTCGCCTGAATCGTCTCACCCTTGCCTACTCACTTCCCAAGGGTTGGGTCAAGAAGATGGGTGTCGATGGTATCCGTATCAATGTGACGGGCCAGAACATCATTTCGTTCTACAATCCCTATCCCGACCACTTCACCGACAAGATGGCAGGCGGCTACGGCACCTATCCGAATCTTCGCAAGTGGACCTTTGGTCTTAGTCTGAGCTTCTAATCCGAAATAACGATAACTAATACGAAAACAATTATGAAGAATCAAAATATCCGTCTCTTCAGCCTCCTCGCCCTTGCGGCAGCAGCCCTGTCTTCGTGCAGCGACTCGTTCCTTCAGGAGAAGAAGAACTACGATAACGTGAACGTCGATATCTATAATTATTACGAAGGATGCAATGCCCGCGTCAGCGATGTCTATAGCTGGTGCCTGCCCGATGTGACGAGTGGAGCTAACTGGAAGTACAATTGCACGGGTGGTGCCGACGACCAGTCGAAATCGACCGAAGAATATTCGGGCTTCAGCGTCTTTGTCAATCCCGATGCCGAACTTTCGGTGATGGGAGGTAACTCGGTGCCCGACTATTTCCACTATAGTTCGAACAATATCCAGGCTTCTGTCTGGGGCCGTATCCGCAACATCAACGATGTCATCCAGGGCATCGAAGGCGGTTCACTTCCTCAGGAGGAGAAGGACATGTTCTTGGGTCAGGTATATTTCTTCCGCGCCTGGTGCTTCTATCAGCTCGTCAAATGGTATGGTGGTGTGCCCATCATTGACTGGGTGGATGAGCCCGTTGAAGGCACACAGTATCCGCGCGGCAGCGCAAGCGCGTGCATCGAGTTCATCTTGGAAGATCTTGAAAAGTCGGCCACCATGCTCGAAGCTTCCACTCTCGATGGCGGTTGGCGTTCGGCTGACGACTGGGGCCGCATCACCACTGGTGCAGCTTTGGCCCTCAAGGGTCGTGTACTTCTGCTTTGGGCAAGCCCTCTCTTCAACCGTAAAGGCGATGAGAGCCGCTGGATTAATGCTTACAACCAGATGAGTGCCGACTTGGCTAAGATTCAGCGGTGTGGTTATGGCCTTTATGAGGATAGTGGTGCCAACGGAGCAGCCTTTGCCGCCCTTTTCTCGTTGACTCGCAGTAGCGAAGCCGTCTTCCAGACCTGCTACAATACCATCCAGTCGGGCGATACGCAGAAGAACTCCACATGGGAGCGCAGCATCCGTCCGAAGAACACTTCTGGTTCCGGTCTGAATCCCTCTGCCATGATTGTTGATATGTTCCCGATGGCCGATGGGCGCCGTCCTTCATCGTGCGATACGTATTCCAAACTTCAGGCCTCTGACTATGCCTACAACCCCAATTTCCCATTCATGGATCGTGATCCGCGATTCTATCGTACCTTCGCCTTCCCTGGCGTACGTTGGGCTTACAGCGGCGATGCTACTTCGGCCGATCCTAACAACCCAAGTTACAACAAGGGTCTCGATTACGAACTTTGGAACTACGTATGGTACACCACTGCCGATGATCGCGACAATATCGAGTCGGGCAATAACTACGGTGCCGAGAATCTCCTTGCCAACGTGAAGGGCATGTATGTGCGCAAGCGTTCGGATGATGCCGACGTGAATCCTTCTCCGCTCTACAGTTGGGGAGCTTCGACAACAGTATCCGGCTTCACTTACTCCGCAGCTCCTTACATCGAGATTCGTTATGCCGAAGTGCTGCTCAACCTCGCAGAGGCCGCTGCCGGAGCCGGTAAGATGGGAGAGGCTGTCGAACTCCTGCGTCAGATTCGCCGTCGCGTAGGTTACACGGGTGATTGCGGACTTGATGCCAACCTTTCGAGCGATCAGGCTGCCTGCTTGTCGGCTGTGCTCTACGAGCGTCAGATTGAGCTCGCCTACGAAGGAAAGCGCTTCGACGACCTGCGTCGCTGGATGCTCTTCGATGGCGGTGCCAATGTTTCTGAAATCAATGGTGCTCCTTCGACATGGACACTTACCGGTTGGGGCGGCAACACCTGCACCTACCTTGGCTTCAAGCCGCTCAATGGACAACGTCGCGAGAATCTGGAGTTCCGCGTGAGCGAAGAAACCGTCAAGCAGGGTCTTGGTGGCACAACCATCAATGACGACCCACTCGTGTTCGAACTCAACGACCAGGAGATCAGTCGTCCGGCAGCCATCGACCTTCGCTATGATCTTGCCGACCAGTGTAAGGCAATGAAGAACTTCTATTCTGACTTCCTTGTACGCAAGACCAAGAAGGGCGATTCCTATACTAGCGACCACATGGAGGAATACATGCATTTCTTTGCTAAGTATTACTTCCTCGGCCTTCCACAGGCAGCACAGGCTTCGGATGCAGGCTTGCAGCAGACTATCGGTTGGGAGGATTACAACCAGGGTGGTGCCAATGGCACTTTTGATCCGCTTGCTGACTAAAAACAGTACCCCACCGGCAACGGTGGGGTAGTTTGATTCAATATGAACAGATTCCTTTCAATTATCCTCGTGGCTCTCGCGTGTACATTATATAATAATATATACGCGCAGAACGTCGAAGTGAACAGTGAGGGACGCGATACTTCGTACGTTGCGTCCATCACTTCGCGCAGCGAGAAGAACATTTCCAGTCTGGAGCTCGCTGAGCCTGCCAAGACCAATGTGCGCAACCTGGTTATTAATCGCTATTTCGAACTGAACGATATCTATGCCGAGCGCGATACGCTCATCAATCAGGCCAAGCGCACCTTGACGGGCGATGAGAAGAACCGAGCTATCGATGCCGCTCGTTCGGCCTGTGACAGCAAGCTCTATCGCAGCCACTTCGCCTTCCCTGCCAATCTGGGCATTTATCTCAGCCATGAGCAGATCATCGCCATCTTCGATGCTATGACCTATAATAAGGTGCAGGTGACTTACGATGCCTATTGTGACATGATTCCGAGTCTCACCGGCGAGGAGAAGGCGCAGATGTATGCTTGGCTTTGCGAAGCTCGCGACCTGGCCATCGATGCCGAATCGTCGAACAAGAAGCATGAGGTCTTCAACAAGTACAAGGGCCGCATTAACAATTATCTCTCTGCCCGAGGCTACGACATCACTCAGGAACGTAAGGCTTGGGAAGAGCGCGTGAAGGCTCGGGGAGGAACGCTTTGAGAAGCTTTTTCATCGAAGAATACATCGAAATGAAGGATTTCGTCGAAAATACTACGGTATTTCGTCGAAATCCTTTTTTATATCTGCCGTTTTTGTCTCATCTTTGCAGTGTCAAAAGACAAGAACAACAGTATTAACAATAAAAAATAAAACAATTATGAAAAAGATTTTTGCAATCATGTTCAGCATCGTAATGATGACAGTGTGTGGTAACGAAGTAAAGGCTCAGACCAATGACGCCCGGCAGAACTACGAGGTTTCAGGCAGCTTGACAAGTACGAGCCGCAAGAAGTTGAACAAGATATATAACGTCGAACTTTATCGCTTGTTGAATGGAGAAAGTGATTACGTGGCATTCAGCGAGGTGAAGGGTAACGACATGTTCAAGTTCAATGTCCGCGAAGAGGGCGCTTACAAGGTCAAGATCACCGACAACAATGGAAACAACGTCATGGGTCGTGTGTTCGTCATCAACAATGAACATCCCACTTTCGAGATCGGTCAGTACGATGTAGCAACCGGTAAACGTGTTGTGGACCCCGATTTACAAGCCAATAAAGACAATTGATTGAGTAGATTGTGGAGCCTTGGTGTGAGATGCATCGGGGCTCTTTTTTCTTATTATTTATGTCTTTGATATAATAATTGCAGCGGTTCTACGTTATACTATAAAAGTCACCTCTCCTATGCATAGTTATCGTCGTCAGGATATCATCTTGCTTTTCTTCCAGATTGTTGTCTGGATATTCATCATACTGGCTCCCACAGGAGTCCAGTATCTCATTCATCCTGTAGGTAATATCCATTTATACCTGATTTCCGGAGCATGGGTAATATCGCCGTTTGCTTTTCTTTATTTTGCATGCTTTTATCTGCTTATTCCCCGTCTATACGATCGCGGACGATACGTGTGGTTCGTGTTGGCTGTCATCGCACTTATAGCCATCAGCAATTTGCATCTTTTTTGTTTCGATCATTCGAACATAGAAGAATTGCCTGAGATGATAGTCATCGGAAAAAACACATTTACTTCTGCTTTGATTTCGCTTGATATCATTGTTGTGGTTACAACAATGTTTCATCGAAAGTATATCCGTGCATCCCGCAGGCAGCGAGAACTCGAGGAAGCGCAGCGCAAGAGCACCGAGGCCGAATTGGTATGGCTTAAGAATCAACTTAACCCGCATTTCCTTTTCAATTCGCTCAACAACATCTCCTCTTTGACACAGATTGATCCCGATCAGGCGCAGGAAGCCATCGCACAACTTTCGGACCTTTTGCGCTATGCTCTTTACGAGAGCCAGAAGCCACTTGTCCCGCTTGCCGGTGAGGTGGAATTTATGCAGAACTACATTGCCATGATGAAGCTGCGATGCAGTGACAAGACCGAGGTGAACGAAGACTTTCAGGTTGGTACAGGTCACGAACAGATTGCTCCGCTGCTTTTCGTCTCGTTTATCGAGAATGCCTTCAAGCACGGAACGAGCAGCAATCATGCTTCACGCATCAGCGTTCGACTGCATGCGAGCGATGGAAAGATTGTGTTCGATTGCCGCAATACCAATTTCCCGAAGGATGAAAGTGATCATAGCGGTTCAGGCATTGGACTTGAGAATACCCGTCGCCGCCTTGACCTCTGTTATCCAGGCAAGTATGCGTGGGAGCAAAAGATAGTGAATGAAGATTATTGCATCAAGATAGAGATTACTGTATGACCTGTATGATTGTCGATGACGAGCCATTGGCTGTCAAGTTGCTTGAAACATTTGTCGGACGAACTTCCGACTTGGAACTGAAAGGCTCTTTCACCGATTCCATCGAAGCATTGGATGTGCTAGCTCGTGAACCGGTGGACTTGCTCTTCCTCGATATCCAGATGCCAGACCTCAATGGGATGGAGTTGGCGCACGCCATCGATACCGCTCGAACCCGTGTCATCTTCACTACGGCTTTCAAGGACTATGCTTTCGAAAGTTACGAGGTCAATGCCCTTGACTTCCTGCTCAAGCCTATCCGATATATCAAGTTCCAGGCAGCAGTCGAGAAGGCTCGAAACTATTTTGCGATGAAGGAAAGCGCGAATACAGCGGCTACCCAGTCGTCGCAGCCAAGCAGCAAGGAGGATGACTTCATCTTCCTGCGTGCCGATGGCGAGCTGCATCAGATTGCCCTTGCGCGTATTCTTTACGTCGAAGGGATGAAGGATTACCTGAAATTCTTTATTGAAGGAGTGCGCAAGCCCATCATCACGCACATGACGATGACGGCTGCTGAGGAGATGCTGCCCGAAGCGGGCTTCATGCGCATCAATCGTTCCTACATCGTTTCTCTGAGTCATATACGCAGCATCGACCGAAACGATTGTGTCTATATCGGAGAACAGATTATCCGTGTCACCGAATCCTACAAGGAACAATTCAATCAGTATATCACGAAAAGGACATCTAGATAATCAAGATGCTCTAAATGTTCTAGATGGACTAGATTTTCAGCCTCAGTTGCAGCCAAAGGTCCTGCTGCGTGTTGCTGTTGATTTCCTGCAGGCCGCTGCTGATGGTGGCACGATTCGCATAGTTTGTCATTGCCCATTTTAGGTCCACATTGATATGTGGGCCTATTTTTAGGGTTCCAGTCACGCTGTAGCGCACCCCTTCTCCGTAGAGCATAGGCAGACCGAAGCCATAGAGGATGGCTTTCTCGGTGAGGTAGATTCGGCTGTTGTAGTCATCGGTGTGGAAATAGCAGGCCTGTCCGACGAGCGAGAACGGGCAGCTTTTCCAAATCCTACAGTTCCAAGTGAACGATTGGCTCACGGCATAGCCGTAGGAATTGGTAGCTACGTTGTCCTCTTTCTTATTATAAATACGTGCGCGAAGCTGTGTCCTGCTGGCGAGCGATTCGTTGGGCTGGATGTTGAGCATCCCATCGAACGAATGCCGGATATAGTCTGCTTTCTGCTTGATGCGATAAGAGAATGATCCATTCACCTTGCGATGGGTGTCAATCAGGCGGATCATGCCTTCCAATCCTTGGGAGTGGCTGTCGCGAATGCCGTATTGCGGCTGTCCGAACCAGTAGTAGTCCAGCATGCTTTGCAGTTGCCAATGGGCCGAAAGCTGTCCGTCGAAATTCAGCGTAGTACCCTGTTCCCCCTGCATCTCACTATTCTCGCCCAATGCCGAGCCATGGATTTGCCGGTATTTCAGGTCATAGTAACGATAGAGAAGCGTGGAGACCCAATTGTCGTTCAGTTTATATTGTAGGGCAGTCAGATTGGCAATAGCACCTTTGTCATCAATTGCAAATTCTCCACGCAGAAAACCACCCAGGGCTCTGGCTGTGTAGTCGGCTGAGAATTGTGCGAGTTGATGCCCCCTGAAGTAATTGGTGTTGTAATACAGGTTGTTTCGCACATAGTCGTACTGCAATTGGGTATAGGTTCCATGCAATCCTACATCGTACCATTCGCCGTGCCATCCCAGACGGGCACCTGCAACGATTTCCCAGGCAGCATGGCGATGCCCATCTTCGGTTTGGGTCCGATGGTATCCGTCGGTCTGTAAGGCGGTGAGGACTCGGCGGTCGCTGTGATAGGTGCCATCGATTTGTCGTGCCGAAAAGTAGGGCAGCAGAGAGAAGTGACTGCCCATGCGCAAATCCATAGCTGCACCTTGCATATATGCATACTCGGCATTCGAGGCAAAAGGGGTGATCGTATTGTTGCGTTGCTGCGTCAGTTGTCGGCTGAGGTATTGTTTGCCGAGCGAAAAACCTTGGTTGACCAGCAATCCGCAGCCCATTCGAAGCCGATAATGTCCGACGACGGCATCCTGCAGTTTCAGATTCGAGGAAATACGGACATCCTTGGCTCTTACAAATGCATGCCAGCTGTCGAAGGCGGGAAACTGATGACGCCAGGCCTCGCCTGCATCCTTCTCCATGTTGAGGCCGGCTTGTACATGCTTGCCGAGTTGCATTCGGTAGCGCAGGCTGTGATGCCAAGGGTCGCCGAGATAGGCCTTGTTCATCGACTGACGGCCTGCCGTCTGCTCCTTGTAGCCGGCACGTTGGCTCAGGGTACGATTGCTGCTTAGGATGAGGTTCTGCTTCAGTCGTCCCTGCAGGAGCGAAGATGCGGTGGTGTCGCTCCAGACGACGAGGTCGCTGAGTTCGTCGAGAAGTTCGCCATAGGCGGCTTCGCCCAGCATTTCGATGTCAATCTGCTGCAGGATTTGTTCCTGCCAATCGAGGTTCAAGTCCTTCTGTTGCTCAATGGCTATATTATCCTGTTCTAAATTTGCAATATCCTGCCCCAAAACAGGCAGGAAACGCAGGATAATAGCTAAAAAAAGTAAAAGAAAGGACTTATTTTGCATGGAATTGATTTTTTTGCGTTATCTTTGCAGCGCAAAATGACCAGTATCTTTCCTACATACGCGCACTCTCTGCTGTTGATGCTTCTGTTGGCTCTCGGCGTGTCGGTTCCCCCAAGGGTTTCGGCACAGGAAATCATTGTCCTTGCCGAACATCAATATCAGGCGGAGATTGATTTGCAGACGGGAGATACGATAGCAGTGGTTCAGCTGAAGGATGTCTATTGCTTCACGAAGAAGCACTTTCGTGACAAGAAGCACGAGAAGGAGTTTCTGCGAATGGTCTATGACGTGAAGAAGACGCTCCCTATAGCAAAGGATGCTCGCCGGCTGATGACGCAGGCCTACTTTGATATGGAGCGCATGACGGAAGCGGAGCAGAAAGTCTATTTCAAGCGATTGGAAAAGGAGCTGTTCGACCAATACAAGCCGCGCCTGAAGCGATTGAATTATCGACAGGGTAAGCTGCTGGTGCGTCTGGTGGATCGCGAATGTGACAAACAGACGTATTACCTCATCCGTGAATTCCTGGGCAAGCGTCGCGCCTTTTTTTGGAATATGTTTGGCAAGTTCTTCGGTGTGAGCCTGAAGGCCCAGTGGGAACCGGAGGGTAAGGACAAGGAGCTTGAGGACGTCTGCATTCAGGTGGAACAGGGACTTATTTAAGGGTTTGAGAAGTTTGAGGAGGTTTGAGAGGGTTGAGGACCATGTAGCCTTTCGAACTTTCAAACCATTCAAACCTTTCTTAACCCTCGAATGAATCGATGTACCGCTCGTGCTTGTCCTTGAAGATGTCGTCAATGGTGATGAGGATGCCCGATTCCTCGACATCGCCGAACTCATCGTTGATGGCGGTGCCGAAGGTCTTCATCGTGGGGCTGAGGAGCATATAGGCGTTGACCAGCGGAGGAATGTTGATGCCCAGTTTGCGCACCTCGCAGTTGAGTATCTTGTAATCATCATGGAAGTTGTCCTTGCAGAAGAGTTTGGCCATCGCTTCTATGTCGGTGTTGGTCTCAAGTGGGTGATATGGATAAACGAGGTGATCGGGATCGGGGAAATATTTTTTTTGGAAATAGAGGATCATGTTGCGGCCATGCTGCGGGAAGGTCGGGTACATGGTGAACTTGCCATAGTAATATTTGCAACCTTTCAGCGTAACTGCGAGTGCACCCAGACCGTCCCAAAGATTATCGAGGGTGAAGAGGCTGCGTGCACCGCTGCGGCTCGACTGGCGATCGACAATCACAAACGAACGGCCCAATTCCATCATGTATGGCAGATACTCGTGAATGAACTTGTCGGAGTAATAATACATGTGACTGGTGGCAAGGATTGGCTGTCCCTTTTCGTCAAATCGAATGTCTGGTCCATAGATGTAGCGATAACCGCCGAGGATGGCCTCCTCGTTCGGCTCCCATACGATGAGCTGCATATAGGGCTCTTCCATATAGTCGTAATGATCGACATCGCATGCGAGACCTGTGCCGCCTCCTGCTTCGCGAAAGACGATTTCACGCAGTCGGCCCACTTCGCGCATCAGGTTGGGGCAGTCGTTGCCATTGAAGACATATAGGTCGGTGCCCCCTTTGCGTGCATGTCGCAGCAGGGTAGCTTTTGTGGCTAACTCTTCCTTGAGTATTGCTTTGTCGATGGGTGCTATGATGGGTTGTTCCATGAGTTTTTTTGTTGTCGGAGTAATCGGAATTCTCGGAGTAATCAGCTTGCTCGGAGAGCATTATTTGTTGTTATTTTCCAATTGATAGCTTTGTTCACGCAGCCATTGTGCCCATTCGGTGGGACTCTTTGACTTGTCGGTGAAGGTCTGCCAGGGGATGGGCTTCCCTACCGTGATGGTAAAGGTCTTGTTCTTGGCGGTCTTCATCATCTGCCAGGGAAGGAGGATGAGGCCGATGTTGAACTTCATCCCAAGTTTGCGTCGAAGCCATTCCACAAAATAGAAGGTGAAGGAATTTCTGCCCTCGAAGTGCATGGGGATGATGTCGCGCTGGCTTTCGACTGCTTGGGTGATGACCGATTTCTTCCACTCTACATCCTGAATCCTGCCGTCGATGTAGCGGCTGCAGAATCCTGCGGGGAAGTTCAGTAGCTGCATGTCGGGGTCGTTGTATGCCTTGTCGATAGCCTCCATGTCCTCGCGCTTCTGCCGCCCCAGGGTGTTGACCGGAAGGAAGACGGGCTGCAAGCCTACGATGTACATCAGCAGGTCGTTGACGATGACCTTGAACTTGGGAAACTTGTGACCAAGGACGTTGATGTAGGAGATGCCGTCGAAAGCACCGAGCGGATGATTGCTGACAAATACGAAACGTCCCTCATCCGGGATGTTCTCCATGCCATGGAGGTTATACTTCACGTTGAGCCGCTTGCACATGCCTTCGGCGAAATCGACACCCTCCTTGTCCATCAAGGCGGTGATGGTGTCGTTCATTTCCTTCTGGCAGATGAGCCAGGCGGTGAACTTGAATAGCCACCGGGGGATCTTGGGGTATTGCTTGGGGGCTTTCTGCTTGATGGCCTCCTCGACATTGATTAGTCTTGCTTCGTATGCCATGATGAATATATTTGTTGTCCATTCACCCAAGTTCCACAGATGTGGTGACTGAAAGTGATGCCCTCGAAGGGACTCCATCCGCACTTGCTTAGGATGCTCTCCTTATCAACGGTTGTGGGGACATTGGGATCGACGAGGACGAGGTCGGCGTAATTGTCCACACGAATCTCTCCGCGTCCGATGAGGCCGAAACGCTGGGCGGGATGCTGGCACATCAGTTCCACAACCTTGTTCAAGGGTAGTACGCCCTGCCGGCTGAGTTCGAGCATGGCCAGCAGACTGAATTGGATGCTTGGCATGCCGCTGGCCGCCCGCAAAGCTCCCCCCTGTTTGTCGCTCATGAGGTGTGGGGCATGGTCGGTGGCGATGCTGAAGATGCGTCCATCGGTTAATCCTCGGCGCAGTGCTTCGCGGTCTTGAATGGTCTTGACTGCCGGATTGCACTTGATGCGTGCGCCCAGCTTCGGATAGTCTTCCTCGCTGAACCATAGGTGTGCCACACAGACTTCGCCTGTGATGTTGGCTGGCCCCATTAGCTCGAGCTCTTCGGCTGTTGTAAGATGGCAGACATGAAGCTGTGCCCCGGTTTCGCCTGAAAGCTCGACGGCCATGCGCGTGGTCTCCAGACAGGCTTCGGTGCTGCGGATCTTGGGATGATACTCCATGGGCACTTCTTGCCCGGCAAACATCTCTCGATACTGGTCGGCATTCCGGCGGATGATGTCCTCGCTTTCGGAATGGATGCCGATGACACGTTGCGTGCCGGCAAAGAGCTGGCGCAGCTTCTGGCGGTCGTTCATCAGCATGCCTCCGGTCGAAGAACCGAGGAATACCTTGAATCCGCATATTTCATCGCGATGAGGCGAGTCGGGCCGACCGTAGAGGGCGAGTGCCTCGTCGATGTTGCTGGATGTGATGCCGTACCACAGCCCGTAATTGACGACGCATTTCTTCTGAAAGAGCCGATGTTTCTCGGCAAGCGCCTCGGGCGTGGTGGTGGTAGGCTTGACGTTAGGCATGTCAAGCACATAGGTCACACCGCCTGCCGCTGCTGCACGACTTTCGCTTGCAATGTCAGCCTTCTGCGTCAGCCCTGGTTCACGAAAATGGACGTGCGTGTCGATGACACCCGGCAGGAGCCAGCGCGGAGCCTCCCCGCTGTCGGGAGTCTCCTGAATCTCTGCTATGCGTCCATCTGCTCCGATAACCAGATTCCCATGGACCAGATGACCTTCGGCAAAGATGCAGACATCGCTTATAACTTTGGATATATTCTCGTCCATGAGCCTATCTTGAGTTTGATGACGCCGAAGACTGCCTCCGAAAAGATACCACCCGACATCTTCGAGGTGCCCAATACGCGGTTGGTAAAGATGATAGGCACCTCGATGATCTTGGCTCCCATCTTCATGGCAGTGAACTTCATTTCAATCTGGAAGGCATAGCCGCGGAATCGAATCTTGTCGAGCTCCATCTTTTCAAGCAGACGACGCTTGTAGCAGACGAAACCTGCCGTGGTGTCGTGGATGTCCATGCCGGTGATGACACGCACGTACTTGGATGCAAAATACGACATCAGCACACGGTCCATGGGCCAGTTTACTACGTTCACACCGCTGACATAGCGCGAACCGATTGACATATCCGCACCTTCCTCCCGGCAGGCAGCCAGCAGACGGAGCAGGTCGTCGGGATTGTGGCTGAAGTCTGCATCCATTTCGAACGTATAGTCGTAATTATGCTCCAGACTCCAGCGGAACCCCGCGATGTAGGCGGTGCCGAGGCCCATCTTTCCTTCTCGTTCAATCAGGTGCAGCTGTTCGGGAAATTCATTTTGCAGAGATTTGACAATTGCAGCCGTACCATCGGGCGATCCGTCGTCGATGACCAAAATATGGAAAGGTTCGCTAAGCTTGAACACATAGCGAATGATATTTTCGATATTTTCCTTTTCGTTGTACGTTGGAATGATGACAAGACAACGTTCAGATTCGTTTTGTGACATTATCTGAGGATTTGTAGGCTGGCTTTGCCAGAATATAAAACGAAATTTGGTGCAAAGATACTCAGTTTTTCGCACAAATTGCTCTTTTTTTATAAAAAAAATAGGTAAATAGCAAAATTCTTTACTAAAAAGTAGTTTTTTTGCAAAAAAGTAGTTATTTTTGCAGTCTAAAATGCAGTTATTGATGAAAAATATCAGGTTAATTTTATCCATATTCCTATTTTTTGCTGCAATTCCTTTGGCTCAGGCTGCTCCAGTTGTGGACAACAAGGCCGAAGGCAAGCGATTGTGCCAGCTGGGCCGATATAGCGAGGCAAAGCCTTTCCTCGAGAAGGCCATCCGGCAGAATCCCCGCTCGGGTGCCCTCTGGTATATGGCCATTGTCAAGCAGCACCTCTATGACTTCGATGGTGCCGTGGAGTCCCTCGAAGCGTATTTGCCGGCGTTGTCTTCGGCCGAATGGCTCAATCGCGCCGACAGCTTGATGACTGTCCTGCAGATTGGCCAGCGTGCCTTCGATCATTGCCAGGATGTGGTCATCATCGACAGTCTGCAGGCCTCGAAGGACGATTTCTTTACCTATTATCGTCTGGGCGCCGAATCAGGACGTATTCAGAGCGAACAGGGCGAACCGTATTTCGAAAGTCTTGCGGCCGATTATCAGCTCTTCAGCACAGGAACGGGCCTTGAGGATCGTCATAGGTTCCAGGGGCAATGGGACGAGCGTCATTCCGTGAATGGCATCGGCTCGAATCGGTTCAGGATCATCGATCCGTTCCTTCGCACCGATGGCGAGACACTCTATTTCGCCTGCGACAGCACGCCGGGCATGGGCGGCTTCGATATCTATCGCACCACCTTCAATCCCGACATGAATGCCTACTACGAGCCTGAGCGCCTGGGTATGCCGTTCAATTCACCCTATGACGACTATATGATGGCCATCGACGAGACACATCAGGTCGGCTGGTGGGCCACTAATCGCAATGCTCCAGCAGACAGCGTGACGATTTACCTCTTTCTCCTCGATGACGATCCCGTCTATCTCGACGAACCTACTGCGAGTCGTGCCCGCATCGATAACATTGCCGAGACCTGGCGCGAGGAGGGCGGCTACGCTTCGCTTATTGCCGAACTGATGGAAGCGCCCCAAGAGGTTGTGGAAGAAAAAAAGTTGCACATCATCATCAACGATGACAAGATCTATACCAGCGAGGAACAGTTCCGCAATTCCGATGCCCGTCGGGCTTATCAGAGGAGCGTGGCTGTGGAACACGAGATAGCTGAACAGGAGGCCGCCCTTGTCACGCTTCGTTCCGAGTATGCCAGGGCATCTGCTGCCAGCAGAAAGGCTTTGGCACCGAAGATTGAACGTGCCGAAGAATCACTTTTCGCCCTTTATGGGCGATTGCGCGAGGCCGTTCTTCGCTATCGACGGCTCGAACAGTGAGGCTTTTCTCGAGCGTTTGGCGAAGGCATCCTCATCGCCTCCTTTTAACACCCTTATTACTACCCTTTAATTATCCTTAAAATTATGATTGAAACCAGTGAACTCATTATCAATGCAGATGGCAGTTGCTTCCACCTGCATGTTCGTCCAGACCAGTTGGCTGACAAGGTCATCATGTGTGGTGACCCAGGTCGAGTAGATATGATTGCTTCCTTCTTCGACAGCAGGGAGTGTGAAATCTCTTCCCGCGAATTCCATACCATCACAGGCACCTACAAAGGCAAGCGTATCACGGCCATGAGCCACGGCATCGGTCCCGACAACATCGACATCGTCATGAACGAGCTCGATGCGCTCAAGAATATCGATTTCGAGACTCGCGAGATTCGTTCCGAACATCATACGCTTGAACTGGTGCGTATCGGCACTTGCGGCGGCTTGCAGCCCTATCTGCCCTGTGGCACCAACATCGTTTCGAACATCAGCATCGGCTTCGACGGTGTCCTCAACTGGTATGCCGATCGCGACAAGGTGGCAGACCTCGACTTCGAGCGTGAGCTCACCTCGTTCATCGGTTATCCGAAGAAGGCTGCCGATCCCTACGTGGTACATGCCGATGCGGAACTCGCAGCACGCATTGCGGGCGATGATATGGTAGCAGGTGTCACCATTTCGGCAGTCGGATTCTATGGCCCACAGGGACGCATTCTGCGTCTTCCTATCGCTTCTCCGCTCATCAACAAGCGCATCGAGGAGTTTGACTACAAGGGCCGTCGCATCACTAACTACGAGATGGAGTCGGCCGCCCTTGCCGGTTTTGCTCGCATGCTTGGCCACAAGGCCGTCACCGTTTGCCATGTAGTCGCCAATCGAGTGGCCCACGCCGCTAACGTCGATTATAAGGTGACCATGCCCAACCTTATTGTCAAGGTGCTCGAGCGCATCTAACAATTGTTAATTATTCATTGTTATTTGAAAGTCTGTTTATTCGGAAATAATACGCGCCCCGAGGTGCTGGAACAGGTACGGCAGCTGATCGCTCAGATGCCCGAGGTTTCTATTGTCCAGCCCGAGGAATCCGACATGGCACTTAGTGTGGGTGGCGATGGAACGTTCCTGCGCACTGCTGCCCGTGTCGGCGAACTGGACATTCCCATCCTTGGTATCAATGCCGGACATCTCGGATTTCTGGCCGATGTGCCGCTCGATGAGCTGCAGGATGCCCTGCGGGAAGTCCTTGTCGAGGGAGAATATACGGTGCAGCATCGTCGCCTGCTTCAGCTCGATATTCACGATTGCATCCAGAAGTACCAGCGATTTGCGCTCAACGAGATCTCCATTCTCAAGCGTGACCAGTCGTCGATGGTCTCCGTTTCGGTGTGGATCGATGGTACCTTTCTCAATCAGTACGATGCCGATGGCTTGGTCATTGCCACGCCTACCGGCTCAACGGCCTATGCGATGAGTGCCGGTGGTCCCATTCTGGAGCCATTGTCGCAATGCTGGGTCATCGTACCTATTGCTCCCCACTCGTTGACGACTCGTCCGCTTGTCATTCGCGATAGCTGCAAGATCGACATCGAGGTCAGCTCGCGCAACAATATCTATCTCGTTGCTGTCGATGGACAAACGGTACACCTCACCACCCAATCGCGTCTGACGCTCGTCAAGGCCGATCATACGTTGGGCGTGGTGCGCCGGCCCGATCGTACTTTCTTCGATACGCTGCGCAACAAACTCATGTGGGGACGCGATGGACGATACCTATAAGACCATAACGCAGACCAGCGAAGGACTGTATAAGGAGAAGATGAGCAAGTTCCTCAGCTTCGCCGTGCCATGTAGTTCTGTGCAGGAAGCGCTCGATGTCGTGAAACTTTACCGCAACGAGTACTGCGATGCACGCCATTGCTGCTGGGCCTATATGATTGGACCCGAGCGCAAGGAATTCCGTTCGAACGACGATGGAGAGCCATCAGGAACGGCGGGCAAACCGATATTGGGTCAGATCAATTCGTTCGAACTCACCAATCTGGTGGTCATTGTTGTGCGTTACTTCGGAGGCATCAAGCTCGGCACGTCTGGGCTCATCGAGGCTTATCGAACAGCCGCACAAGAAGCGCTTTCTGTGGCTCAAGTCGAGGAACGTCTTATCGAAGAGGAGCTGCAGGTGGCATTCGAATACCCGCTGATGGGCGACGTGATGCGCATTGTCAAGGAAGAGGGCGCCACAGTCCTCGCCCAGGACTTCCAGCTTTCCTGCCGACTGCATCTCAGCCTTCGTCGTGGACAGATGCCTCACATGCGCCAGCGTTTCGAGGACCTTTATGGTGCCACAATCGTCGATGCATAGCCACCTATTGTTAATTGTTAATTATTAATTGTTCATTAATTAAATGAGAAATATATTCCTGACACTATCCATACTCTCGGCTTCCATCGCTGCTGCATGGAGCCAGTCTGCCACTGCTCCATCCTTCGAGGTGACACAGGAGGAGATGCTGCCCGTATTCCAGGCCAGCCTGACACCATTCAAGTACGGCTTGGTCATCGCGCCCACCGACAATAAGCACAAGATTGATTGTCCCACCGTCTATCGTGAGGGCGACAAGTGGTATATGACCTATGTGGTCTATGATGGACAGGGCGGCAAGGATGGACGAGGCTACGAGACGTGGCTGGCCGAAAGTCCCGACCTGCTGCATTGGGAGACGTTAGGACGTGTACTCAGCTTCATTGGCGAGGACCTCAACCACGAAGCTACCGACGTCAATCCCGATCCTTTTATCGACAGTCTGCGTTGGGATGCCAATCAGCGTGGCGGTTTCCCGTCGCTGCTCGACTGGAACTGGGCCGGCTCCTATCGTTTGCAGGAATACAATCTTCGTCATTGGATGACCTATCTGGGTGGTGCAGGAACTGGTTATGAGGGTATTCGCGGTCCGCTTCACATCGGCTTGGCATGGACCGAAGGCGACATCACTACCGCCCACGAATGGGAATCGCTGAATCGCCCCATCATCTCAGAGCGCGATGCCGACAGCCAGTGGTTCGAACAGCTGATTCAGTACAAGTCGATGGTCTATCTCGACGAGGAGAAGAATTTGGGTGCCAATTTCGTGATGTTCTACAATGCGGGCGGCATCAATCCCGAGACCAACTACAAGGGGGAGCGCATCGGCATTGCCACCAGTAACGATATGCGCATCTGGAAGCGTTATCCTGGCAATCCCGTCTTCACCCACGAGAGCCAGGGCATCATCACGGGCGATGCACAGATTCAGAAGATGTATATCAAGGATGGTGTGGTGCTCGACAATCCATCAGTCGCCGAACGGCAGGGAGCTCAGCGTCTCTACACCATGTTCTACTTCAGCGCCTTCAATCCAACGCGTGAGTATAAGGCATACAATACCTTTGCCTGCTCGAAGGATCTTGTGCATTGGTACGACTGGGAAGGTCCCGATCTCATCAAGCCGAGCGAGGAGTTCGACAGCTTCTTCGCCCACAAGAGTTTCGTCGTGAAGCACAATGGTGTGGTCTATCATTTCTACTGCGCCGTCAATCAGCCCCAGCAGCGTGGCATTGCCGTGGCCACCAGCGAAGATATGGGCGAGTCGGAGGTTCATTTCCCCGAGCCACCGGTCAAGAAGAAATAACACGCTTTCATTTAGAAAGCCTTTAATGAAACCATTGGATTCATCCTTTGCTTACTGTGAGGATGAATCCTTTGTGCTTCAAAAAGCAGCTTGTTATCTATAAAAATGCTTAAAAAGGAAAAATAGGTAAATATATCAGTAATAAATATCAGTGATTTTATCAATATTTTTCGTATCTTTGCGGCGCAAAAATGAAGAAAATCCTTTTATTAATCATCAAGGTTACTTTATAATATGTTACAAAAACTTACTCTTTTTCTCTTTTCTTTTTGTGCAGTTGCCAGTGTGATGGCAGCTGAACCTCTTTCGTCTGATAGTATTGCTTACAATCGCGACATCGATGATGTTGTGGTGACTGGCACGCGTGGAGCTGCCGATATTCGTCATCTTCCCATGACCATTAGTGTGGTGGGCGAACAGAAACTCAACGAACACCAGCGCCTCAACGTCCTTCCCACCTTGATGGAGCAGGTGCCTGGCCTGATGGTCACCAGCCGTGGTGTGATGGGCTATGGCGTCAGCACGGGCGGTTCGGGCGGCATGATGTTGCGCGGCATTTCGTCGGGAGCTGGCCAGATGATGGTGCTCGTCGATGGACATCCGCAATATCAGGGCATCTATGGTCATTCCATCTCCGATAGTTATCAAACCATGATGACCCAACGTGTCGAGGTGCTTCGAGGTCCGGCATCTTTGCTCTACGGTTCGAATGCCATGGGTGGCGTCGTCAACATCGTGACACGCGGTATGCATGAGGATGGCGTGCGTTCGGGACTTCGTTTGGGGGCTGGAAGTTATGGAACTCTGCAGGCCGATGCCTACAATCAGACTCGTTCGGGCCGATTCTCGAGCACCGTGGCTGCCCAATATGGTCGGAGCGACAACCATCGTCCCAATATGGTTTTCGAACAATATGGTGGCTACGTGAAACTCAATTACGACCTCTCTTCTCATTGGAACATTTATGCCGATGCCGACGTCACCCACTTCAATTCGTCCTATCCTGGTGCTGTGGGGGCTGAGATGCTTGAAGCAGACCAATGGATTACGCGTGGTGTGGCCAACATCGGCATCGAGAATCATTATGCGCGCACCGAAGGCCGCATCAGCGCTTACGATAATTTTGGACGCCACAAGATCAACGATGGTTATCGTGCCGAAGGAGGTAAGCCTCAGAGCCGATATTTCCGCTCGAAGGATGCCCTCGCTGGCTTGAGCTGGTACCAGAGCGCAAACCTTTGGACAGGCAGTCGCCTCACTGTCGGCGCCGATTACCAGCATATCTACGGACGTGCCTATTATACCAGCCGCGAGACGGGCGAAGTGCTTGAAACACAGAACAAGCAGAGCGCACACGTTCACAACAACGAATTCGGAATCTATGTCGATTTGCGACAGGATATCTTCTCTTGGCTTACCATCGATGCAGGCATCCGTTACGATGATCACACCATCACGGGAGGCGAGTGGATTCCACAGGGAGGCATTGTGATTCGTCCTACGGAAACGGGCGAAATCAAGGCGATGGTCAGCAAAGGATTCCGCAATCCCACCATGCGCGAAATGTACCTTTATCCTCCTTCGAACACCGACCTCGAACCCGAACGTCTTATGAGTTACGAACTTTCGTGGCGCCATCGCATTCTCGAAGGTTGTCTCACTTACGGCCTTAATCTCTACTACATCAAGGCCGACAACATCATCCAGACCATTCAGCGACAGAATGTCAACACGGGCGAACTTGAGAACAAGGGTATCGAGATGGAGGCCACTTGGCTTGTGGGCGAACATTGGAGCGTCAACACCAATCACAGTTATCTCGACATGAAGAATCCCGTCGTTGCTGCACCTACCTACAAGGGCTATTTTGGTGCCCGTTTCATGCAGGGTAAGTGGAGTGCATCGGCTGGACTTCAACAGGTTTGCGGCCTTTATAAGGCTGTGGGCGACAACGAGGAGAAGGAAACCTTCTCGTTGCTCAACCTTACCATCGACTATCAGCTTGCTCCTACGTTCAAACTTTGGCTCAAGGGCGACAACCTCTTGGCTCAGCAGTACGAGATCAATGCAGGTTATCCCATGCCCAAGGCCACTTTCATGGCTGGCTTCTCCCTCGATTTCTGATTTGAAAAATGAAATTATTAATTGTTAATTGTTATTTTATGAAAAAGATTATTCTTTCGTTAGCTGCATTGGCAGCAACCATGACTGCTTTGGCATCCTGCCAAGGTCAGTCTGCAAATGAAGGAACTGAACCTTCTGTTGTTTATGTGACTCGCGATCTTTCTCCCGAGTCGCTTGTGAAGATCTACAAGGCTTTGGACCGCAAGGCTGAAGGACGAGTCGCAGTCAAGATTTCGACTGGTGAATCCGAAAAGACCGGCTACCTGCGTCCCGATTTCATCAAGCCGCTCGTCGATGAAGTGAACGGCACCATCGTAGAATGCAATACGGCCTATCCTGGCACGCGCAACACCACAGAGGCGCATTGGGAGGCCATTCGCGAGCGAGGTTTCCTCGACATCGCCAAAGTCGATATCATGGACGAAGAAGGCACGATGAAGATTCCTGTGCAGGACACCACATGGCTGAAGTATGACATCGTGGGCTCGCACCTTCAGAACTACGACTTCATGATCAACCTCGCGCACTTCAAGGGACATCAGATGGCTGGTATGGGCGGCGTGCTCAAGAACGCATCCATCGGTGTGGCTTCTTCGTCAGGCAAGGCTTATATCCATAGCCACGGTGTGACTGAGGATGTGATTGAAATGTGGCAGCACATCATGCCTCAGGATGCATTCGTCGAGTCAATGGCCGCAGCTGCTCAGGCTGTTCATGACTATTTCGATGGTGGCAAGAAGATCCTCTACATCGCCGTAATGTACAAGATGAGTATCGATTGCGACTGCAATGGCGATCCTGCCGAACCTCTCATCGCCGACTATGGCATCGTTGCTTCGCTCGATCCTGTTGCAGTTGACCAGGCTTGCTATGACATCGTTACCAAGATTCACAACGACGAGCACAACAACAACCAGCCACTCCTCGACCGCATCGCTCAGCAGCATGGTACCCACATTATGGAGTGGGGCGAGAAGATTGGTCTCGGTACTCGCAACTACAAGTTGGTCAGCATTGACTGATTATCCACTTTTAGGCTCTTCAAAACAAAATAAAAACAGGCGTAAACCCAGTGTTTATGCCTGTTTTCTCATTATTTGCCGACCCAGAGTATTCACTCCTCTTCTTCGTCGCAGTGTTCGCCGCCGTTATCCTCTTCAATCTTCTCGCTTTGCGAGAACACGGGCTTCATCCCATCCCATTTGAATGTGTGGATGTAGTGGCCTCGCTTTCCGAATTCGGTAATCCTGAACTCCTTGCCTTCTTCTGGCAAATCATAGTAGAATTCTGTGTCGTCAGTTGTTCGAAAACCATCAATGATCTGTGGTTCGGGGGTAAGGGTATGCTTTTTCGGGTCGTAGTCGTAGAAACATACGAAATGGATGTTGGGGTACTTGTCGGTTCCACCAAAGTATATTCCCAACAAGCGGTTGCCATTGGAACGCGTCCAGTAACATGCATTCATGAATTCGTGACGTTCGACATTGCCCCACCAAGTTACCGAAACATAACCGTTCTTCGGCTTGTTGCGCACAGAAATCCGTTCATTCTCATAGGCGTCTCTGCCATCCACGCCTTTCTTCATGGTCTGGATGGCTGCATTAAGCATCCATGTGGGCCATTTCTGATTGAAACAGTCGAGCATTGAGACGAGTGAACCATTGGCCACCCCGTTTAGGGTAATATTTTCCCATTCGTTGGCTATTACCTCCAGTTCGGTTGAGCCGCTGAACATGTTTTGCCCAGCTCCTCTCGTGCAGGTCATCAGGGTAATTAATGCCAGTAAAATAATCTTCTTCATGATAGTAATGTTTTAATCGAAATGTGTGCTGCAAAGATAAGACATATTTGTGGAATCTGCAAGAAAACAAATTAATTTGTTACTAGAAATAGGCGTAAACACAGCGTTTACGCCTATTTTCTCATTTTTCTGCCCCCAAATGCACTGAATGTCAGAAAAAATTAGTATATTTGCCCCGAAATATGGGCTTATTCCGTCTGTTCCTTCACTATTGTGTGACGGAGCTTAGCGAAGCTGTGGGGAGAGGTTATTTAAGCGAGAGATATTCACCATCGTATAAGTGGTTATGAAGCAAGAGAACAAAAACAATCTGTTAAGACTTCTTGAACAATATAGGGAATTGGGAATCATGGATCAGATAGATTATGACAAATTCTATCTTTATTCCATTATTACTCATTCCACAGCGATTGAAGGTTCTACTGTAACCGAGGTTGAAGCACAATTGCTCTTCGACGAAGGTATTACTAGCAGCAAACGAACTTTGATGGAGCAGATGATGAACCTTGACTTAAAAGATGCCTATGAATATGGTATGCAATGGATCAAGCAGCATCTGCCCATTACTGTCGATTGGCTTATTTCTTTGGCATCAAAAGTGATGGCACGCACTGGAAGCGAATACCATGCCATGGGTGGTGACTTTTCTGCTGCCAAAGGCGAATTGCGCAAGTTGAATGTAACTGCTGGATTGGGAGGAAAATCATATATTTCGTATCTTAAAGTGCCAACTCGATTAGATGCTTTTTGCAAAGAATTGAACGAGCGACGCAAAGCCATCGATATTTCTGATGTCAGTTCTATCTATGATCTCAGTTTTTGGGCACATTATGAGTTGGTGACTATCCACCCTTGGGCTGATGGCAATGGTAGAACCTGTCGTCTGTTGATGAATCTGCTTCAGATGGAGTTTGGCGTTTTGCCAACTAAGGTGTTAAAAGAAGACAAGGCAGATTATATTCAAGCACTCATTGACACAAGAGAGAACGATGATATAAACATCTTTCTCGATGTTATGGCACGGCTTCATCTTCAGCATTTGAAATCAGACATCGACAATTATCTCAAATCTATCGCTTCAGAAGTGGTCGATAAACATGATTTAGTTCAGGAAATGGTCGATAAATGGTCGATAAAGCCTGCGCTAGCCCAAAAAATGGTCGATATTATGTTTTTTGTGGACGATAAAGCAGAATTTAAGACTGAAGACATTGTTCAAAGGTTCGGATTCACAACTACTTCGGCTAAGCGTTATTTACGTTCCCTTGTCGACTTCGGCTATTTGGAAGCGCATGGTGGAAATAAAAATCGCACGTTTAGTAAACATCAATAAATAGATTCGGAGAAAGGAACAGTTGGTTCGGAGAAAAGTTCGGAGAAAAACAAAGTCATTATTGCAGTTGTCAAGTGAGATCCAAATGCAACGGAGCAAACGCCCCCACCTATAGCAAGCAGCGCATCGTGCGCAACACCGGCCTGCTCTACGGACGAATGCTGCTCACGGTGTGGTTCAACCTTTGGGCCACGCGACTCACCTTGCAGAATCTGGGTGTCGATGACCTGGGTGTGTTTGGCGTCGTGGGGTCGGTGGTGTCGATGTTCGCCGTCTTCAGTAATGGCATCACTACTGCGGTGCAGCGCTTCATCACCTACGAACTGGGTCGAGGCGCAGAGGGTGACGTGGGGCGCGTCTTTTCCACATCGCTCAACGTGCTTTTGCTCCTTGCTCTGACCCTTATCCTTATTCTCGAACCATGCGGCCTGTGGCTCATCAATCAGAAACTGAATATCCCCGAGGGAAGTCTCACAGCGGCACATTGGGTCTTCCAGTTTACGGTGCTGGCCTTTCTTTTCGAAATCATTGCCATCCCCTACAACGCCTTGGTCATTGCCCACGAGAAGATGGATGCCTTTGCTGCCATCTCCGTTCTGAAGGTGTTGCTCACCTGTGCCGCAGCTTGGTCACTCAGCCTGTTCAGCAGCGGCAGGCTCATTGTCTATGGCGCCCTTATGGCAGCCATCGCCATCCTCATCCGCGTCATCTACCAGGTCTATTGTCACCGGAATTTCGACGAGGCGCGCTATCATTTCAGCATCGACCGCGGGAAGATGAACGAAATCGCCCGATTCGCAGGCGTCTCGACCCTCGGAGGCATCCTCTACACTCTCAGTAGCGAAGGTGTCATGCTGGCAATCAACTGGACGTTCGGTGTGGCCATCAATGCCGTATATACCATCGCCCTGCAGCTCAAGAACATGATTCTCTCGTTCGCCCTCAACCTCTTCAAGGCCATACAGCCCCAGATCACCAAGACGTATGCCGAGGGCGCCCTGGACGTTCATCGTCGTCTGGTATATAGCGGCTCCAAGCTCGAGGTTTATCTCATCTTTTTCCTGATGCTGCCTTTCCTGTGCCGCACGGAGCAGATCATGGCGCTGTGGCTCGGAGATGTCCCGGCCTATGCTGTCGCCTATGCGCAAGGCATCGTCTTCATCAGTCTCGCCTATGCAGCCTTCGAGCCCATCCGTACCGCAGTCCTGGCAACAGGCCGCATCGTGCAGTTCATGCTCATTCCCGATAGCTTTACCCTTCTCGTCCTGCCTCTTAGTTATTTGGTTGCACGAATGACCGGAAGTCCCACGTGGATGCTCGTCTCGATAGTGGGGATGGAGGTATTCGCCTGTGCCTTGCGTGTCTGGCTGGGAGCAAAGGTTTCCGCACTTCGCGTAAGGGAGATTCTCTCGCGAATCATCCTTCCTGCGACGGTGGTCGCTCTTGTCGATGCCGTATTGTGCTATCTCCTCTCGCGATTGCTTCCCGACAATCTGTGGGGGCTCATCTCCCTTGTGCTATTGAACAGTTTCATCCTGCTCGGCATCATCTATGCCATCGGATTGAGTGTCGAAGAACGCCAAACCATCGCTTCTTTTCGTAACAAAAGTGTTCCGGAGCAAAAATGAGCTATCTACAATCGGCTCGGTCCAATTCTGAATCGTAAAATGGACCGACACAAAACTGGTGAGTCCAATTCTGGATTGTAAAATGGACCGATGGGAATGTCGCATACAGAATCCGTACCCCCAATATATATGCCCCGACAGAATGGGTCCAATTCTGAATCGAAGATTGGACCGTCGCGATTTGCCGGGTCCAATTCTGAATTGTAAATTGGACTGTCAAAAAACTGATAAGTCCAATTCTGGATCGTAAAATGGACCGCTAAAATTGAAGCATACTGAATCCGTACCTTAAATAGGTATGCCACGATAGCACGGGTCCAATTGTGAATCGTAAATTGGACTGATACGAGCGGATGGGTCCAATCTTGAATCGTAAATTGGTCTGACCATACAGAAATACAGGTAGCACCCCCATCAAGTAAAAATGATACTATGAACGAAGAACAGCAATATATCAATTTTGACGAATATGTAAAGGCGAGCGAGCCGCACAAACGGGAACGTGCGGAGGCTTGGCGTGTAGCGATAGGTCTGCAGGCTGTTGATGGATTGCAGACTTCGGAATACTTGCAGGAGACGGCGCGTCGGAACATTGAAGGCGAGATTTCCATCGATGAGGCACGCGAACTCGTCAATCAATATTATGTCACCAAAACTTCTCGTGACGAAGATGATGCCAACAAGGAGGAAGCCGATAAAGTATCGAGCAACATATCGAAAGTGCTCCAGACCGATGCCTTTTCTTTTAGTGTCGCAGGACTGGCTTCAATACACAGATCCATTTTTCAGGGAGTATTCAAACATGCAGGACGCTTTCGTGATTACGACATCTCGAAAAAGGAATGGGTCTTGCGTGGCGAAAGCGTGATATATGGACGCTGGCAGGACTTGAGTGAGACCATAGCCTACGATATTGAACAAGAGCAACAGTTCGATTATTCGCTCTTGAACAAAGAACAGATGGTAGAACATCTTGCAAAGTTCACTTCTGGACTGTGGCAAATACATCCTTTTTGCGAAGGGAATACACGTACTACGGCGATATTCATCATCAAATATCTTCGTTCTTTGGGATTCAGTGTAAACAATGAATTGTTCGAACGTCATTCGTGGTATTTCCGCAACGCACTTGTTCGTGCCAATTATCGCAATCTGGTGAAGAACATCAATTATGAGCCCGTTTTCTTGGTGCGTTTCTTCCACAACCTTCTGTTTGGCGAGAACAATTTGTTGAAGAATCGTTATATGTTGATTGATGCACCGGAGGAATGGAAAATGCCAGATGAAGGACAAGTACAGGACAAGCTCGGGACAAGCACAGGACAAGTACAGGACAAGTTGCATACTGACAATCCAAATATCGTGAAGCTTATGCAGGCGATAGGTGGAGAACAAATGACAGTTAAAGAAATGATGAGCAGTATTGGTCTTCGAGGTCGTGACAATTTCCTTAACCTATATTTGACTCCTGCCGTTTCCGAAGGTTTCGTTCGTATGCTATATCCCGATTCGCCTCGTCATCCTCGTCAGAAATATCTTTTGACGGTGAAGGGATTGGCATTATATCATGAGCTAAAGAAGAATACATAATTTATGCCAACATTTCAATCACTCAGAGACCTGATTCGTGGACTTCAACAGGGTGAAAAACTGTTGAATGACATGTTCCAGAAGAGGAAGACTGTCGCCGTGAATTACGAAGAAGCGCTGGAGACACTTGGTGGCGATGAGAACAGGCTGACAAGGTTGATAAAGTATGGAGTGATTGAGCAGACGGGAGATTCGTTGGAACTATCGGACGTCTATCTTCGTTTCTTTGAGGAAGTGTTGTCGGCCAATGAGATTATCAATATAGCATTTGTAAAGACATATATTGACAAGCTGAATCTGGACATCAGTTCTTATCTGGTTGAAGAGAACAAGGCTCGCAAGGAGAAGATAGCGAGGGAGATTCGTTATACGTTCAAGCGTATTGAAAATACGACTCGCAACAATGTCAAGGATCTGAAGCACAAGGTAGATGACACCTATAAGCAGGAACCGAACTTCAAAATCAAGGAATTGAGGTTAAAGGATTTCGATGAAAAGGCGAAACATATAGGCGAACTGATTCATCAGACAGAATTGCTAATTGACAAGCAGTCAATCTTCTTTGCTAATATGGATATAGGGATGAGGCAAACCATTAGCGAAGTAAAGGATGGCTTGCGCGACTCAGCACATGGACTGATTGCTATTACGGCACAGATTATTGATTATCTGAACCGGATTGAATATCAAAGTAGATTGGTGAAGAAAGTGCGCCAGCTGAAATACCTCAAGGACCAGTTCATGATAGAAGAAGGCACGGACATCAAGAAAATGCTCGCTGACATCAATGCCCTTTGGATGGAACGTCAACCCAAGTATATCACCCGCGTATCGCTGGACTTCCTACGCAATGACGATGCTGCACTCGAAATACTGAACAATATCCGTGCCCGTTTTTCTAAGAAGGCAAACATCAAGTCACGACTGGCTCCTGGTATCGAGAAACGGTATTTGGAGGAACAACCTGAAACAAGTCGCATGTTCGATCATCAGGCAATCATCAATGGCTTTTTGGCTCAAGGTAATGACCTGTTCCGCTACATCTGGCTCTACAAGTTTGAACAGGAAACCGATGAGGAAAGTCGGCTTGTTCTCTTCCTGCAACTGGCTTCTCAATATAATGAATACTTACGATATACATCCGATTCCAGATTGAGTGGAAATATTGAATATCCAATCATTTATCCTAAATGAAATACACAAGCGAAGTTTTCCAACGGCTCAGCCGAGGACAGTTCATTTCAAGCAACAGCATTGATGCTGTGACACGTGCCATCTACAATGACATCGAGGACAACCAGCAGGAATATGAGGATTACTTTAGTCAGATAGACTTTCAACTTAGTGCAGGCGATGGCTTTTACTATTTCAGCCGAAAAGAAGCGAAGGTGATTATAGAGAACAAGTTGCAGTCCCTGTTCTCGTGGATTGATTATCTCGATTTTCTGAAGACTTACGACACATCGTTTGATGCAGGTACTCAGTTCAGTTTGGCGCAGATAGAGGTGCGTTTGTCATCTGACTTGGAGCTGAAGGAAAAGATCTTGCCCCTGTTCCCTGAAAAGACATCCGCTCGCGACAAGATTGAGGCGTTGGCAAGCACATTAGTGAATATGGGCTTTGCCGAACAAGTGAACGAGATGGAGGGAATCTATCAGGTGACATCAGCCTTCCATTATATCGAGCAGGTTATCATGTCCATAAATATTGACGAGGAGATAAAAAATGAGGTACCTGAATAGAATCATATTTATAAACAGTGCGCATGTTCCCTATGCAGAAATAAAGTTGGATGGCAATGTGCACTTCATCGGTACGCAAGGTGTGGGAAAATCTACGTTGTTGAGGTCAATCCTGTTCTTTTACAATGTGGATAAAAGCAAATTGGGCATTCGAACGCAAGATAAACAGAAACCCTATGATGAATTCTATCTGCCTTATCCTAATTCCTATATTATTTATGAGGTGTGTCGCGAGAACAGCTGTTTCTTTGTGATGACATTCATTTCAAGAGGCCGTACCGCTTTCCGCATTGTGGATTGCGCATTCGACAAGCGTTTCTTCATTGAAGACGACGGAAACGTCAGATATGAATGGGGAAGGATCAGTGAGCAGATTGGCGTCCGTGTATTCAAAAGCAATATCATTCATGGCTATGAAGAGTTCCGCGACATCATCTATGGCAACTGGCAGAATGTTGCGAAGGAGCTGCGTCGTTTCTGCATTCTCGAGAGTCCGAAATACCAGAATGTTCCACGAACGATACAGAACATCTTCTTGAACCAAAGTCTGGAGTCACGTGTCATCAAGGATACCATTATCGACTCGATGGACTTCGCAGGCGATGGCTTGGACCTTAACTTTTATCGCGAGCATGTCAAGAACTTCCGTCAGCAGTATGAAGATATCTGGAAATGGTACAAACGAGAAAAGAACGGCAAGGTGAAGGTACAGGCTGAAGCCGAAAATGTCATCTCGCGATATGCTCAGTATGAATATACGCGCAGAATCATCGCTGAACTATGTGGAAACTTGAACTTTGCCCTTGAACGTGACATGGAACGCCTGCCTCTGATCGAGAACCTGGAGAAGGAGCGTTCGGCTGAATTGAATAGAAAGCGAACCCAACTCGAAGGGGAAGCAAAGAAATATAGCGACGAACGTGATAAGTTGAATCGGGATGATGGTGCCTTGAAGTCATTTCTGGATATAGTCAAGAGCAAGCGACAGCATTATGCAGAAATAGGGATTGATGCTATTGCTGCCAAAATTGACCGAGAAAACGAACTGAAACTGCAAAAGGCAAGTTTGGAGAATCAGCAGCGAACCTTGACAGACAAGAATCAAGGAGTAAAGGCCAAGTACGATGCCTTGCAGCAGGAGGCAGACCACCAATTACGTGAATATAAGATTCAAGCCCGGCAGAAGGTCAATGAGATAGACCAGGAGTCGATGGAGCTGGTTGCTCGCCTACAATTGGCATTAAATGAGAATCAGGAAACCATAAGAACAACTTATCAGCAGAAATTAGACGAGAATCGCCAACAAGAGAAGAGTGCTTTGGAAGAAAAGGGCGATTGCAGGCTGAGGGAACAAAAGGTCCAGCGGATGAACCCATTCGAGGATGCGATGGCTGAGCTGAAAAAGAAAATCGCTGAGCAGCAGACAAGGTGTAGCCAGTGTCTGCAGGATGCCTCTCAAAAACAACGGGAGATAGACCGTATCACTAATGACGTCGCGCTAAGGCGGAAAGATCTGGAAAATGAATGTGATCGTGAGATTTCGCAGATTGAGAACGACATTCGAATTGTCAGTGAAGCCGTCCAAAAGTGCGAAGATCTTCTCAATCGCCAGCAAGGCTCGCTCGTTGAATGGTTAGGTGAGAACGTCGAGGGCTGGGAAGAAACGATAGGAAAAGTGCTTGACGAGGAAGCCGTGTTGTACAATACGGCGTTGAATCCCCAACTCTCCGATGCTACTGATAGTATCTTTGGTGTAAGGATTGATGTTCGGAACATCGACAAGACTATCCAGACACCAGAAGAAATCAAGAGGCAGAAGGGCAGATTGGAAGAGCAAATCAAGAAACTCAAAAGTCAGCTGTTGGCTCGCAGGCAAAAACTTGAAAAGGACATTGAGGAACTGGAACGAAAGCCGAGTGCTGCCATCAAGACGCTTCGGATGGAGAAGATGACACTTGATTCAGAATCCAGACAACTACCTTTACGAATAGAAAACTGTCAGAAGGAACTCAGTCGCTTGGAAGAACAACTACAGGCATGGCGGAAAAATGAACTCGAAGCCATTCGTCGCGTAATGGGAGAGGTGGAAACCCGACTGCAAGAACTCACAAAACAGGCAAATGACCTCCGTTTACGAAGAGATCGGGAACTGGATACGTTGCGTTTATCCTTCAATAGGCAAAAGAAGAACGCTTCGGAGGAGTCCGGTAAGCGAAAAGATGTCATCAAAAAAGATGTTGAACAGAAAGAACAGCAGACAGCCATCCGCAAAAGGGAATTGGAAGGCCAGATGGATTCTGAACTGAAAGGGCTGGGTGTAGATGTCGGACAACTGGCCGAAGTTCGCAGGCAACTCCAGGAAGTGAATGACGCATTGGGCTATATCGAACATCATCGTTTGGATTATGTCGGATGGTTGAACGACACGAAGGAATACTTCGATCAGGAACAGGCCAAAAAGGAAGAACGGAAGCAGGTCAGACAGAAGATAGATGACCTGCAGAATAAGTTCAATGTCAGGAAACAGAAACTGGAGGTCGAAATCAAGTCGCTGTCGGGAGAACTACGGGATTTACAGGATGAACAAAGGAAATTGGTAGAAGCCATAAAGAAGGTCAATGCTTTCTTGGCCAATCCATCTTGTCCTCCAGCGATAGAAACTTTTGGAAAATTTGAAACCGCAAAGCTGCTCTCTACCATCTTGGACGAACTGCGTGACAACATCAGTGACCAACAAAGGAAGATGGAAGAGTTCAAACAGTCTGTTGTCCAGTTCAAGAACAATTTCTCGCCTCAGAACACGTTCCATTTCCGCACCGAATTCAATTCCGAGTCAGACTATATTGAGTTTGCTGCCGAGTTGAACGAATTCTTGAGCAACAAGAAGATTGAGGAATATCGGGTGCGAACCAGTTCGCAATATGCCACTATCATCAAACGCATAGCCAAAGAAGTAAGCGATCTCAATAAGCATAATGCTGAAATCAAACAGACTATTGGTGAGGTTAACCGTGATTTCCGCGAAAATAATTTCGCCGGCGTCATCAAGGAAATCGAATTGCGGGCAGTGGAAAGCAATGACCGACTGATGCAGCAATTGCTGAACATCAAGCATTTCGATGACGAATATGGCTTTGACATTGGCCAACTGAATCTTTTCACCAATGAAGACAATCTTGACCGTACCAATCAGCAGGCTGTAAATTTGTTGATGCGCCTGATTGACATGATGGATGCGGAGCCCAAGCGCGAGCGCATCACCTTGTCCGACACCTTCAAGTTGGAGTTTAAGGTAAAAGAGAACGACAACGACACCAATTGGGTAGAAAAGCTTTCGAATGTTGGTTCCGATGGGACCGATGTCCTTGTTAAAGCTATGGTTAACATCATGCTCATCAATGTTTTCAAGCGCAAGATATCCCGAAAGTTCGGCGATTTCAAGTTGCATTGCATGATGGATGAAATTGGCAAACTGCATCCCAACAATGTTGAGGGAATCCTGAAGTTCGCCAATGTGCGTAATATCTACCTGATCAACAGTTCTCCTACGACCTATAATGCTCAGGCTTACAAATATACCTATTCTCTGAGCAAGGATGAGTACAACAATACGGTAGTGAAAACCCTTTTGACAATCAGATGAAGAAAACTGCTGGACTCATAGAAAAGCTGATACGACTCGTCGATGGAGAAACATTGCCATCCAGCACACTCCGAGGAGATTGGTTCGAGCAGATGGAGGCGGATGGTGTCCTGGTGACCGTTACTCACGGAAGCCGCAAATCAATGCGAGCCATCAGTACAGATTCGCTTCGCCACTATTTAGCTAGTCAATACAACTTACACGATTTGAATAGTGTGTTGTCAATTCTTCAGGCTGACGAGGCGGGCCGAGCATTACAGGTGAATGCCACAGGTGATAGTAAATTTGTCCGACAGCGAATCTTCAAAGGGTTCCTTGTCAATAGTTATCAACCAATTGATGCCACAATTAACGACGTGTCGGTCACTCTTTTTCCACCTGATGGTACTTTCGTTTTTATTTCGGACTGCCACCAATTCTTTATTTCGCCTGATGTGGTGATCATTGGAATGGAAAATGCTGATAATTTTCGATATATAAAACGGCAAAAGTATCTTTTCTCAGCCTACGAGAAGGTTCTTTTTGTCTCCCGTTATCCGCAAAATGGCGATTTGGTTAGTTGGTTGAAGTCAATACCGAACCAATATGTACATTTCGGAGATCTTGATCTGGCAGGTTTAGCTATTTATCAAAATGAATTTTACAGGCATTTGGGAGAAAGAGCCTCTTTCTTTTTGCCTGATGACTTTGAGTATCGCATCAGCAACGGAAGTCTCGAACGTTACAATGCCCAATTGCCTCAATATGGAAAAATGAAGATTGAAGATCCTCGCATCGAGCCAGTTCTTGCTTGTATCCATAAGGAGCATCGTGGATATGACCAAGAAGGATATATTGTAGGTTAGACGATGCAAGCAAAAGAAGTTAATCATGTGTGATTTTGTCTCAAATAGCAGAATTATGGAAACAATAATGCAATTCCTGAAAGAGAATTATGATTTGATTGGACTGTTTATTGGCGTGATTGGCGTAGTGATTGCAGTCTTTTCGTTGGTGGATGAGGTGAGGAAGAAAAGGGCGAAGGAGAAGATAGAAAGGGAAAAGAAGGAGAAGAAGGAAATGGAATTGGAGGCTGCAAAGGCTAAGGCTAAGGAGAAAGAGCTGGAAGAGGTAAAGGAAAGGGAGTCGGAAGAGGCAAAGGCTGAGGAGAAGGAGCAGGAAGAGGGAAAGGCAAATAGTAAGGAAGAAAAGAAATCATGAGCCGATATCTGAGCGAAAAGCTGAGACTTATTTCCTTTGTCTGCATCGTGCTGGTCCTGTATATCCATTCGAACTTTCACTATGCGGATGCAGGAGAAGTTGGCTTGATGCTGAACTCCTACTTGCAGAAAATTGTTTCTGGCATGATCGGGAGATTGGCTGTGCCTATGTTTTTCGCCATATCCGGATTCCTATTCTTCCAAGGGACCGAAGAATCCATCCAAACTGTTTATCAGAAACTGCGCAAAAGGGTCAGGACACTGGTTGTCCCATATATTTTTGCGACATTGTTCATTACGATATTTTTTCTGATACATCTATTAACTGGAGCGTTGCACTTCTTGGAGCCCGAATTACATTATCTTGCCGAACCCTGGTGGATGATATTATTCAGACTTTTCCTTTACAATATTCCTGGAGATGGCCCGTATTCTTACTATCTGTGGTTCTTGCGAGATTTGATTATCGTTGTTTGTTTCACGCCCTTGCTATGGAAGTTGAAACGTTTGAGGTTCGGGATTGAGATATTTATGATTATAATGTTTCTCCTGTCGTTATTCAGTGTAAGATTTTTTCCAATTAAAGCTTTCTTCTGGTTTTGTTTTGGAGTAAAAATGCTTCAAAAGCCGATTCGTGCATCCTATGTCTTGTTTGGATTATTGTTCTATATCGCTGTTAGTATTTTTCAATTGGTTTTACCGAATGACGTGTGGAAATACTTTGAGTATCCAATAATAGTCATTGGTGTCTTGTGCTTATGGCATTATTATGATAAGCTGGTTCCCAATGCGTTCTCGTTGGAGTCCCATAAGATGCTGAACCTTATATGCCATTCTATTTTCTTTATATATCTTTATCATGCCACTCTGCTAAATATCATACGTTGGTGTTTAATACGTTATTTACCTCATTCTTCATTGACTTACTTATTCGCATATCTTTTTTCTCCTTGGATAACTATTCTGTGTATGGTGCCATTAGCACTATTGCTCAATAGGTATCTTCCCAGATTATACTCTGTGTTGGTTGGGGGAAGGGTATTTAGAAATTAAGGAAGTTGTGGGGCTTTTCATATTATCTCCAAGGATTGATACTCTAAAAACGAATGAACAACACTATTTCTGAATCCTATCGTCAGGCAATAGCGAGCCGAACGACATGGCATTATCTGAAGGGTTGGCTCATCAGAGGAAGGAATAACCTTCGATATGCCTTTGCCCGAAGTGTAGCCCGCCGAAATGGGGCGAAGATAGGTGAGGCTGTGGTCTTGCCGTTAAGTTTGGCTCGGCAAGCCAACAGCAATCTAGTGATAGGTAATCATGTGTGCATACAGGCCGACAAGTTTGACCTGCGTAATCCGATCTGTATCGGCAATCATGTCATAATTGGCGCCGGGACCGAGATTCTCACCACTTCGCATCATATCGATTCTCCTTCCTTCGAGCAAAAGGATTATGGAATTACGATCGAGGACTATGTATGGATAGCGGGTAAAGTTACCCTCCTTCCCTCTTGCAGGCATATTGGACAAGGTGCCGTCGTTGGAACTGGTAGCGTTGTGGTTCGTGATGTCGAATCGATGTCGGTGGTTGGAGGTAATCCCGCCCAGGAATTCAAGAAGCGGAAGACATTGCATACCGATTTGGTTGTCGAGAGCCTTCTTGGAGGAGATTTTGATGCATATCGGGAGGCGAGAAGGCAGTAAAAACCATATTTGTGATAATAAACATTCTTGCATCTCATAGATTTCATCTTTTGGACTTGGCAAGGGAATTGTCAAGACAGGGGCATGATGTGCGTTTCTATTCCTATGTTCCAACCAAAAGATGCGCAGAGTTCGGGATCGACCAATCCTTATGCGTTTCGTTCCTATGGCTTGTCTGGCCTTTCTTTGCCTTGGCTAAAATTGCACCGAAAGGTTGGCAGGAAAGTATTGTGTGGTATAGGAATCTGCTGATAGATTGGTATGTCAGTAGAACGATGCGCAAATGTGATGTGTGCATGGGAATTGGAACAGTCTATGTAAAGGCATTTGAAACGGCAAAACTCAACGGAGCTACAGCCATCCTGGAATGGGGAAGCAAACATATCGAAGAACAAATTAAACAGTTTGGAAAGATTGATAGTTATTCACCAAGAACCATGCAAAGGGAATTGCGGCAATATGATGTGTGTGATTATATCTCTATACCTGCCACGCATGTGAAGGAAAGTTTCCTGAAGCATGGCATCCCTGCAAGCAAGCTAATTGTAAATCCATACGGCGTAGATTTGTCGCAATTTCATCCAACGTCCTGCAGTAATGAATATGATTTGATTTATGTGGGAGGCTGGAGATATGAGAAAGGATGTGATCTGTTAATAGATTTGTGTCAAAGGTATGGATATAAACTGCTTCATGTCGGTGCATTGGTGAATCTTGATTTTCCAAAGGTATCAACAATGACCCATCATGAGCCGGTAGATCAGAATGAACTGGTGAATTATTATGCCAAGGCTCGAGTCTTTGTCCTGCCATCGAGGGCAGAAGGATTGTCATTGGTACAGGCTCAGGCAATAGCATGTGGTCTGCCAGTTGTTTGTTCAAAAGAGACTGGAGGTGCTGACTTGCGAGATCAGTTGACAGACAAGAAATGGATTATTGAAATGGAAGACCTTTCCGTCGAAGCTTTAGTTGATGCGGTCGATAAGGGATTGAATCTGGCTCGAGCACAGAAAGGAATCAGAAATTATGCTGGGGACGACATGAATCGTCTTTCATGGGAAAACTATGGGATTCGATACAGTAGGTTCTTTGCCAAAATATGATTTAGTTTTGTTTTTATAAAATATGTTTGAGGATAAATTTAACAAAACTATTCTTTCTCAAAGAAAGAGTTTGTATAATAAATTGATTTTTATTGTAGCATTGTTATTTTTACCAGCTATATATTTTGCTATTTTTCCCGGTAAAATAATTGTAATAACATTTGTTTGTTTTGGGCTCATTTCATATATACTTTTTTCAAATTTTAAAGGCTTGAATATTCATGATTTTGATGGAGAAAAGGCTTTCATTTTATTGCTTATATATAATATTATAACGTATATTAGAGGTTTCTTTAATGTTGATGTTAAGTCCGATTTATATATACTATTATCAAATGATTTATTTGTATATTTTTTAATTCCATTCTTGATCTTTTTAGCAGATTTTGATTTGCTAAAAAGATTATGGAGGTTATTTTGTACATTTGGATTGGTATTGTGTTTGATTTGTTATTTTCTTCCACCTGGCGATGAAACCATGTCATTTGGCCATAATATTTCTTTCCTAACGGGTATAATTTTATGTTCTCCATTTATTGATAAGAAATATTTTATCTATTTTTTGATTGTTGCCTTTTTTTCCGTGACATACGATTTAGATAGAAGAAGTGTTACTGTTGGCTTTCTGATATCTATCATAATTGTTATATCATATAAATTGATTCTCAAAGTATATGTTCGAAGATTTTTATTCGCTTTAACAATTATTATACCTGTAGTATTACTCCTTTTAGGTTCAACAGGGAAGTTTAATGTATTCAAATACATTGAAACAATTAATTTGAATGTTGAACTTAGTTCAAATCGGCAATATACGGTAGATTCTAGAACAAGTATTTATTTGGATGTATTTGGAGAATTATATGCACAGGATAAGTTAATCTATGGTTTAGGTGCAAGAGGAAAAACTAGAACAAGTTTGATTGAAAACCCTAATAGTGATTATTGGAAAATATATAAAAATGGACGATCTCAAACAGAGTCTGGCATGTTGAATTTCTTTCAATATGGAGGTATTATTGGTTTTTTGGTTTATAGTATATTCTTGTTAACTTGTGCATATAAAGCTCTCTTTAAAAGTCGCAACAGTTTTATGAAAATAATGGGTTGCTTTATATGCTTTAAATATTTATATTCATTTATTGAAGATCCATTGACTACTAATGTTTATACTTTTAACTTGATTATTTGGTTAGGATTATGTTTGAATACAAAAATGAGAAATTTACCAAATAAAGTTATGATTAGTTATTTAAATTCTGTTTTTCCTAAACATAAACTAATATCTTTTAAATAATTAATGTCTATAAAGGATATTTTCATACGTTTGCTGAAGCATGGATATAGAAAGTTGACGCGAAAGCAGTTCCTTAATCCGGAATGTGACTGCGATCGTCAATCTTCGAATGACAAGGTCTTTGAATTATTGTCATCGGGGCAACCGTGCATGATTTCGAGGTTTGGAACGACTGAAATCAATTGCATCAACAATTATCTTTGCATACATAGCGATCGGCCTTTTCTTAAAAAGTGTATGGATTATATTACCGATTATACCCATACGCCCTGGTGGAATGAGGATCATTTCCGATTTATGAATCTTTGGTCAGGTATTTTTCCAGAAGGCCAGGAAACGGCAGAACGGTTCTCCGAGCGCTATCTCCAAGATATTCCAGAGATCGACTTGCTGGTGTCTCATCAGTATTATGAGAAGTTTATGCCGTTGAAGGCAGGAATTCCGAAGATACAGCTGGAGATGCTTTACCCCTTCTTTGTGGAACGTCCCTGGACGAGGATATTGAAAGGCAAAAAGGTGCTGGTGGTTCATCCGTTCGAGAATACCATCAGGCAGCAATATGCAAAGAGGGAATCCCTTTTCGAGAATCCGGACATCCTTCCCGAGTTTGAACTGATAACATTGAAGGCAGTTCAGACAATAGCTGGAAATAAGTCGGAGTTCAAGGATTGGTTTGAGGCGTTGGCTTTCATGGAGCAGCAAATCGATAAAATAGATTTCGATATTGCCCTGATAGGATGTGGAGCATACGGAATGCCTTTGGCTGCCCACGTGAAGCGCCTTGGCAAACAAGCCGTACATCTGGCGGGCGGCTTGCAGCTCCTTTTTGGCATTAAAGGCAAACGCTGGACAGAGGAGCATGTCGGCAACTTTGAATATCGGCCCGGAGTCATCCTTTCCTGGGACTATCGTTCCTTGTTCAATGATCATTGGTGCTACCCCTTGGCCATTGATACGCCAAGCAACGCAGTAGTTGTGGAAGGAGGATGCTATTGGAATTGAACTGAATTATGAAAATCGCAGTCCTGCTGACTTGTCATAATCGTAAGGAAAAGACTTTGGCTTGTCTGAAGTCTCTCTATAGGATTATGCCTGAAGTGGATGTCTATCTGACAGATGATGGATGTACGGATGGGACTGCTGAGGCTGTGAAATCGATTTTCCCAAAGGTTCATGTCATTCAGGGGGATGGCACGCTCTTTTGGAACCGGGGAATGCTTACGGCATGGAAGGAAGCTGTCAAAGGTGACTATGACGAGTATCTTTGGTTGAATGACGACGTGGAGCTTTATCCCGAATTCTATTCAGAACTGAGCGCATGCTGTCCCGATGGAGATTGCATCGTTTCGGGTTTGATCGAGGACTTCGGCAAAACGAGGATTCTTTATGGAGGATATGACGCTTCGAAACTATTGGTGCAGGCTACGGGACAATCTCAGGACATCAGATGGATGAATGGGAACGTGGTGCTCGTGCCAAAAGCCGTGGTCAACCGAATTGGCCTTCTCGACCCGTATTTCGTCCATGATCTTGGCGATGTGGATTACGGAATGCGTGCCTGGGAATGTGGTATCGTAGTCGTTTCGACGCGTTGCCCTATTGCGGCAGGCTATCGGAACGACGTTTGCCGTGTGCGCAAATGGGGAACGACTCTTACGCAACGTTTCAAGGCGTTGAACAAGCCTTTGGGTTCGCCACTTGCTCAGAACTTCTACTTTCGTCGCAAGCACTTCGGTCTGCTTCATGCGATAGCATATGATGCAAATATCATCTTTATCAATCTCCTCCCCGATTGGCTCGTCGAGAAATTATGGGGCAACAGGTATGTAGATAAGTAAAACGGTTTTCGACAGATTCATCAGTCCATGAAAGTAACCATCATCACAGCAAGCTATAATCGAAAGGAAACGATAGGCGGGGCTATCCATAGCGTGCTCGAACAGGATTATCCTGACATCGAATACCTGATAATGGATGGCGCTTCGACGGATGGGTCGGTGGAATATATTCAGGATTTGCTGAAGCAGGAAGCTGCCGAAGGAAGGACCGAACTCATCCGGAAACATGCTCGCGAGGCACGTTTCTTCAGCGAGCCGGATCATGGAATGTACGAAGCCTTGAACAAGGGAATGCGCCTTGCCACGGGCGATGTGATTGGCCTGGTGCACAGCGACGATGCCTTGATAAGCCATCAGATTGTTTCGGAATATGTAAATTGCTTCGACCTGACTGCAGCCGACCTGGTTTATGGAGATGGAGAATTTGTCGATGAGAAGAATCCCAAGAAGGTGATGCGCCTCTGGGTGAGCGGCAAGTTCCGCCGATGGAAGGTGCGCTTCGGCTGGCTGCCTCTGCATCCCACCGTCTATATCCGTCGAGCAGCCTTGAATCCCGATGTGCTCTATGACGAACAGTACCGTATGGCTGCCGATACGAAGTTCCTGATCTATTATCTGCACGAATATCCCCTTCGCATCTGTTATCTGCCGCTGAACGTTATTAGGATGCGCATGGGAGGATTGAGCACCAATCCGAAGCACCGCAGCCGGATGTTCATGGAAGATGTCAAGATTTATGGCGACTATGGCTTCAGCCATCCCAGCGTCATCAAGCTGATGAAGATGGGGTGGAAGGTGCCCCAGTTCATCAACGCCATGTTCCGTAGGCTGCATATTCCTTTGAGTATTTAAGTCATGCTTTTTTTCGAACTCATACAGGTTGCCGTCGGACGACGCGAGCGACTGACAATGACGCCAAGTGCATCGGAGTGGCAGCATCTCTTCCAGTTGTCGGAACAGCAATCCATACAGGGTATCTGCTATGCCGCCGTGAGACGACTGCCCCAGGACCAGTGGCCCGAAGAACAGAATCTCATCGATTGGATCTGGGAAGCGCAGCGCATTGCCGAACATAGCACCCTCCTCTCGGAACGGAGTGCACAGGTCTATGAGCATCTGACTCGGGAGGGCTTCGATGCGTGCATCCTCAAGGGGCAGGGAAATGCCCTTCTCTATGGTGAATTGTCCTCGCTGCGTCAGGTGGGAGATATCGACATCTGGACCTTGCCCCACGACAATCCCGGACATCAGCCGAAGCGTCGGGTGGTTGAGTATGTATTGAAGCATTTCCCGAGTGCATTTCTGCGATTCCATCACATCGAATATCCTATCTTCGACGATGCCGAGGTAGAGGTTCACTTCAAGCCTATCTACTTGAACAATCCTTTCCTCAATCGTAGGCTCAACAGGTGGTACGATGCACAGCGGGAAGAGCAGATGTCCCATCGGGTCGAGATGGCAGGCAAGCTGGTGGCTGTGCCAACCCTTCGGTTCAATGCCCTCTATCAGCTGCTTCACATCTACAAGCATATTTTCGAGGAGGGTATCGGGCTGAGGCAGATGATGGACTATTACTTTGTGCTGCAAAGACTGAACGAGGGGGATTTGTCTAGAGAATCTAGAGATTCTAGAAAATCTAGATATGATGACCTCCTGGCTATGATCCGGTCCTTGAAGCTTGAGCCATTGGCCGGCGCTGTGATGTACGTGATGCACGAAGTCTTTGGCATGAAGGAGGAAGAACTCTATTGTGCCCCTCGCCGCAAGGAGGGCCTGTCCCTGCTGAGCGAGATCATGCAGGCTGGCAACTTCGGGCATTTCGATACGCGATATGACAAGGAAACGGTGGCCCGCCAGGCTTCGATGCGCCGCTATTGGCGAAAGACGAAGCGAAACCTCGTGCTGGCATGCTATTTTCCGCATGAGGGATTGTGGGAACCCGTCTTCCGACTCTATCATTTCTTTTGGAGAATCTTTAATCTTTGGAAAATATGAAACCTCAAAACCTCATGATTTCAAAACCTCGAACCCTCATGACCTTGATTGCGCTGCTCTTCTGCTTGAGCGCAAAGGCTGATGTCGGGATGCTCGATGCGGCAGCCTGGATCAGTTTGGAGGAAGTTGACACCATTGTCGCCCCGCTGGTTCATGCACCTTTGGCCAAGAAGGCCCTGGCAGGTCGGAAGGTCGGCGAATACACGATGCCAGTCTTCCTGCGCGAATTCAAGGCTCGAAAGAACGTCTATCGGGCTACGCTCTACGTCTGCGGCCTTGGTCACTTCAACGTCTATCTGGACGGGCAGAAGGTGGGCGACCACTTCCTTGATCCAGGTTGGACACTCTACGACAAGGAGGCACTCTACGTGAAGTTCGATGTGACACGCTGGTTCAAGGAGGATGCCAGCAATGTGGTGGCCGAATTTGCCCAGCGCATCAAGCGGGGCGAACACGAGTTTCGTGTGGAACTTGGCGGTGGATTCTATAATGTTCCACGTGGAAGGTATAACAAGCTCATCGGATCGTATGGGCAACCCAAACTGCGCCTTCGCCTCCATCTGGAATACACGCAGGGACGCGACGACAACATCGTCACCAACAACGAATGGAGCGTGGGCGAAAGCCCCATCACGTTCAGCAGCATCTATGGCGGCGAGGATGTGGACCTGAGAATTGACCCGAATTGGCGTCCGGCCATCGTCGTGGGCTACGACGGGCCTGCATTGCGTGAGCAGCAGGGAACCGAACTCGTCGTGTGGGGGAAGTACAATCCGGTGGCCAAATGGCAGACTCCATCGGGAGACTGGGGCTATGACTTTGGTCAGAACATGAGCGGCATCATGGAGGCTACCCTAAAGGGTGCGGAAGGCCAGGAGGTGGTTTTCATTCCGGCCGAATTGAAGGACAAGGATGGATGTGCATATAACAAGCCTGTCGGCGATTGGGAATATCATGTCACGCTTCGCAATCAGCAGACTGTGACGGTTGAACCCAAGTTCAGCTATACGGGCTTCCGATACATCCAGGTGCATGGCGCCGTACCGGCCGGGGAGGCGAATCCTGCAGGTCTGCCGGAGATTGAGACGCTTGTGGCAAAGCACACGACCAGTGTCTGTGCCTCGAAGGAAGCCGGAACCTTCAAGTGCAACAACGAATACCTGAATCAGGTACATCAGATTATCGATTGGGCGATTCGTTCGAACTTGCAGAGCGTGCCCACCGACTGTCCGCACCGCGAGAAGCTGGGCTGGCTGGAGCAGGACCATCTGATGATGCCTTCGATGTATTATCGCTACAACCTTACTCCACTCTATCGCAAGCTGATGAACGATATGGAGGCTTCGCAGTTCGTCAAAGGACAGACATTGGGCCATGGCGCAGAATCGACACCATGGATCAAGGAAGGGCATGACCTGGAGGGCATGATACCGACCATTGCACCCTATTACACCAACTTCGGCTGGAACTTCGACGACACACCCGAATGGGGCTCGGCCTTCATCATCTGTCCGTGGTATCATTACGAATGGACAGGCTCGGATGAACTGTTCCGCGAGCATTTCGAGGCCATGCAACGCTACATCGATTACCTCACACGCCGGGCACGTCGAAATGGTTTTATCCTCGACTATGGTTTGGGCGACTGGTACGATCTGGGACCCAAGCAACCCGGTTTCGCGCAACTCACGACGCAAGGCGTCACGGCAACGGCCACCTATTATTACGATATGACTTTGATGGCCAAGATGGCGCGAGTCTTGTCGGAGAGCAGTCCCAATGCGACATCAGGCAAGGCCAAGCTTTATTCGAGCATCGAAATGGTGGGTGCGGCTGCCCAATATGAGGCCCTGGCTGATTCGATCCGCATGGCTTACAATGCGAAGTTCTTCCATCCCGACTCGTGCTATTACGACCGAAATTCGCAGACGGCCAATGCCATCAGCCTCTATATGGGACTGGTGCCCGAAGAATATCGCGCTGGTGTGCTGGACAACATTGTGCGTGATGTGGAGGGCCGCATCGAGGCAATCGACAATCGTGTGGACAGCCTTTACGAATGGGGCGAAAACGGACCGACTGTGATTACGGCGGGCGATGTGGGCTATCGTTACCTGCTTCAGGTGCTTGCCCAGGCAGGACGCAACGATGTGATCTACGCGATGAACAGCCGCGACGATGTGCCGGGTTATGGCATCCAGCTCAAGAATGGCGCAACGACACTCACCGAGAGCTGGCAGGGACTGGAGCGCGTGTCGAACAATCACCTGATGCTCGGCCACATCCTGGAATGGTTCTATGGCTACGTCGGAGGCATTCGTCAGCAGGAAGGCAGCGTGGGTTGGCAGCGCGTCCTCATTGCTCCGCATCCCGTGGGCGGTGTGTCGGACTGCAGCGTGAGCTATCAGACTCCGAAAGGCCCGCTCAAGGTGCATTGGTGGATCGAGGACAACCAGTGCAAGATTGAATATACTGCACCCAAGTCGATGCAGATTGAGGTCATCAATCCTGCAGCCGAACTGTCGAGGCAGATGTCTCTAAATAATTAACAATTAACAATTAATAAATAACATAATAATTATAATTTACAATTTGCTGTGTCTGAAAATCCAATAACAAGGAAGCCGAGGATTGAATACATTGATTTGGCCAAGGGAATCTGTATCACCTTGGTCGTATGTTTTCATCTGACGCTTTTCTATGATACGAGTCTTCCCTTCGACCATTTCTTCAAGTCGTTCCGAATGCCGCTCTATTTCTTCCTGTCGGGTTGCTTCTTCAAGGCATACGAGGGTTTTTCGGGTTTTGTGAAGCGCAAGATCAACAAGCTGCTGATCCCCTTCGTATTCTTCTTTGTGGTTTGTTCTTTCTTGCTGCCGAATATACTGGCCCATTATGGCGTCAATATCCGCTATCTGCCGATGAGCCAGATGTTCCATGCGCTCCTGGATGAGTACTATCCTTCGGGTCAGATCTGGTTCCTGCTCTGCCTGTTTGAGATCAACATCTACTTTTATGTCATCTATCTGTTTGCGGGAACTTTCGAAAAACGGACGCTTGTCATTGTCCTGTTGTCGCTGCTATTCGGCGTATGCGGAATCCTTTTGAGCTTCAAAAGGATTGACATCCCCGCCAATCTTGATTCGGCTATGAGTGCGCTGCCGTTTTTTGCGGTGGGGTATATGATTTTCAGGCATACGGACCTGTTGAAGCCCAATCCCTCCGACCGCTATCTGCCCCTGATGATCATTGGAGCCTTTGCGCTCGTCTATGTGGTTGGCCCGAACGTCTCCTTCCGCGAAAATCATTTCTATGGATATTCCTGGTTGACAGCTTATCCTTTCGGAACATTGGGCGTTCTGGGTGTGATATGGCTCTCGAAGCTGCTCAAGCGGTTGCCTGTCATCTCCTATTATGGCCGATATTCCATCATCATTTTGGTCACCCACGATACGGTTTTCCATTTCTTTGCGCCGATTTTGAAACATCTTGGCCTCTCTGTGACGACCGAAATGTCGCTCAATCTGCTTCTGACAATGGCATCCTATATGCTGATTATCCCCTTCATGCGCCGATTCATGCCGCACGTTACTGCTCAGAAGGATGTGATAAAAATAAATAATTAACAATTAACAATTAATAAATAACAATTAATAATTGTGTCCGAAAATCCAATAGCAAAGAAGCCGAGGATTGAGTACATCGATCTGGCCAAGGGAATCTGCATCACCTTGGTCGTGATGCTCCACCTTTCGTTCTTAGGTGGGGTGAAATTCTCGGCTGAATATTATCTGCAGACGTTCCGAATGCCTTTGTATTATTTCCTGTCGGGTTGTTTCTTCAAGGCATACGGCGGATTCTGGGATTTCGTAAAGCGCAAGACCAACAAGCTGCTCATCCCGTTCTTCTTTTTCTATTTCTTCATCTCCTGCCTTACGCCGCGACTGGTTTACGACTTCTGGGGCATCGACTGGGAACCGCTCGAATGGTCGCAGTTCCCGACCGCTTTCTACTACGGCAAGTATCCACTTGGTGCACTGTGGTTCCTCTATTGCCTGTTCCGAATCAATATCGTCTTTTATCTGATCTTTATTCTGGCGAACAAGTTCGAGCATAGCAATTGGATTATCATCGCTTGTTCGGCTGTGATTGGAGCAATTGGCTGGGCTTCTCGCCTGATGGGTTTCACGATTCCCTTCTTCGGCTATACGGTCTTTGTGAACCTGCCTTTCTTCATGTTCGGTTATATGCTCTTCCGTCATACTTCGGTGATCAAACCGAACAAGTATGACAAATATCTTTGGCTGCAGGTGCTTGCTGCAGTCGTTGTTGTAGTGGTCGGCAGATTGGTGCTTGACCAGATTTCGACGATGTATGTATGTGGATTTGCCGGAACCTATGGCGTGCTGATGTTGTCGAAACAGCTGAAATGGCTGCCGATGTTCTCCTATTTCGGCCGATATTCCATCATGATCCTGGTGACGCACATGCTGCTCTGCAAGATCTGTCTCGAAGTATTCAAGCCCACGGGCCTTTCTCCGCTCGTTGTCTTCTGGATCTCGTTGCCCATCATCATGCTTTCGTATTATCTGATCATCCCCTTCATGAAGAAATATATGCCGCATGTGACAGCACAGAAGGACGTTATCAAGGTGGGGTGAAATCAGAATAGTGGCTATAGAATCTATAGTGACTATAGGAACTATAAACAAAAAATAATAAAAACCATGAAACTATTGAAAACCTTTGCGATTTTGGCACTGGCGATGTGTGCCACGGCCAATGTGTCGGCCTACGAAGAGCAGATTCAGGCCCGACATGACTCTATTCTGTCGTTGATCAGTGGTGCTCCCTCGTATGTGACTCAGCCTGTGAAGCTGATTACAGCCTTTGGCGCCAAGGGAAATGGCGAGAAGGACTGCAAGCCGGCTTTCGACAAGGCGATGAAGGCAGCCGCGCGTTCGAAGAATGGCCTGCACCTCGTTGTGCCTGCAGGCGAATGGTTTGTGAAAGGTCCGATTCATCTGGTGAGCAATCTGACCTTGGATCTGCAGGAGGGCGCTCATCTGAAATTCTCGCCCGAACCGACGGACTATCTGCCTGCTGTGCAGACTTCGTGGGAAGGATCTTTCTGCCAGAACATTTCGCCTCTGATCTATGGCTTCAAGCTCGAGAATGTGGTGATCATGGGTCGTGGAACGATTGACGGCAACTGTGCAGAAACTTTCCCGAAATGGCGTGCCGACCAGAAGCCCGGACAGTCTGCCTTGCGGGAACAGGACCATCAGGAGGTGCCTGTTGCCGAGCGCAACTACGGCGTGGAGCAGAAACTTCGACCGCATCTCGTGCAGCTTTTCGGATGCAGGAACGTGACGCTCCAGGATGTATTTATCACCAATTCGCCCTTCTGGTGCGTGCATCTTTTGAAGTGCGAGAATGTGATCTGCCGAGGCTTGCGTTACGATGCGAAACTGGTCAACAACGATGGCATCGACCCCGAAATGACCCGAAACCTGCTCATCGAGGAGATAGAGTTCAACAATGGCGACGATAACGTAGCCGTAAAGGCCGGACGCGACAACGATGGCTGGAAGAACTGCTCCGCGACGGGCGACCCGCTCTATGAGCCGCAGCCTTCCGAGAATATCATCATCCGACGTTGCCGGTTCAAGGGACTGCACGGCCTGGTCATTGGTTCGGAGATGAGCGCTGGTGTTCGCAATGTCTTTGTCGAAGATTGCACCTACGGCGGCTACAACAAACGGGCACTCTACGTGAAGTCGAATCCCAATCGCGGAGGCTTCGTGCACGACATCTATTTCCAGAACTGCCAGTTCGACGAAGTGGAGGACCTCTTCTACATCACTTCGATGTATGCGGGCGAGGGCGCCGATGACAACCATTTTACCTCTATTCACGACATACACGTGAAGGATGTTCATGCCAACAAGGCCCGCAATGCGGGAATCGTTTTGCAGGGAACGGCAGCCAAGCCCATCTATAATGTGAGCTTCGAGAATGTCACCGTGGACGAACTGAAGGTGGGCTTCTCGTCGATGAACACCGAGGACATCATCCTGCGCAACTGCAATCTGGGAGGAACCATCGATGGAGCACCTTCGCAGGTCACCAAGCAGGACGGCCTGTTCGACAAGGATGCGAAGAAATGACTTGCTAATTAACAATTAACAAATAACAATTAACAATTGATTGTTAACAATCGACGAATAACAATTGACAATGAGCTCGAATCCAATTTCTGAGAATACGAAAACCAGTGAGACTGCTGAGGACAAGGCGTTGAAGGATGCCGAAGATAACTTCGAGGAAGTCTCCAGAATAGCTGCCGAAGAAACTGAGCCTGCAGATGCCTCGGACGAGGCCCCTGTTGAGCCGAAGGAGGAAGAAGAACCTGTCGTCACCTTCGAGGAACGCTGGACTCAACTGCTTGACAATTGCAAGCAGAAATTGGGCAACTTGAGCGACGACGACAAGGATGGGCAGGTCCGCGACCTATGGACCAGCATCAATAAATATGTTACCATCATGGCTGTGCCGAAGGAGATTCTGCCAAAGGCTCGCAAGGTGCTGTTCAAGATGGCGTTCAAATCGTCGTTCATGCAGGCCTTGACATTGATTTTCTATGCCCTGCTTACCTTCCTGCCCCGCAAGTCCTATCGCAGTTTCGAGGCACAGCAATACTTCAAGAAACGCTTGACGCGAAATAGCGACAAGCGTTAAACCCTTCAAACCTCTCAAACTCTTCGAACCCCTCAACCCTCTCAAACCCCTCAACCCTTTCAAACCCCTCTTAACCTTTCAAACCCCTCTTAACCCCCAACATGTACAGTTTGCACTTTAAAGTTACCACCAGTACCTGCGATAGCGAAGGCCGATTGAAACTCTATTCGGCCCTTCAGATGATGCAGGATTGTTCCGAGATGTGGATTGAAAGCGAACCTGGCATCCAGCAGTTTTTTACCGAACAGAACATGACCCAGCTTTTGGCATCGCGTGTGGTCGAAATTGCCCGTGTTCCCTGTTACAAGGAGGAACTGACGGTGACGACTTCGGTCTATGACATGAAGCCTATGTTCGGTTTTCGCAATACATTTATCTACGATGCCAGTGGTGAACCCTGCTATCGGACGTGGAGCATGGGTGCCTTTGTCGATAAATCGACAGGTAAGCTGAAGCGCGTTGGAGCTGATGCGATAGCATCCATGAATATAGAACCTCAGCTGGAAATGAATTACGGTGACCGTCGAATCATCCTGCCCAAGGAAGGAGGTGTGGCTTGTGACCCGATTCCCGTGCTGCGTGCCGACATCGATTACAACAAGCATGTCAACAACGCCAATTACGTCCGTATGGCGATGGAACTGCTGCCCGAAGGTTTCGAAGTAAAGGGCTTGCGTCTGGAATACCGGATTCCCGCCAAACTGGGCGATACGCTGCAACCTGTCGTCTATCACCTCGGAGAGACGATTGTTGTTTCGCTCGACGTCCGAGGAGAATCAAGTGCTATTGTCGAATTCAGCTGATTCTCCTACTCCTGTATCTCGCACCGGATGGAGCCGATGCGCTTCAGGCCGATGATGGCCTTGAGGGGACGATGGTCGGGAGTCGTCGAAAGCCAGACCTTGAGAGGCGTTTCGTCCTGTCCCTTGGTGGCAAAGCTGAGATGGATGAGGAAGGATTCGCGTGTCTTCCCGCTGCGCATTTCGCACTTCTCCTTTCCGCGATAATCGACATGGATAGTCTGCTGTGAGGTGCCGTCATAGCAGACGAACTTCAGCCGTTTGCCCTTCTTCATGTGTTCATAGTCGAGGTGACGAATGGAATAGAAAACTGAGAGCATGTCGTAGGCCGGCCCCTGGTTGGTGTAATTCACGACACGGTTCACAGCCGCATCCTTGCCCTTCTTGCGCCAACGCTGGAGGACTACGCTGGTGCTGTCGACGTTGTTGAGACGTTTGGCAGCACCTTCGTTGTGCCAATGGGGGTGGTATGAATAGTTGGCGAGGGCGTTGTAGCTGCCTTCGTGGGTGCCTTTGCGGAAGCTCAGGGGCACCATGTCCTCGTTGAAGTAGCAGTCGAGCGTATCGCGCACTCTCATGATATGCTCCACGATGCTGAGCGATTTGCCGGCAAGCTGGCCATGATAAACGGTCTGGCCCTGCTTGTCGGTCTCTTTCGTAAAGCACAGCTTGCCATAGCCGGACTTGGCGCTGATGAGGCCGATGTGGAAATAGATATTATACTCCAAAAGCTCTGGAGTGTTGGATGCAGCCCATGCCGCCTGCTCCTGTGGGGCAATGGGAGATGCGGAATAAATGGCGGGTGCGGTCGCGCACGCGTATGTAATAATAAGGAATAGAATGTTCTTGCGTAGCATGTCGGTAAATTTTTTTTACGGAGTATTGTTAGCGCAATTTCTTTCGCAGATTAGGATGTTCCTTGAGGTATTCTTCGTTCTTGCTCTTCTTTTCCTGCTTTTCCTTCGGCTTGTTCTGCTTCAAGGTGTCGGGCTTTTGCTTCACAAGGTCCGTGGCGCGCACGTTCCAGGTTTCGCTGTAGTCCCAGTTCTCGCGCATTTCGAGCATCTTGGGCATATAGAAGACATTCTCGGGCTGGATGTGTTCAGCCAATGAACCAACGTCGAACCGGCCGTTCCCGTTGCGGTCTTCGATGAGGCGGACATAATATTTGCCGACAGGAGCCTGTGGGAATCGGGCCTGGCCATTCTTCACCCAGACCTGCTGGACGGCGTTGTCCTTCTCGTTGAGCAACTGGACGAAAGCTGTGCCCTCGGCGCCCTGGATGTTTATCAGGAGGTGGGCATATTCGTCGGTCTTCTTTTCGCTGAAGGCCAGCGCTGTGGAATCGACGGGATGTCCGTAGATGTCGTACATCGAAGCCGAATCGCAGATGAGCCGATAGTTTAGGCCCGGCGTGAAGTGCGGTTTGGCATGGAGCGTATAGCGGCGCAGACGCAGGCTGTCCTGCTCGAGCTCGAAGTCAAGAGGCACCCAAACGGTATCCTTTTTTTGCTCCAGGTGGAGCGCTTTGACATTTAGACTGTCGAGAGGGGCAGAAGTTTCGAGATGGGGACGTTTTCCGATGTCAATTTTGTTTTCAAGCACCTTGATGGTCATGAAAACGGTCTTGGGAAGCGAGTCGGTTGGGGTTTCGACCTTGTCCTTCTTGCGCTTCTTTTTCTTTTTCTTGTCGCCCTTGTCGTCTTCCTGATCTTCCTTCTGGGTGTCTTCGGCAGTTTTGATCTCGGGCCTCTCAAGCCGGATGGTGTCGGTGCGGATGATGTCGATGCCGTTCTGAGTGAATGGGTAGGTCACCTGCAGTTTGAGTGTGTCGCGATGATACACCAGGGAGTCGCGGATCCAATAGACCAGCGTATCGTTGGTGGGATTGGGTTCGCAGATGAGCCAGGCGTCCTTGTCAATTCCCGCAAGCCCCCGGTCCTCCTCGCCGAGCAATGTGATCTGGGGAGGTTCGGGCATTCGGGCAGAGAAGTTGAGCTTGATCTGGATGCTGTCCTTCCATGTCATGTCGTCGAGATAACGGATCACCCGGCCCTCGTTGAACATGCGTAGGCACAGGTCGTTGGGATAGTAGTCGATGACCTCATGCACATGGATGGAATCGACCTTCAGGCTGTCGAAGCGGTTCCAGATGGTGTCGCTGGCGGTGTGGCTGCCTACCGAAGGGATGATGAGCGAATCGACAAAGGCTATATCCTCGGTGTTGACGTCGTACATGTAGTTGGTGTTGCCGTCGTTCACAGCAAACATCCGGTATCTTCCCGGGGCGATACCACTGATGGTGAAACGTCCCGAAGCATCGGTCTTGCCGGCTCGTTCCAGGGGGCGCAGGCTGAAGATGGAGTCGGGATAGAGGTTCACAATCGAATCGATGGCCAGCTGGAGGGAGTCTCCTGCCGTGCCGCGTGAAGGGAATCGGCCGTCCTCATCGACGGAATAGATGCCCACAAAAGCCCCTGCGATGGGTTCGAGGTCCTTGGCGTTGAGCAGGGTGCCCAGAACCTTCATCGTGTCGATGTGGTCGCCGGTCGAGAAGGTGAGCGAAAGGTTTTCCATCGGATTGCCCTCATTGTTGTCCTGAACGGCATCGCCCAGGTCGATGGTGTAGGTCGTGTTGGGCAGCAGGGTGTCGCGCAGCTCGATGGTCAGTGTCTTGGCGTTGCTCGTTATGGTTGGAGCCTTCACCTGAGGCGGCGAGATGGTCATCTTCTCGTTGGCTTTGTCGAGCTTGATGTTCTCGTTGAAGCGCATCGTTATCTTCTGTTTCCTGACGGCAGTAGCCGCCTCGACAGGCTCGCTTCGAACGAGGACGGGAGGCGTTTCGTCGTAGAGTCCGCCACCCGGCGAACCGACGCTGGCACAGCTCAATAATCCTATCAGCGACAGGAGGGAGAGAGGTGCCAAAAACATCCAATTTTTTTGCAAAAAATGTCGAAACATGGCGCGAAGATACACAAAAATAGTCACACATACATAAAAAAGAGTAAAAAAAGTGCTTTTTTTTAGGTTTTTTTTCGTGATTTCAATTATTTTACTTACCTTTGCGCCCGAAATATGCGAAAAAAGTAAGTAAAATCAAATATTTTCAACAATGCAAAACAAAGGATTTGTAAGCGTGATTGCCGTCTTGCTTGCTTTGCTTTGCGCCTACTACATCTCGTTCTCTTACGGAGTTCGTCGTGTAGAAAAGAAGGCCGAAGCTTACGCTGCAGAAACAGGCAATTCAGCCAAGTATTACTTGGATTCCATCTCCAACGAAACCGTCTGGTTGGGCAAGACCTTCAAGCAGGCACAGGAGATGCAGGTGGGCCTCGGCCTTGACCTGAAGGGAGGTATGAACGTTATTCTTGAGATTTCGGTCGCTGATGTGCTCAAGTCACTCGCTGCTGAGAATGCACAGAACCCGACATTTGTCCAGGCTCTGGCCGAAACACAGAATGCAGGTGAGGTAGAGAGTGGCGACAACTTCGTCGATGCTTTCGCTGCCAACTACAAGAAGATTGATCCGACGGGCAAGCTGGCCGATGTCTTCAGCACCTATCAGCTCAAGGAGAAGATCACCAAGAGCACCAGCGATGCTGAGGTCGTTTCGATCATCAAGCGTGAGATGGAGTCTGCTCTTTCCAACTCGTTCAACGTACTCCGCAACCGTATCGACCGTTTCGGTGTCGTAGCTCCCAACATCCAGCGTCTCCAGCAGGCCGGCCGTATCCTCGTCGAACTGCCTGGCGTCAAGGAGCCCGAACGTGTGAAGAAGCTCCTCCAGGGTTCTGCCAACCTCGAGTTCTGGGAGACCTATCAGGCCGGTGAGATTGCCGGTGCATTCCAGAACATGCTGATGGCAGAGGCTCAGAAGAACGTTCCTGTTGCCAGCGATAGCGCCGCTGTCGATAGCGTGGCTCTTGCTAACGCTATGCAGAACAGCCTCGCTGCCCGTGTACAGGTGTTTGGCGACCAGGGTCCGGTGATTGCTGTTGCCCAGTCGAGCGATACAGCTGCCCTCAACGCCCTCATCAATCAGAAGCAGTACAAGGATGCCTTCCCACGCAAGCTGAAGCTCGCCTGGAGTGTCAAGTCGTTCGACGACAAGGGCCTCTGGTATCAGCTCTATGCCCTGAAGGCTCACGACAACCTCGGTCATCCATCGCTTCCCGATGCAACCAAGGGTGGTGACATCGTAGTCGATGCTTCGGCCGACTTCGAGCAGATCCACAACGAGTATCAGGTCAGCATGACCATGACTCCCGAGGCTGGCAACACCTGGGCCAAGCTCACCAAGGAGAATGTCGGCAAGTGCGTAGCTATCGTGCTTGATGATGTGGTTTATTCTGCACCTCGCGTTAACCAGGAGATTACGGGTGGCCGTTCGCAGATCACCGGTAACTTCGATACTGAGGAAGCCAACGACTTGGCCAACGTGCTCAAGTCCGGTAAGATGGCTGCCAAGGTCAACATCGTTTCCGAGGACGTAGTTGGTCCTACCCTCGGTGCCGAGTCTATCCGCGCCAGTGTGATTTCGTTCATCGTGGCTCTCGTGCTCCTGTTCATCTACATGGTGCTCTTCTACGGCATCACCGCTGGTCTGGTAGCCGACTGCTGCCTCTTGGTCAATGCCTTCTTCACCATCGGTATCCTTTCGAGCTTCCATGCTGTGCTCACCCTTTCGGGTATCGCCGGTATCGTGCTCGCCATGGGTATTGCCGTGGATGCTAACGTACTTATCTACGAACGTGCCAAGGAAGAGCTTGCCAGCGGCAAGCAGCTTCGTTCGGCTGTTGACGCTGCCTATCGCAATGCATTCAGCGCCATCTTCGATGCCAACTTGACCTCGTTGATCACTGGTATCATCCTCTACTACTTCGGTACAGGTCCTATCCGTGGTTTCGCCGTCACCTTCATCATCGGTATCATCACCTCGTTCGTTTCTGCCGTCTTCCTGAGCCGTATCTTCTTCGAATGGGCTCTGGGCAAGGGCTGGTTCAAGAACCTCACCTTCACCGGTGCTCTCTCTGGCTTGCTCAAGCCTACCCACATCGACTTCGTGAAGAAGGGTTATTTCACCACCAAGGTGTATGCTGTGATTGCAGTTCTGGCTATCGTCTTGATGTTCGTCCCAGGTCTTGAGAAGGGTATCGACTTCACGGGTGGCCGCAACTACGTCGTTGCCTTCAACGAGGTTCCTGCTGTCAACAACGAGGCGCTCGCCGAGAAGCTCCAGAACAACGCTACGCTCAACGATGCCGCCATCAAGGTCATCACCATCAGCCGCGACAACCAGGTTCGTATCACTACCAACTACGACCTCACCGCTGCCGACGACGCACAGGCTAACCTCATCATGAAGCAGGCCATCTACGATGCCGGTAAGGAACTGGGTTATGTAAGCACCGATTTCGAGGCATTCAACAACGAGGATAACATTCCTTCTACCCAGAAGGTAGGACCTTCGATTGCTGAGGATATCACCTACGGCGCTATCATCGCCGTGCTCCTCTCGCTCATCGCCATCGCCCTCTACATCCTCTTGCGTTTCCGCAACATCGCATTCTCGATCGGCGCTATTCTGGGCCTTGCAGCCAATACCCTTATCATCCTGGGTCTCTACTGCCTGCTCCCAGCTATCATGCCGTTCTCGATGGAGATTGACCAGGCGTTCATCGCAGCCATCCTGACGGTTATCGGTTATTCGATCAACGATATCGTGGTTGTCTTCGACCGTATCCGTGAGGTGAGCACCCTCTATCCCAACAAGACTCGCTACAACATCGTCAACGAGGCCCTCAATGCCACCATGCCCCGTACGTTGAACACCTCTATCTCTACCCTCCTGGTACTGATCGTGATCTTCGTGCTCGGTGGTGCCACCATCCAGAGCTTCATCTTCGCCATGTTGCTTGGTGTGATTGTTGACCCATTGACCACCATCTTCCTCGCCGTTCCTGCTGCCTATTACTGGATGGGCAAGAAGGAGGCTAAGGCTGAGACTGTGGCAAAGAAGTAATCTGAAACAAAAGTTTTCCTATACACTTTTGATTTAGCTCAAAGAAGAGCCGCAACGAAGGATCATTCCCGAGTTGCGGCTCCTTTTATATAATGCTTAGAAGTTAACAGGAGTTAGCGGGAGTTAGCACTAACGTGTGGAGTTAACGGACGATTGTTTCTTGGGCCCAATTTCAATTAGGCGATACTATCGTCCGATAACTCCTCCTAATTCCTATTTACTCCCATTAACTCCCACTATATAAATAATAAGCGGTAACGGGCGAGGTGCCTGTTGCCGCTTGTTCGTTATTGGACGAGAGCGTTTAGCTCTTGAGGATTATCGAGGAAACCTGCTCAATGGTCGCGCAGGTTCCACTTGGAGTTGTCCGAATGGAAGTCGTAGGGAGCGAGGGTTGGAGTGCTGTCGCCCGACGAATAGAGGCAGAAGTGATGATTGGTCTCTTCCATGCCAGGGATCCCAAATGGCATGATGCGGTAGGTTCCATCGATGAGCTGTTCGATGCGCCACAGCTGGCAGTCCTCGCCGTAGAATTCACGCGTGGTGAGTTCGAGGTCGAAGGTGGCAGTAAGGGCGCGGTTGGTTCCTTCGATCTTGATTTCGTAGAGGGGACCGCAGAGTGTGCCACCGGCTTCGGGAACGGGAGTGATGGTCCAGCGCTGGTGGGGACGGAACATGTAGTCGCCACAACGTACGGCAATATCACCTTCGGGCCAGGTTTCGATGACATCCTCCAGCTTCTGCACGGGAAGGGCTTCGACGGGCTTCGAAAGGTCCATGTCCCAGAAGCGCTCCCTTTCTTGCTGCATACGCACGAAATCGACTACGAGCTCCAGCGAGTAGCCGCGGCGTTCCGACTCAATCTCGAAGGTGCCGCCCTTGAGGAGCGAACCTGCTACAGGCCAGCCGTTCTTCCAGAGCAGAGGACGGATGCCCAGTACGGAACGTCCGCTCCAGTCGAAGTCGGCTTCATAGTGGCACGACATGATCTCGACACCCTCGTCGATGATGGTGCGTCCGAAGTGGCCGGGTCCGGTCTTGCGGTCGCCTGCAGCAACCACCATCTTGCCGCCGCCATGGAACATGTCGCGTCCCACATTGTCGATATAGGGGCCGGTGACGTTGCGCGAACGTCCTACCACGATGTTGTAGGTCGAGTTGACGCCGTCGCAGCAGGTGCCATGGGTGCCCAGCAGGTAGTACCAGCCGTCGCGATAGAGGAGGTCGGTGGCTTCGCAGTCGATGGCGATGTCCAGTTCCTTGTTGCCCTTCACGCGTTCGCCCGTTGCAGGGTCGAGCTCAATGAGGCGGATGGTGCCGAAGTAGGTGCCGTAGCTGACCCAGAGACGTCCGGTGGTGGGGTCGAGCAGAAGGCCCGGGTCGATGGCATCCTGGTCCTCCATGCCGTCCGATGCGCATACTTCGATGGCGTCGGTATATTTGAAGTCGGGAGAGGTTGGGTCGAGCGTCTTGTTCCACATGGTGAGGATACGTCCGTTGTGTCCTCCGCCAAGTCCACCGCCCGTGGCACCATAGATGACCAGGTAGCGGTCGCCGATCTTCAGGACGTCGGGTGCAGCTCCTCCACCGGGGCGCACGGCACCGCTGTGCCAGGACCATCCGTCTTCGGAGATAAGGCCGCCGCCACCGGTGCCGAATGTGTAGTATTTGCCGTCACATTCGGCGATGGTCGAGGGGTCGTGGATATAGGGTGCTCCCACCTGGGCTTTGGCGATGGGGGCGATCATGCACAAGGATGCGATGATTGGGAATAAGGTATGTCGTTTCATTTTTTGATTATTTTTATAACGTTATTTTTTTTCGGTATTCCGATATTCCGTGATTCCGATATTCCGGTATTCCGGTATCTCGTTATCTCGTGATTCCGGTATCTCGTGATTCCGGATTTCGGATTTCGGCCAAAACGTCTATAACGTTAATTCTTATTTTTTCGATTTGCTCACTGTTTGCGTTGTTATCGAATAGTTGGTGACAGGGTTGCCTTGGGCATCGAGGAATCGTACGCAGAAGTCACTCAGGCCGGGGCCGTTGATGACGGCACAGCGCAGCACGTTGCGTCCCTTCTGGAGAGTCAGGCGGGGCGACATGCCGTCGTCCTCCACCATGCGTCGGTCACCTTCGAGCAGCAATACCTCCTCGCCGTTCAGCCACCACATCGAGGCGCCGTTGCTTCCTGCTGCCAATCGAACATTGTCAATCTGTTCGTCGCAGTCGATGTAGGTGATGGCCCAGAAGAGCGAGCCGTAGGTCTGCTGTCCGTATTTCTCGGCAAAGCGGAAGAGCTTCATGTTGTAGTTCTCGCTGTCGAGTGCATGCCAGCGCAGCTTCTGGTCGCCGGCCTTGACCACTTGTCCATCCTTGGGCAGTGTGGTCATCTGGTCCTTGAACCAGGTCTTCGAGAAGGCATCGCGCAGATAGGTGTTGGTGAAGACGATGTTCGAGCGAACGTCCTGGCGGATGGGCTCCAGGAGCATCCATCGGCGGATGAATCCCTGTGCATCGGGATGGGCCGAGGGGGCTGTTGCAGCAATGGGAGTGAAGTAGGTGGGACGGTTCTTGAACTGTACCCAGTCGATGTCCACACCCGTTCCTTCGCAGGTGATCACGAGGTCGGCCACACCCTTGGGCTGGTATTCAAGTGGGGCGGTGAGGGTAATCCATTGTCCGCTCATGTCGCGGCGGAAGGGGCCGTTCTCGCTCTTGACGGTCATCGTGAAGCATGCAACGACGCGGCCTGCTGCCATGTTCTTGCCGGCAGGACGTTCGCGGAGGCAGAACTCGGTATTGTCATTCGCCTTGGCGCAGACTACGGCATAGCCATCGGTAAGGGTGCTGAAATCGATATCGTTGTAGCAGAGCCAGCTGCCCTTCTGGGGCAGAGAAACCTGCCAGCCACGGAAGTACTGGAGGGTGTCGATGTAAGCGATGGTCACATCGTCGGAAGCTGCGCTGAAGCGGTCGGGTTGGATCTGAGAGGTGGCGGGGTTGATGCCGACGCCGCGCTTGGTCTGGAAGACCTCCTGGATGGTTCCGTCGGCATTGAAGCTGATCTTTTCGATGCGAACCGAACGGCGCTTGTCGTCGCGTGGCGAATAGTCGTTGCGATGATAGAAGAGGTACCACTGTCCCTTGTACTCGACGATGCTGTGATGGTTGGTCCAGCAGGTGTTGTCGTGTTCGGCCATGATGATGCCCTTGAAGTCCCAGGGACCCAGTGGAGAGCGTGACATGGAGTAGGCCAGTGTCTCGGTGGGGTTTTGACCATTGCTGGTGTCGCCGCGCACCCAGGGGAAGGTTAGGTAGTACCAGTCGCCGCGACGGAAGGCAAAAGGTCCTTCCTTGAATCCTTCGGGCAGTCCTTCCATGGTCTGACCACCCACGAGCATCGGAGGCATATTGGGAGCCTGTGCATTCGCATTTCCCGGGAACCGCATCTCGGTGAGTTCTCCGTCGAGTTCCTTCATGTTCGCCTTGAGCTTGGCGCCACGGATGCCCATGCCGCTCCAGTAGATATAGGCCTGTCCGTCGTTATCGACCAGCACACAGGGGTCGATGCCCATCACACCCTTGATGGGTTCGGGTTCGCACGTGAACGGCCCTTCGGGCTTGTCGGCAGTGGCCACACCGATGGCGAAGCCGCGGCCCTCCTTGGGCGCATTGGGGAAATAGAAGTAGTACTTGCCGCCCTTATAGACACAGTCGGGTGCCCACATGGAGTAGCCTTCGGGATTTCCCCAGGGCACAGTCTTTTGGGAAATGATCATGCCGTGGTCGGTCCAGTCGGTCAGGTTCTCGGACGAGAATACATGGTAGTCGGCCATGCAGAACCAGTCCTGCCGTTGTCCTTCGGGGGGCAGGATGTCGTGCGAGGGATAGACATACACCTTGTCGTTGAAGACGCGAGCCGTCGGATCGGCGGCATACTGGTCCCGGATGACGGGATTCTGCGCCGACAGCATCAGGGCAGGCAGCAACAGAAGAAGTGATGCGGATCGTTTGTTCATAATGGTTTTAGTTAGAAATTTCTGCAAAGATAAAGATTATTTTTCAGTAAGGGCATTTTTTGATGTTACAATTTTCATTTTATTTGTTACAAGAATCAAGAATGCCTCTACAGATGCCTGCAAGAGCCATTTGAAACAAAAATTAGACGTTCATTCGCATTTTTTCGCCGAAAAATTTGGCAGTATGAAATATTATCACTATCTTTGCAGCCGCAAAATCACTCAACCACACATTATCACATCATATTGGAGAGATGCTCGAGTGGTTGAAGAGGCACGCCTGGAAAGCGTGTAAACCCCTAAAGGGTTTCGGGGGTTCGAATCCCCCTCTCTCCGCGCTTCACGGCTGTACTTGAAGCCAAGGGCCGGCTTTTTCAAAAAAAGGCCGGTCCTTTTTCCGTTCCTTTTTGATTCATTTTGTTCCTTTTGGTTGCAAAACGATTGAAAATCGGATGCAAGGGCCGGCTTCATGTTTCCCGCTATGATCACTACAAGTTTCTACCTCGACACCAGGTACGCGCGCCGGGACGGGCTGTTCCCCCTGAAGATCAGCCTGAGCGCCCGCTCCTGCACCGCGTACATTCCTCTGGACGTGTTCCTCCCGTCCGAGCAGTGGGACCCCGTCCGCCGGGTCATCCGGAAGAGCTGCCCGAACCACCGCAGGCTGAACGAGTATGTCATGAGCCGCAAGGCCCAGGTGGACGAGTGCGTCCGCTCCCTGCTCCTGGACGGTGCCGTCTCCGGTCTCAGTGCCGTCAGGATCCGCGATGCCGTCCTTGCCCGCCTCTACGGCGACGGCGGCCCTGGAAGGTTCCTGTCGCACTACCTCGACTTCGCGGGGCGCCACGAGAACGCCCGCACCCGGGAGATCTATCTCGCCACCTCCGTTGCCATGGGGAAGTATGACCCCGTCCTTCCGTCCCGTGACTTCGCCGACATCGACAAGTCCTGGCTCGACGGCTTCTACCTCTGGCTCGCCAGGAACGGGAGCCCGAGCGTCAATGCCAGGGGCATCCACCTCCGGAATATCCGCGCCGCCTTCAATGACGCCATCGACTCGGAGCTCACCTCCTGCTACCCGTTCCGCAAGTACAGGATCCGCTCCGAGGCCACGCCGAAGAGGGCCTTGTCCGTCGAGCAGCTACGCTCGATCTTCTTCGCGGACGTCCCCGGCTGGCAGCGCAAGTACGTCGATGCCTTCATGCTGATCTTCTGCCTCGTCGGCATCAACACCGTGGACCTCCTCGGCCTCCGCAGGGAGGACCTGTCCGACGGGCGCATCTCGTACCGCCGTGCCAAGACGCACCGGCTGTATGACGTCCGTGTCGAGGACGAGGCGAAGGTTCTCCTGGACCGATATGCGGGCAGGTCCAAGCTGCTGAGCTTCGACGAGGGCTGCTCGTCGTACCGGCATTGGGCCATGAAGCTGAACCGCAACCTCTCGGCCATCTGTCCCGGCGTCACCTCCTACACCGCCCGCCATTCGTGGGCGACCATCGCCGCCTCCCTGGACATCCCGAAGGAGACGATCGCCGCCGCCCTGGGCCATGGCGGCAATACCGTCACCGATAT
>JAEEGJ010003411.1_pt1 | contig 61823 bp, 61 predicted proteins | sample 8958761 | NCBI WGS metagenome assembly JAEEGJ01 (sample SAMN16246546, study PRJNA631951) | gut metagenome | biome: gut microbiome; feature: rumen; material: RS-attached | host: Bos | place: Iran: Karaj | collected 2018-10 | reverse complement strand
CAGTCATCTGGCCACGACCAATACCAGCGCAAATGTTACTCATACGATAGTTATAACCTATCTTCTCATGCTGATAGTACGGATAGCTCTCACGATACTGAGTAGCATACATCATGATCTCGCGCCAATGGTCTTCATCCTCCGTAATCAGCGCACCGCCGCCCGAGGTGGTAATCATCTTGTTACCGTTGAACGACAGTACGCCGTACTTGCCAAACGTACCCAGCACTTGTCCCTTGTAACGCGAACCAAATCCCTCAGCAGCATCCTCTACTACAGGAATACCGTATTTATTGGCAATCTCCATAATGCGATCTGCCTTGTATGGCATACCATACAAAGCCACTGGCACAATGGCCGCAGGCTTCTTTCCCGTCTTAGCAATACGGTCTTTAATAGCCTCTTCCAACAGTTCCGGGTCGATGTTCCATGTATCTGGCTCCGAGTCCACCAGCACAGGCGTTGCCCCGAGGTAAGTCACAGGATGCGTCGATGCACAGAACGTAAAGCTCTGCACAATCACCTCATCCCCCGGCTTCACCCCGCAAGCAATCAGCGCCAGATGCACCGCCGAAGTACCACTCGCCAATGCCACCACCCTCTTGGATGGCACACTGGGGACAGCCCCCTCTGTATCACCTAAAGACAACACATTTGGGTCAGTTCCCATTGTATCATCGGTCGATGTGACAAACTTCTCCAAGTCCTTCTCGAACCCGTTGACATTCGGTCCAAGAGGCACCACCCAGTTCGTATCAAAGGCCTCCTTGATATATTTCTGTTCTTCGCCCGTCTCACTCATGTGAGCCAGACACAAATAGATCCTTTTTGCCATTTTCATTACTTTTCGACTGCAAAGGTACGATTAAATATGCAAACGACCAAATGAATCCCCATTTTTCTTCACCCCTCAACAGTACAATGCCACCTTACCGGCTATCTTCTCTTTCCAGTCAAGAAGTTGCTGAGACGTCGCTCGAAATGACGGAAGGCGTTGTCATCTCGATCACCTTTTTTGTCATCTCGACCGAGTGTAACGAGTGGAGAGATCCCTCGACTGCGCTCGGGATAACAGAAGGGGCCTCGGGATGACAAGGAGGGGGTTATACCCCATACTCAGCAACCTGTTCGCCCTTCAGGGCCTGAACGATGCGCTGGCAGGCCTTGCCATCACCGTAGGGGTTGACTGCCTTGGACATCTTGTCATAAGCCTCAGGATCCTCAAGGAGCGTAGATACTTCCGATACGATCAGATCATGATTGGTACCAACGAGATGGACTGTTCCAGATTCAAGAGCCTCTGGGCGCTCAGTAGTATCTCTCATTACCAATACAGGCTTGCCCAGTCCTGGAGCCTCCTCCTGGATGCCACCCGAATCAGTCAGTACGATGGTACTCTTCTCCATCAGATACACAAACTCCAGATATTGCAGCGGTTCGATGAAGAAGAAGTTCTCATACGCAGTCAGATCCTCTCCAAACACCTCGTGGATTGGCTTGCGCACATTCGGATTCAGGTGCATCGGATACACGAAATCCACCTCCGGATACTTCTCCGACAGATCCTTCATCGCCGTCACCATCGAGATAAATCCCTCTCCGAAATTCTCGCGGCGATGCCCCGTTATCAGCACCAGCTTACGCTGTGGCAATTGACAATTGACAGTTGACGATTGACAATTAAGGCGACTGATGTCGTAGCCTGCAGCTCTGAGAACATCTTCTTGCTCTGCGGCTAGTTTAGGATCATTCTTCAGCTTCTCCACCACCATATGCAGCGCATCGATCACCGTATTACCAGTCACATATATCTTTCCCTGCGCCTTCTCCTCCAAGAGATTCTTCTCAGAAAGCGGTGTCGGAGCGAAATCATACGTTGCGATCCTTCCCGTTATCTGCCTGTTCATCTCCTCCGGCCACGGACTATAGATGTTGTGCGTACGAAGTCCAGCCTCGACATGCCCCACAGGTATCTGCTGATAGAAAGCCGCCAGAGCTGCCGCCGTTGATGTCGTCGTATCTCCATGCACCAAAACAACGTCCGGTCTGCACTCCTTAAACACATCCCTCATACCCGTCAGCACGCGAGCAGTCACATCATACAGATCCTGCCCCTGCTTCATGATGTTCAGGTCGTAATCCGGCTTCACCTCAAATATCTTCAGCACCTGGTCCAACATCTCCCTATGCTGTCCCGTCACGCATACAATCGTCTCAAAATCCTGTGGATACTTCTCGAATTCCTTTACTAAAGGACACATTTTAATAGCTTCGGGCCTTGTCCCGAAAACCAACATAATTTTCTTCACTAGTTGTATCTTATAATGTTAAACTTCTTTTCAAATTGGATAAAAACCTATCACTGGGGCCTGGCCCCGGTGATAGGTTTAACGTAGTTAAGCCATTTTAGGATGCCATAAAAGCCGTTGCGGATGGTATAGAAGAAGGAAGTGATCGGGCCGAGATCCTCCTCGACGCGATACACCTCATACCGCCATTTGATCTTATCCGTCCGTAAAAACCGACTAAAGAAACCATACGGCGTCCGCATGGTGGCCAGGTTCTCATCCAGCAGATGACAGTCGTTTCTCTCGCTGATGGCCAGCCAAAGCGAGTAGTCATTATTCTCTTTGGTTTTATGCAGTCTGAACTTACCCACCTTCGTGGCATCATACATCACTGTCAGATACCCTGGCCAACAGCACTTCAGCATATCCTGATAGGTCACATGCTCCTTACCGCCAATGACTACCCCTCTGTTCTGCGATTTGTCATTCATCTGCCCAAACTTATGGTAAGAGAATGCATACCCATTCTCCTCCATGAACCGTATCTGCTTCTCCAGCTTATCTGGCGCCCAGATATCCCCGACATCCAGGAATGCAATCCACCTGCCGCGCGCCTCGCGAAGAGCCTTATTCCGATTCACCGACTCACCCCTGTTCGTTACCGTCTGAGCCACCTTGATTCTTTCGATGAAGCTATAATCCTCCCGACGAATTTTGGCCTCATTCTTCAGGTCCATCATCATCGTGATGGTGTTGTCCTTCGAATTGTCGTCCACGAACAGCAGTTCCCAGTTCTGGTACGTCTGCGCCATCACGCTCCTGACGCTTTCCTCCACATACTGGGACCGGTTGTGCGATAGCATCACGATCGACACCAGACCATAATCCTTCATCTTTTCATTCTGAATCATATCTGCCTCCCATTTTATATTTATTTTCTTTTATCACATCTATATGAGCTCACCCGCATACTCCATTTTCTTCCCAAGCACCGTACAGAAGATCATCTGTATGACACAGTAATTACGATAATCAATATGATGATCGCGCATAGTATCCAAAAAATCCATTTCAGAATAGATGTCTGATGGCTGACGTCTGATAGCTGATGTCGTTCAACCAAAACGCTGTCGCGCTTCTCGATATAAACTGTGTCACGAACCACTCTTACATCTACCTTCTTACTTCTTACATCAGCAGCGTTTCTGACGCGCTCACGGTCTGTAACGATGCTTTGTCTGAGGGTATCGCCCTTGTCGTTGCGATCAACAGTTATCGTGGTTACTTCGCGTATCGTATCTCGAACCTCTACCCGCTCTACCAACGAACTATCCCTCAACTCAAAACCCTCGACCCTCAACTCTCGCGCTTCACTTGTCGCTGTGCGACTCGTGCTGCAACTCGCCATAAGCGAGAGCAAAGCAACGCTAGCGATTGCTCTGCCAAGCGCCCCGGCGAGTCGGCGAAGCCAACTCCCTAAGCACAGGACACTCAGTCCGATAATCGCACTCGCCAACTTGCTGTATTGCATGGCGCAACTGTGCTACCTCAGCTCGTAGTTCCCCTACCTCCCGCTGCAAGGGCTCAGCGATGTAGGTGCGAAACTCCGTCACATAATCCTTACTCAGGTTCATGTCCTTCTGGCGGTTGTCCGCCTTCAGACTTTCTATTTCCTGCCGGTGCTTCTTGCGGTCAATCAACCACCCGCAACCACCTAGCAGCGTAAGGAGTCCCAGTATGATGTTCGACCAGTCTAGTGCCATAACACCGTCCCCCTATTCTTTCCCTGCCGCTTCCAGCTCACGTGCAGGAATGTCGGATACACTATCAGCTGGTCATTATTCCGACTCTCAATAATCAACTGCCTCAGCCGCTTCAAATCGGTCGCTGAGCCTGTCGAAGGGCGTATGTCCGCGGCTTCTCCTCGCATATGTTGCGAGCCAGAGGCTCCTCCGACTTCGCGGTTATGCTTTGCGCACCTGTACCCGCTGTTCACTATAATAGGTTTGCCGTAGCGCTCTCGTAGTGGATCCAGCACATTCTCCACCAGCGCCTCGATGTTCTCCCTGGCGAAAGGAGGGAGTTCGCCGCAGCATCTGCAGACGAACTCCTTTTCATTGAACCACTTCATCCCAATTGTCAATTATCAATTTTCAATTAGGATCAGTTCTGGTCCCCTTCCTCACCACCATTGCTACCCTTGGTATAGGTGCGGCTGGTCACCTCAGAACTTTGGCCGTCCTTGATGGCGATAGCCTTCACGGTAGTGGTATCGGTCAACGTCAGCGGCTCGCTATATACGGGGCTCTCGGTGGTTGGCGTGCTACCGTCCAGCGTGTAGTGGATCTCTGCACCGTCAGGACCGCTCATGGTCACCTGTGTGCTCTCCTCAAACTGCGTATCACCGCTGAACGAAGGAGCCGAAAGGGTCACGGACGTCCCGCTCTGGCTATTGCTGCCGGAACCACTATTGCCCGAGTTGGAACCGTTACCGGTTTCTGAGCCCGTCGAAGAACCGTTTTCCTCTTCGGGATCCTCCACCGTTCCGTCGTCGCTCGAGGTCACGCGCTTCACCACTTCACCGTTGCGGTCGTAGCAGGTGATGTTGATAGAGGTGCGTGCGAGCTCATCCTTGATCTCCACGTTGGGTACGAAGATGACGCGGCGACTGGTAATCAGACTAGCGGCCACCTTGTTCACGTCGGCGACAGACGATGCACGCAATCCGAAGCGCATAGAGCCCAGACCCGGGATAGCGACCGCATGCCCCTCAGTGGCCCATGCTTTGATCACCTCGCCGATGGCATCCCAGGCCGCGTTGATCGAGCCACGGGTGATGCCGGAGCGGAGGCTGGCTTCAGTGATTACTTTGTTCTGCGAGAGCTTGTTATACAGGTCGGCCTGCAGAACGTAGGCCCATTTTTCCTTGGTTTTGTCGAACGAGACGTTGCGCTCGACGGCTTTTACTTTTATTGCCATAGTGTTTGTAATTTTTAAAGGGTTAATAATTCCGTTTGTGTCATCGATTTCCGAGTGCACTTCTTCATCTTTTTGACACTGCAAAATTACAAACTTCTCCCCACTCTGGCAATGTTTGTCCAGGACCCCGAATCCCGTCTGTCCGGGATTCCGTGAATGCCCTGTAAGGGCTGTATATTCTAGCGTAGGGTCTCGACCCTGCGTAAACGGGTTATCCGTTTTAAATCCGTCCCTGTAAGGGGCTCATAACTAAATCCTGAGAATTGAATGTGTTGCGCTAAAGGTTGATGTTAATCGTTTAACATTTAACATCGGGAACTATTTTTTGCAACCTCGGGAGGTTTCAAATTTTCGATCCTGAAAAAGCATAAAAACGGTCACCATGACACAACGTTAAATGTTAAATGTTAATTTTCGTCTTTCTCGCGTTTTACGTCCTCGCGTCCAACACTCAACTCTCAAGATTTCAACGTTTTACACTTACTCTCTTTCTTTATTCTTATTCTTTAATAATGATTCTATATTATATATCGCGCGAGCGCGAATCTTATTATATTTTCAACATTTAAACATCAAATTCTACGGCAACCCGTCAAATTTAACTTTTAACTTTTAACATCAGTCCTCACCATTCATCCTTCTCACTTCCTTGGCCCTGAGGATAATGTCCTCGCTCACCTGCTGGGGGAAGAGCGTTGACGACACATGCTCTTGCAGATTGTCGAGCACATCGGGCAGGCCCACTTTCACGCTACCCGTCTGGCGATAGCCGAAGGTGGCCTTCGTGCCATCACAGAAATGGGCAGTGGTGATGTTTCCCTTGTCGCAACTGTAGCGCGCCATATCGTTGATGTCGGCATCACGCTCGCCATCCTTTGTATTCAGCCTGAGGGGTTGTCCGTGCTGGCCCTTCAAGAGAACCTCTGCCTCGGCATTGAGGTCGATGCCCAATCGCTTAAACCTGCCGCCCAACAGCTCGTCGGGCCACGGCATGTTGGGATAGTCGAACTTGAAGTGCAGCTTCTTCAGGGCAGCACCACGTGTCTGCTTGTCGAAGAGGAATTCCCAGAAATCGTCCAACCTTCGAATGGGCTTCACCTGTGCCATCACATGATACTTCACCATTAGCAGGCGGTTCAGCGTGCTCTCGATGATATACGACAAGGTGGCTGGAGCAAATGCCCTGCGCACAGCCTCCACAAACACGAATTGGCAATTATCGCGCACCACCAGTATCACCATCGAACTCACATAGTTCTCTTTGTACTCTATTTGCCTGTAGTCCTTGTCTTCGCCCTTCAGCTCTCGTTTCTTCTGCACGCGAATCACGGTCACCCCATCATGGTGGTATATCACCCTTCCGGCATAGAGCGAATCGCCTTCCGACTTTGGCAGCTTCCTCACCTCCTCTTCCTCAACCACCTCACGGATATTCTTCTCGGCATTCTCGGCCTTCTTTACCTCCAGCTGTTTGCTGGCTTCCTCCATCTCCAGCTTCACCCGTTGGCGTTCGGCATTCTCCTCGGCTTCGTCCTCCGCATCAATCTTCTTGGTTTTATATCTGCGAAGGAACAGCTCGTTGCCCACCTTGAATGGTGGTTGCGAACCGTCGCCCAGCAGGTACGTACGGTCGCCTTCGTCAAAGAATCCGTCGATGATCTCTTTCCTATTCTCAAAATTTTTTCGTCCGTCTATCTCATCATCCGACCCGCTCAGCCCCTGTTTTTCAAATTCTATAGGCCAACAGTCGAATCTATATGCAAAAAAGTCCATTATTCATTAATTGTTGTTCTGTTAATTCATCATCTTCACAACTCTCTCCATCAGATCGTTACCGAACCCGTAGAACTGTTGCTGAATGCCTATCTGTTCGAAAGCCTTAAAATAATCAGTCCTGGCATGCACCTGCTTCTTGGTTTTACCATCATAGTGCTCGCTCACGGCCTTGGCCAATGGATCCCATCCGTTGATGCCCGTAAAGAACTTACGCTTGTAAAGCATCCCGAAGATATTGAAGATGGCTTTGGCATTGTACACCACTCCCAGCTCCTTGTGCTCATCGCCCTTCACACCCTTGTCCTCACGCATCATGGCCACGATGACAGAGTCTTCTATTAGAGCATTCCAAAACTTGTTATACTGCTCCCGGTGTGAACGCTCCACATTCTTCCACATGCGATTGCAGTAGTGGTCGAACACGCGCTTCAGGGCCTCCTCCCAGTTCTCGTCCTCCGACATCGGATCCAGTTCGCTCATTCGCTTTCCAGTCCTTGCCTCATAGATGTCGCCATCTTGATTGATGGTGTAATGCAGCAACGGCAGTACCCTATGGTGTATGCGGGCCAACTCTTCCACGATAGCTTCTATCAGGTCGTTGTGAGGATTCTTCGTCTGATCCTTGCAGGTACGCTCCAGCCTAAGAGCCATGCAGTAGAAAACGGTTGTCAACGTCCTGTCCATCTGGTCATTGCCTAATGTCAGTGTTTCCCCGTCGCGTTCCAGATATTTCAGTCTTCGTCTTTCCTGCGAGAAGAGTTGCACCACCATATCCGCATGGTCTTCCGCATCCACACCTTTCAGATACGCAAACAGCTCGTCCACCTCATGCCACACCTCCGCCGGAGTCAGTCCGCCGTCGTTAGTCTCATAGTGGATAATCGCCTTTGTGGCATACCTGAACTGGGGCGAACTCAGAAACTCACGATAGCGGGCATTATCTTCTTCTATGTCGAAAGTCTTAAACTTCATAATCTGTTACATCATGGTGCCATAGTGAGCCACAGTCACCTACAGAGGTCTATATACAACTGGTTTTCAACCAATTACATTTTGCCATAATGTTTTTCCCCAGAATGCTTGACAAGCGCATTGTGGCTTTCATTCCTTTGCCCTCGGATTCAGGAGACAAACCATTCCTCCTGAACAAAGAAAAAATTATGTATAATAAAAATTTGTTTCTGTGCGTGATTTCCGCACCAAGTTCTGAAGGCCGCGAGAAGGTAGCTAAACACTTGCGTTACTGGCCTTATGTGAAGTTCTACAAGTATCAAGGCGATCGTCACTTGCTGTGTTGCTTCTGTCTGGGAGAGGCGAAGGATGGCTATCAGCTCAAACAGCTCTACGAGCGTTCCCGCCAGTTGGTGCTCCTCTGCCTCCGTCAGTATGGTGTCACCATCACCCGATGGAAAGCTCTTCCAGAAGACTTCAAGCTCATTCGTAACCGTCCACTTTTTACGAGATCCGATGACCAGTTACGTCCGTTCTATCATCCCTAACCCCTCAACTTTAAAAGTTATGATCACAAAAGCATTTCGAGTTATTGCCTGTGGTGAGCTGGAAGCATACACCACAAGTAACGGTAATCAATCCCAGAAACGCCAGCTCCGCCTTCAGGAGTTTGGCGGTTGGAACGGCAACGATAATCAAGTCGCCCGTATCTCTAACGGCATTGTGGCCACCATGTTCGGCAACTTAGCCCAATGTATGTTCTATCCCAACGAAATCGTCCTCGCCACCCTCCGTTTCTCCGCCCGCGAGTATCAAGGTTCCTGGTACCAAGACGTCACCGTTGTCGATATCCACAAACTTAGTCAAACAACTCAAACTTTTTAAAACAATGGAAAAAAACGTAAACTTATGCGTTGACCTCAAGACGGTCATGCAGAACGATGCCCACCTTGTGGAGGGCCAACCTTACAACGGTTTACTCACCCGCGATGGCGATGATCACTTCATCTTTGAGGAGTCGAGCCACAAGGGCCGTAGCCCCCGTAACCCCAAGCTGTTCGATGGCAACTACTGTTCCCTTGTTCACATGCAGAACGGTAAGTACCAGATCCACATGAAGACCATCAATGCCTCTGCCATCGAAGACCGTCGCGACTTCGCCTTCAAGGTCTATACCGAACTATTAACAGCCTTCAACATTATTGATTAGTTATGTCACAAGATCTATTTAAAATCTCTAACGAGTCTGAACCGGATTTATCCCCGGTTCAGCTCCCTCTGAGGGATAAAGACCTACCACCGATCATAAGAGAGGTAGTCTCGAACGCGCCACTGAACCGCAAACTCCCTTGCTTCGTAGCCTGTCTGGCACCCTTATGTGCCTTGGCTACTCGTGTACGCCTGAAGTACTACTACGACTGCCAGCGTGTGTCGGCCCTCTTGCTCCAGGTCATCATCGAAGCTCCTCAATCCTGCGGTAAACAGTTTGCTGCCGACATCGAACACCTACTGATGGACCACACCCTTAAGGCCCACGACGAAGAACAACGTCTGGCGGAACAGAAGTTTCGCGAACGTCGTCACAATCGCTCTCAAAACGAGAAGTTGGAAGACGAGCCTAAGACCACTATTCGTGTGATTCCTGCCACTATCTCGAAGACCGTCCTCGTGAAGCGTACCGACTACTATAAGCGCATTCTTGGTGATGTCCTCACCTTCTGGATGTTCGCCGAAGAGCTGGCCCAAGTCACCGATGCCGGTAAACAAGGCTACTCGAATTTAAGAACAATCATGCGTACCGCTTACGACTTCGGTAGCACCTTCGGTATGGACTTTGCGAGCGAAAACAGCTACAGCGCCATTGTTGACATCAACATCTGCTCGATGTTCTGTGCCACCTCGTCGGCCCTCGACGAATATATGGACAAACGTGCCATCGAGGGAGGTAACGTTACCCGTACCGTCCTCTGTCAGCTCGAAGACCAGATTGGTGCCGATGGTGCTATGTTCAAGCCTTACACCTCGGAACAGCTTCAGATCATCAACTCAACGCTCCAGAAGATGATGGCTGACACCTACACCCCCGAGGGCGCCCTCAAGGACGAGTTCTTTCTCGATACCTCTTGGATCGAGCGCGATGTCCGTCGCTGGTGTCAGCAGAAAGGCAAGGAGGCCCTCCAAACCGGCTCCTCCGCCCTCGATATCTTCCGCAAACGCGCCTCCGTCTCTGCTTTCAGGATTATGGCCTTGTGCTATTACCTATATCTGTTGGAATCTGATGATAAACAGCAGGCACAACGACGTTGCCGTAAGCTCTACCTCTTTATGGCCGACTACATCCTCAAGATGCTCCTCCGTCGTTGGGGCAAGATGTTCGAAGACCTGCAGGTCCGCCGCGTCGACCTCACAGCCGACACCGGCCGTCCCAAGCTCATTGACCGTCTCCCTCGTGAGTTCAGTCGTGACCAGCTCCGTGCCCTTATCTCCGAGGCCCAGGTAGCCACCCCCGACCGCGTCCTCGTTTCCCAGTGGAAAGCCAATCATTGGATCGAAGAGACTGAGAAATTCCTCTATAAAAAACTCATCTAAGCCCTGTAAGGGCCAAATAACTTAGCATAGGGTCTTGACCCTATGAATCAGGACCAAATTATTAAAATTATGATTTCAAAATTTGATATACAAAAATTACAGGATCTTCCGATCGAGAGCGTTGCAGACGCTCTTGGTCTAGAAGTCCGCAGGCATAAGGCCTTGTGTCCCTTTCACGACGACTCACATCCCTCGCTTACCTTTTCCACCTCCCGCAACCGCTACCGTTGTTACGTATGCGGTGCCCGTGGTGGCACCATCGATCTCGTCATGAACTATGGAAAGTTGAGTTTCTATGACGCTTGTCTATGGTTAGCGAAAGCCTTTGACGTTTACTTACCTGGAACTTGGAACATGGAACATGGAACCAACGTGAAACTTGAAACGGTCGTAAGACCTATGAAACGTGAAACCAAGAAGGCTGTTGAGCAGCCTCTCGACCTTCACTACTTGGAAGGCTTAGTAGCCCATCCTTACTTATGTCCTGAAGCACAAGCCTTCTTGTATGGAGAGCGTCACCTTGATCCTCGTGTCGTAAAGTGGTTAGGTTTGAGTTCTATTTCTTGTCCAGTACCAATGAGTGGCAATCCTAATGGAAGCTGGTATAACGCTCCAAGCCTGCTTATTCCTTATCGCGATATCGATGGCCGCCTCCTCTCTGTCCAAGCCCGCTACCTTGGTAACCGTGAACCATTAACCGTGACCCATGAACCACCACGGTTTCAATTTCCTAAAGGGAGTATGTGTTCCATTTACAACCTCCCCATCTTGAAGTACCTCAGCCCTGGCGAACCTCTCTTTGTCACGGAGGGTTGTTCCGACTGCTGGTCCATGCTCTCCGCTGGTCATAAAGCGATAGCTATTCCGAGTGCCACCGCCCTCAAAGAGTCCGACCTTGAAAAGTTAGTTTCATCGGTTCCTGAGCCTGTCGAAGGATCGTCTTCGTTAGTCGTTCACATATATCCGGACAATGATAAAGCCGGAGAAGCATTGTATAATCGACTGGTTGAAGCATCCCTTCACATCGGTTTCACTTTAGTCCGACACCAGCTCCCTGCTGATTGCAAGGATTTTAGTGACCTCTATCTTAAATCTCTAATTCGCTCGCTCGGGGCTCTCTGAGCCCTCATGTTAAATGTTAAATGTTAAATTACAGCTTTATGAAAATCATCATTACGCGAAATATATCTCGCAACGAATTTACTCACGGTCGTCTCACAATTGATGGCGACTTCATCTGCCATACTCTTGAAAATGCCAACAGTCGCGTACCCGCAGGAACTTATACCATTCGTCTTGCTAAGTGCAAACAATACTCCAGAAAAATGCTTTTACTTAATCCTAAAGCACCCTGTTTGCAATGCCCAAAGTTAAGTTTCGTGTCTAACAACACAACATTACCTTGTTACTGTCCAATGCTCAAGCCTGGGAACGGAGCTCATGGAAGATTAGACGGAAGTATTCTCGTCGGGAAATACAATTGCCTTAACAGCTTAATCCATCCTATGGATGTCTTTGCCCCCTTATATGAAAGGATCCGCAAATCTATTTCACGTGGAAACCAAGTAATCTTGACTATATGCGATCCACCACCGAAGTGATACTCATATACACCATAATGGAACTACATCTAACGATGTGGTTCCGTTTTTTCTTTCCGACCCACACTATATTAATTGTCTCGTCCCCATTGAGGTACAAACAAGTATGAGCAGAATTGCCAAATGGCTTTCAGGAACTTCATCCAATGATATTTGCCTTGATAGTATCAACGATGTACCTTACATCATCGTCGGTGACATATGGACCTGCGGGCAGAGATTTCTACACCTTCATGACTACCAAAAGATTTCGAGTTGGATCTTTCTGGGTACACCCTGCTTGATGCAGAACTGCTCTATCGAAACTCCCTTCGGTTCGCCCTCCAATTTGTAGAGGTAATCGACTTGTCGCTTCGCTTGTCGAGGAACCACAACTTTTCACAATCTTCACTACTGCACATAATCTCAAAATTAAAGACTGTGCAAAGGTAGCTGTTAAATCGAGGCTATGCAAGATGTGAAAATTGGACGCTTACTGCCCATATCTCAATATCTTATACATTCCATATCCAATCAAACATCCTAAGGTATTATGGAGCACATCATCCACCTCGCAATATCCTTTCCGGAAGATAAATTGCAAAATCTCAATCGCTATTGACAACAAGCAGCCCCACAAGGCAACCTGCTTCCACCTAACATGCTGACTTCCCAAACCCATCAAGAATCCAATTGGCACAAACAGCGCGACATTCAGCATGTTCACGGCAAAGCACTCTAAGAAATAACTATGTTCCCCGAAATCCCAATAGCTCCTGAACGGTTCCAATTGTATTCTTCGCTCAGCACTGCTCTCCCGAAACGCCACAGTCGAAGCTACCACTAATATCCCCCATGCCACCAACAATATGCCGCCACTGCAACGCATTCCTTCTTTCCATCCTTTCCGCCATACCGTCAACAGCATCAAACACAGCACCACTCCCAGCAGTCCCCAATAAAACCACGCTGGAATGCTATTGACAACCGACAGCGCATACACCCGAAGCTCAACCATACATCATTGCCTCCCCTTCATCTGCAAGCCTAACATATCCATATCCCAATTGCAAACCCATATTCACAATTTACATTTATTACCCCTCAATCTCTGTAAGAAATAATAAAAAAGAACCGCAAAGGAATTTTTCACAGCCTTTTTCGACACACTGGGGGATGGAGCCATATAGTGAATGGGAGCCTCAATGTATCTTTGGTCTCTTAACAGATATCTTACTTCTGTTTGATAGAAGTGGGCTTTTGACAACAAACCATATTCTACAAACTTTCGAGCCACATCAGCATGGAATCCCATATATCCAGACGTCATATCACGGAAATGGGTTCCAAGCAGAAAGTTAGATAAGATAGTCCCCCCTCGGGAAAACAGAGTTCTCCGCCAATTTGAGTCATATATTGAGCCGCCATTGACAAACCGACACCCAAAAACGCATTTATGCCCTTCTGACAGATAGCGCAAGAACATTGGTATGGCATTAGGATCGTGTGACATTCCCCCATCCATCTCCATCACATACTTGTATTCATCTGATTTTAAAGCTTCTTTATAACCTCTGATATAAGCATCTACCACATTGCGGTTTTCCGGTGCCCATACTGGAATAAACCGGCTATCTCTTTCATGCAGTTCTTGACAGAGTTCGAAGGTATTGTCTTTTGAAACATTATCAACGACCAAATAAGCGTTCCCTAAAAATGAATTATCAGCTTCAACCCTATCAAAGACCTCTATCAGCATTGATGAGAAAATATCGAACGTATCTGATTCGTTTGCCAAAGGTATTACAAGGGCAAATTTCTTATTATTCATTGTACTCTTGACTCCTTTTTAAAGATCCAAAACTTACTTAAAACATAATTTAATACGATAACAACGAAAGTAACAATCAGCTTTGCATAATTCTTATTAATGCCCATAACGGATACCAGCAAATACATTCCTCCCATATCGATGCCGCAGGCCAATCCTCTGGCACCAAAGAATTCCGTAGCCTCCTTTACCCATACTTCTCGTTTAAAACTCCGGCTCTCGAATACATAGTATTTATTTGCCAAGAAAGAAAAGATGACAGCCAACACCCATGCAATGGCATTCGCTACTAAATAGTGAAGATTTACAACATTAGCAAGGAACCAAAAGATACCGATGTCGAGAACTGTAGACAACGCTCCACATATTCCATATAATATCAGTTCCCTAACTTGTGCATTCCTTTTGATTTTCATTTTAACCTCTCACAAAACAAATCCATTGCACTACCTATGCAGACATCCATGTTGGCGTATTCCCATTCTGCAAATCGTCCACACAGATAGATATTGTTTTTGGCTAAGGTATCCTTCAACGCCAGAACCATCTGGCGAGTATCCTTATCCTGTATTGGATAGGTGTACTTTTCATAATGATGGGAGATGTACTTCGGATTAAGTGGAATTCTGGTAAGATTGTCCCTGATTGCTTCCTCTGAAATATAATCCGTAAACTCAATGGTTCCCGTCATTTTGCCTTTAGCATTATTGGCAGGAGAGAAATTCCCTGTACAAATAATCCGATGGGATTCATGTTCTCGACTCGGCATATAGATCCAACTATAGGGATTCTTATCTATTTCACAGAATACTGTAGTTGTGCCATGATATTCCAATTGATCTATCTCCGCAACATATCCAGATATATCCACTGTATCTGCTAAAAGAGAAGGTAACTGTTTGACGTTGCCGCAAAATACAATCCTCTCGAATTGTTCTCCATTAATAGATATGCTGCCTTCAATCGTCTTGGACAATTTCTCTATCCTCTGATTATACCGAATATTCAACCCCCGGGCGAGTATATCCGCAATAAACTGCGAACCTCCCCTACGAGGATAGAAGAATGAGCTATGTACAAAAGCCTTCTCCTCTACATGGAACATGTTGTTGTAAATTATCTCTTCCACTGTCGGCATTGGCAATTTGCCCTCAAGCCATGAAAGAGGAACCTTAGTAAGGTCTCTCCGCCATACTTTCTCGTTATAAGGCTTGAAATAGAGATTATATAGCGTACCACCAAAACGACTCTGCAGGAACTCCTCAAAATTGACAGGTTCCTTACCATCATCTTTTACCATGCTAACAATATCTCTCACTACGGCAGCCCCAGCTTCTTTATCAAGAAGATAAGCATGGTTCTCTATTGGATAGGGAATTTCCTTACCATTGGCCATGAAAACCGATGAATTCCGAACCGCCTTGATGAACTGATCGTCTTTATCAAAAAAAGACCAGAACCAGTTCTTCACATCCTCACGCTTCGTATTGAACACATGGCCCCCTGTACGATGGAACAGATTAGCCTCTATCACATCGCACTTAATCAGTCCTCCTGGTCGAGAGTCTGATTCGAAAACTACCACCTCATTATCTCCCTTTAACAGATGTGCGATGGACAATCCTGAGATGCCTCCACCAATTATGGCATACTTCATAATCAAAAACTGACTATCACAATCTAACTAATAATCTTCATCTGTAAAGAACTTACCATGGTCTTTGCTTCATTAGCACCTGTTGAGTTGTAATAGTGAAATTATCATCAGGCATTTTCAGGTGATGATGCTTACTATACAACACATGTTTTGAGCCTTTTACATAATATGCCTTATAATCCGATAACCCTACTCGTTTACGACTTAAACTGTCATCCTCGGCCATAGTAATAAAATCAGGAATACGTGCTTCGACAGCCTGCCACTGATTATCCACCATATCTTGTGTGTAGGCAGTCGGTAAGAACCAATATCGACACCCTGGCAAACTTTCGGCTGGTGTTCCAAAACTAAAACCCCAGTCTTCATTCAGAATTACTATTTTGGGTTTCTTTACCTGACCCATTAAATTAGCATACGACCAAAACTCATGTCTGTCGAACGTATCTTCATAAAACAAATTTGGCTTGCTCCATCGGTAATACCCAACAGCTTTTGTGCCAATACATACAACAAAAGTGATGGGAACAACCATCAAAAACGCTCTATGCAAATTCAACTGTTTATCATGAAGATATCTGATTACAGCAATGATTCCAAACAATACATAGATGCTGCAACTTGCATAATAATACTGCCATATACCGTTCTGAATAGTCACTAAATAAAACCATAGAAAAGCTATCAGAGGAAAATATTTATAATGCTTAAGATAAGGTCTTATCAGGAGACAGGCTACAATAGAAGAGAAAAATACCAACAAACTGGTTTTCAGACAAAAATAAGTCCACATCCGTATGAAATAAGGATCTTTGTTGATATTACCAACAGCCACATATGTCCTTATGATATATTCTTCAATAAAGTTGTAAAGGTTTCCCTCGTACAAAAAAACGAGCAAGAAAGGCATCAAAATAATTGCCCCACCCAATGCCAAGGCGATAACATCTCTCCAGAATGTTTTCCTTCCATGCCATAGGACAAATACTGCTAACACTATCAACATGGCAGAAAAAGTAAACTTAATAAGGAAGCAAGCGCCAATACATATTCCAATAATGAGCGAAGACAACAATGGAGATTTGTCTTTGTACAAACATAAACATGTCATCAACATGGCCCATGCCACAAACACTGCTGCGACGTCCTCAGCTCTGACTTCGCCAAAATACATGATATTGAAATAAGATATGGGCATCAATACAGCCGCTGTCATACTTCCCCATTCATCATCAATGATAACCGAAGCTATGCGATAACAGAGCCAGAAAATAAGAGTATAAAGCAGGCAACTCAACCAAAACACACCGACATAATCTGTAGGACTCAGCAGATAGCCAACACCATAAAACAAAAACAACAACGGTCCCTTATAATCAGCAAAATCCTGATAGGGAATTTGCCCGTTCATCCACGCTTTTCCATGGGTAAAGAAAAAGATGGAGTCGCATTTCCCATATAGGTCATACAGATATGAATCCGGTGACACAAAGAGCAGCAGCAATGAACTTAAAAGAAAGAAGAAAAATATCTTATATTTCATAACTGACTAACTTATAAACATCGACAACAGTAAGGATTTCAACTCCAAGGTAAGAAACGGAAACATTCCAGCCAAGTCACCATGATGGAAACCTACTGGCAAAGTGATTAATACTCCGAAATAAACCCGTGGCAAAGACAGCAGTTTTACATTACTCATCTTTTCATTTATAACTGCCGAAAGCTTCATAGAAATATCTGGCAGAAACGAAGAATCCTTCAACCAATATACTGCCATGACGGAACTGATGGTCCAATATGCTAAAACTCTCGACAGATCACTCATAAATAGCAAGGCCGATGGCAATAGGCAGATCCCCTGTACTATCATAATAGCCCCAATTCTAACAGGCGCACACATATCTTCTTCAACTTTTCCCCCTTTAATATCTGAATAAAACACATATGCTCTTGTAACCAAATAATAAGTTCCTACAATAACATATAGATTTAATAACGCTACAGGAACGCCTCTGTAAACAGACATCCAACTATAAGAGGTCTCTCTTATGCCATCAGCAAATTTCATCTCCATAAAATCGAAAGCATATATACCATTCAGCACCATTCCTTCAAGGAAAGGTTTCCACGAAGCAGCCATCAATTTGGCACTATACACATCACCGTGGAAAACAGAAACCAGCAGAAGTACAACAAACACAGGACACCATAAGATAAACATCTTTGTGGCAGATCTTATAACATCGTGGTTTGTTTTATAAGACCTGACAAACGAAGTCACAAATACCAAAGAAAAAATATAAAATACCGATGCCTCATGAATCAATAATCCTACACACAATAACACATTGACACCTATCAGTTGAGTTGATTTTTGCTCTTTTAAATACTTCTGTAGAAGTCCAAAAACGAAAAAGGCCAATATCAATAACCATGCATCACGACGAGCGATAAGCAGTCTATAACCAGCAAAGACATAGAGGAAAACAGGAAAGGGAAGAAGGTATAAAAGTCCAGGAATCTTTCTTGATACTTTTATTAATATTCCCGTCAATATCAGCACACCTATGAAATACACTCCCACTACTAACCATACAATGTGGATGTTCCACAAGCTACAGATTTGAAAGAGTACCTCTCCTGTCAACCCTCGACGGACAAAGCCTCCCTGGTAATTGATGAGCCATTCTGTAATAACGTCAGCCGAAACAGTTCCCCCGCAAAACTTTTGCAATCCCAGATAGATTGTCCACAATAGAGAGATGACCGTAACAAGGAACAATGGCCACACTATCATTTTTATCCACTTATCCTGTATCATTCTTACTTGAATTTAATCAGGTTGGTTGAAAAAATAATGCGTACATAGTTTACCACCGTTTGTTCAATACTAAAGCAAATTCCTGAAATCAAGCTATTGGCGACAAAAGCGAAAACGACTGCAATTAGCAGCATAAAATAAATAATAAACATGTTTGAACAAGTTCCTAAGAATTCACGCACAATATAAAATATTGACAACGAAATCCACCCTTGATACAAATAGATTGTGAAACCTCTACGATTCCATATATTAAGAACATTCAACTTCGGTATAGTTATCTTGTTAAGAAAAACAGACCATAACAGCATTGTACAGATACCATAAACCATAAACAATGAATCAAACGGAAATTTATGAAATTGCATATTGGGTAACTCGCCTTTTGTCAAAAGGAAAAATGCTGTCACAAAAAACAGAGTAAGCAATAATATGTATTTGTAGGTTAATCGCTTATAGAACAAGTATCCAGAAACATAAAATACATGATAGCCAACGACATCTCTACACACATCAACCACCCTGACTATCGGACTTTGACCTCTAACTGCATCTGCTATAAAATCAAGAACGAATAGACAGACCATGTTCACCACTAGAAAACACCACCCAAAACGATTAATTAGTAAACGCATCAATGGAAACATGCAACTGACGACCATATATGGAAAGATAAACCATAAGTGCGCCTGGCCTATCGCAGGGCATTGGATTCCCACAATGGTCATTACATAGTCTTGGAATGCCCATGATTCCAAAGGATAAGAAATTGCCCCACCCACATATGCGACGCCTAGTATCAATATCGCGAACACCAAATAAACCCAATATGGAATTATAACCCGGAAAAACCTATTTATGACAGTCTCTTTGAAAGTCTTCACTTTAGCATAGCGCATAGAAGCGCCTGCAATAAAAAAGATGGCAGGCATTTCCCAAAGGAACATCATAAGACAATTGTCCAACACGTCAAAAAAAATCTGCGACACATGTAGCACACACACAATGTAAATCATGGTTAATGCCCTGTATGCATCAAGTTGACTATCCCTAACATCTTTTGTCGCCATAGAGAATCTAAGATAACGTCAAATCATTATCCTATAAGCATTTCAACCAGACGATGCTTTAGGTCGTTCGGGATAAACGGGAACATTCCATTCGGACTGGCAGAGCTAAAGCACAATGGTAAAGTGATTAACACGATAAAATATGCCCATGGACTACAGAGCAGACGCGAATTATCAATACCTTCTTGAAGTCGCATAGATAAACGGTCTATAAAAGAAGGAATGCCTTTCCGTTCAGGGAATAATCCATAGAGAAAACACGACGTAACACACCAATAAGGAACAAAACGACACATATCACAAGCGATAATGCCCAATAATGGCAAAATGAAAACGAACTGAAGAAGTACGATATTGCTTAACTGAACATGGTCAATAGGCTTTAATGCATACCACCCCATTCGAAGCGTGTTCATTCTCGTCACCAAATAATATATACATGCCAACATATAAACATTAAACGGCCATACAGGCAACGGTCCCAGAAAGTTCAAACGCCACGAACAATCAAGACTATTGTAAACTCCTTTCGCAAATGAACCACCAATCCATTGAAGACCTTCACCCAATGCAGGGAGAGCGACAGATAGGGGATACGCATTAAAACAAGGATACCATGAATGCCAAATAGTTTGACCGGTTTGTTCATGACCATGAAAAGCAACAATCATACACAAAATCATTCCTGCTGGCCACCATAATAAGACTGTCTTCCTCAAAAAGTTCTTCCAAGATTCACGATATCTAACAAATGTGTATAATACCAAAAAAGGAAATACTGCAAAGAATATTCCCTCATGCAACAAAAGCATCAATACTGTTAAACACCATAGCACTACAACATGAATAATCCTCTTCTTCAAAGCAGATTCGATGAGGTAATTTCTAAATTCCCAGAACACGACAAAAGCCAACAGTAACTGTATATAGTCACGCTTTCCCAACATAAATCCACGCTCCAAACTTACATAAAGGAATAGGGGAAATGGTAAAAGATAGAGCGACCAACCATTACGTCGAAAAAGCCAAACAAGCAAGGTAATTATCAGCATCACACTGATAAAGTAAATTATCATGATAACGGTTGCTACAGGATAAGGATGCAACTGATATAGCCTCCACAGTAACTCACCTGCCAACCCTCGACGCACAAAACCGCCCTGATAATTTATAAGCCAGTCACTTATTTCCAGCGATTCATAACCTATTCCACCAGGAGGATACATATTCAAGTCCAACCACAATCGCCATAAAAGGCATGCAATAGTGGCAAGGAATGTGAGGCAAAAAAGAATGTTTAGAGTCGGTCGTTTTATAATCATTTTATAACAAATACAAGCAATCTCTCCCTCCGTTTCCAACTGATTAACGATAGCCTAAGTTTTCGTTATCGTTTCTGAAAGTACCCTTTCAGGAAATCTATCGCCTTATCCTTTTCCATCCAGGCACATGCCACATAAACACTGAAGAAGACGACGAATGACAGGCCAAAGCGTAGATACAGATCATCAATCATCCATCCCAAGAGCCAGCACGCCACAAGAGCAATGATGCCATTTAACACCACGACATGCACCTGCCGGATTTGCTCCATCAGCGTAATATCCATAAACCGATAGACGAACAGCGAACTGATCAGTATGTTGACAAAAGCATACGCCAACAAGCCCCACACCATTGCCATCAGGCCAAAGCGGAAAGTGATAAGCAACACCAATACCCCCAGAATCTTCTTGATTAACTCACAAATAAACAGAATCTGTGTTTTTCCGATGGCCTTAAACAGATTGAAATGCAGGTTCGACACTACGTATGCCATGCTCGATATACACATCACCTGCATCAGGGGAGTCATCTCCACCCATTTCTCCGTCAGCACGATCCGTATAAGGTCCTCTGCCTTTATCATTAGGAACACATTGATGGGCACAACAATGAAGGCTGATGCGTGCAGGATGCGCAGAGTCGACTCCTTCAGCTGAGCCAAATCGTCCTGCACTCTCGATAGCAGCGGATACAACGCCCGCATACTCAGGTCGCTCAGACTGTACGATACATAACCGGAATAATTATTGGCCCTCTCATAAAGTCCCAATTGCCGGGGCGTATAAAACCGCCCTACTACCAATGAATAGAGATTGTTATACACCGCATGCACCAATGTTGTAAAAAGCATCGGCAGTCCAAATGAAACTAAATGGCGGAACGACTCCATAGAGTAATGCCATGAAGGCAGCCAACGTGCATAGAGGGCACAAACGCCAGTCATCAGGGCTGCACCAAGCAGGCTCTGCCCTATCAGCGACCAATACGCATAGCCATGATAGGCCATATAGAGTGCCACTAAGCCCGAAAGCAGCGTAATACTTGTCGAGGCCAAAGCCAGCTCCTTGAAGCGCAACTGCCTTTGCAGCAAGGCCCTAGGAGCGATGCCAATAGAATTGAGGATAAGCACCAGTGCAGAGATGCGCAACATCTTACCCAATATGGGCGCATGATAGAATTCTGCAATCATAGGGGCTGTCAGAAATAGCAAAACGTACATCAACAACGCCATGGTAAGCGAGAAGAGGAATGCCGTATTTAAGTCGGTTTTATTACACTCTTTCATCTGTATCAGTGCCCCTTCCAGGCCAAAGTCGACAAAGGCTCCGGATATAGCAAAGAAAATTCCCTGCATAGCAATCAGTCCATAGTCGTATGGATTCAGCAATCGAGCCAATACAATACCCAGGACAAACTGAATGCCAAAGGTCACGAATTGCTGAACCCCACTCCACAGCAGACTTTTATGTGCTTCCCCCTTCATTATTTAAAAATGAGAAATAACATAATGATAAAGGAAACAGGGGTTCAATTTTTGCCAAAACCCTGTTTCTCCTATTTCAGACATCAACAGCGATTTCTCGGCGATTCGTCGCTGACTGTCTAAGACAACATGTTCGTCTTTCTTAAAACAATCGACATATTCCTTCACATAACTGCCGCGGAACAATACGCCTCCGTCGTCGTAGTCGAAAATCGACTCTCTGACCACATACGAATGATACTTCAACCGGCGGCTTCTCTTGCTGCCAAACATCTCAAACCACCATGCTGACTCATGCCTACGGAGCAGACTCATCAGATAATCTTTCCGCCATAATCCCGCCTGTGTTGTCACGCGATAAGGAGTCTTGCGCCCGTATTCGATCAATTCAACATATTTCTCCGAAACAGGATTCTCAACAGAGGGTTCTAATTGAGAAATCAAGCATATAAAACCTATACTATTATCGCCTCGCATGATGTCTTCACAACGGGCTAAGGCATCCACATCAACAGGACTCTTCAGCCAGAAGTCATCCAGCATGAACAGCACATACTCCTCGTCAACACCGCTGAGCAATGCCATCAGGTTCTCCGACCAGCTACTACTCTTCGGCATTCTCAATGGGCATTCTATATCCATGTCTTCATACCTGAATGTCTTCGAGTCCGTACACAGATACACCTTTCCGTCAAACCCTGCCCAATGCTTCTTCACCAACCAGAAGAACGACGGCCATAAGTCGCTACACTTGTCGCACGAAGATACGACCAAGGGGATATTGTCACTCATTTTTCCTTACTTAGCAGATAACGGTCAAGTGCGTATTTCAAGCAACCGGCGGGATAGAGAAGACAAGTCAGCAAACGATGAGGTGATGCCGAAAACATCGTATGGTCTCGAACAAAAAGCGACAGTGAAATGTAGCATATCACGCTATTCACCCAACCTGGTTTTCGTAGCCGAATTCGTTGTGCATGATATTCACGATGGCCGCGAGGATTGTAGAACAGCAACTTCCGATAACTCATCGTATACCCATCCTGATGATACTCACAGTTCTGCGAAATATACGGATGGAAAATGAATTGATAGTCCTCGTCAATCCTGTCATAAATATAGGCATCTGTCACAAACTTTTCTCCCTCAAAATTGGGATAGGGATAGTTTCTCAGAATATCAGTCAACAGAAAAATTGTTGTTTCCCCACCATAATATCCACAGAGCTCAAAAAGCTTGCCGTGAGTGGGGGCAGCAGTCAAATCATGTCGCCCATGCAGTGACTTACGCACCGACACCATGCCAGCTACAGGCAACTCTTGATAGTCAGCCCGATGAAGATCCCAATAGTCCAGACTGTGCTTCACAACATGCTTGTTCGACAACTGGTCATCACTGTCAATACAAACAAAGAGTTCCGAGGCAGACATACTGACAGCGTGATTATACGCACGCATTTTACCACCATTCTCCTGACAAAACAAACGAATGGCGACCTTACCCTCACGCATCCAACCTTCCACCAGCTCCTTGGTATTATCTGCCGAACCGTCATCCACCACCAGCCACTCAAAGTCCTGGCAGGTCTGCTGGCACAGACTCTCATACAACTTCGGCAGGATATATGCTCGATTATATGTCGGTGTAAATATTGTCAGTCGCTTCATCGCCTCTGTTTCTGTTTTCTTCTTCGATATCGTTTGGATTAACGTTACCGTTCTATCGCATCTTTGATGCTTTGCATGATATACCTTACATCCTCATCCGACATATGCGCCAAACAAAGGTATATTCTTTTTCTTTCAGCCATTTCTACACTTATATTATTTCGTTATTATACTCCATATTCTTTCCAAAGACAGTACAAAGTATCATCTGTATATCTTTGACAAAAGAATAATGATGCAGATAATATCTATTTATCCTTACTTTATCAGGATAAATAACATTATCATTATACCACACCGCCAATTCTTGATCCGTCATCTCATCAATCTGTTCCTGTGGCAAACATCTTCCTTCTTTCATCTTCCTTCTTACATCTGCCAGCATCTCATCTTCCAATCGATACTTCATTGTCGCCGGTCCTGTAATCCCCGGTCTCAATTTCAGCACCTCTCTATCCTCTCCTTCCAACTGATCTGCATACCCAGGTACATCAGGCCTTGGTCCTACAAAGCTCATATTTCCAATAAGCACATCCCATAATCCTGGTAGCTCGTCAAACTTATAATGACGAAGAACCGCTCCAAATGGTGTGATACGTCTATCTCCTGCCACACTTACCGTAGAGCCATTATGCTTCACTGTCATCGTCCTGAACTTATGGCAATTAAATAGCCATCCATCCTTTCCCACCCTCTTCTGAACAAAGAACGCCGGTCCTCCCGGCATCTTCAGTTTCACCAATATTGCAACGCCAAGCAGTACCGGCCACAAAAATGCCAGTCCCACAAACGCTACTACCCTATCAAATATCCACTTCAAAATCATACTATCCTAATCTTGCAATATCTCTAAAAACAACTCATTATTCTCCATCTCCTTCACCACCTTCACATTGCTGGCAGATAGTGCCGATTTGTACGATGCCACATTATCCTTCGATACTGTTTCAAAGAGTCTCAATCCTATTCCAAATCCGACTTCATTCAGCATCTTGTTCATGGCAGTACCCAAGCCTTTACCTCTATAGCCGGCATCCGCCATCCTACCACGATACCCGACACCATGAAAGAAACATCGGTTGAAGCAATACCCTGCAATCTGATCATTCACTTGGTCTACCAGGACATAAGCCAGAAAAGCCTTATTTCTTTGAAGCCGCTTGATACTTTTTGCATCAAACCCATGGGGTCTGAAATAGGTAAACGCCTCCTCTGGCTGATGCTCAAAGAACTCAACTAAATTCTCTGTCGGAATATCCGCAAACTTCATGACGTCATATCCTTCAGGTACGGTCGAAAAGGTAAAGTCCTTCAGTTTCTTCCCATATCTCAACCAGAACAGCATCCCATTCAACCACTCAATGAGATTCCACAGCCACCCTAACTTATCCCTTAATATATGCGCTATCTTGTATAACATTTTCTACAGCACTACCGAGGGAGCTTCGTCCCAGTTAATCATCTGGTCTGCCTGCTCAAGATTCACGAAGTCCTCAGTATCAATTAGTTTTAAGAGTTTTCCGAAAGCGTTTTTCTTACCAAGATTTGACTTGACATATCTCATACAACGATTTTTCAAAGTGCCTGGAATCTTGAAATATGCCTCAAAATCCTCCTTACTCATCAATCCGCTCGATTCTGGAATCAAGTCAGCGATATGGAAATACGTCATCGTATAATCCGACTTTGCCATTTCCTTCTTCACAAAGTCCAATGGAAAGAATCTGAAGTAGCCACCTCCAGAATAGCCTAACTCCTTGCCGAGAAATGCAGTGACACTAATTGGGAACTCCTTTATCTTTGTATTCTTATAGGAAGCCATTGTAGGTGCTTTTTGTCCAAATTGTGAGAAGCCTCCGAAATCACGCTCTGCTGGGAACACCGAGGAATCACGCTCAATCCCACATTTCGACAGGATTTCAAAAGCCCACTTGTTATCCTTACCGATAGAAAAAGCTGGAGCCCGATAACTCTTTACCTTTTTACCGATACACTGTTCTATAGCATCCACTGAGGTTCGTGTATCTTCGTATACTTCTTCCTCAGACATTTGGTTCAACCAAACATGCTTATACGAATGACAACCTATTTCATGTCCTCTCCCCTCTATCTTCTTGACAACCTGAGGAAATTCTGCGGCCATACCACCCACACAGAAGAATGTCCCCTTAAAATTCCGCTCGTCAAGTTTGTCTAAGATTTGGTCAAGATAGGAATCGAACTTATTATAGTTCTCCTGATGATCTCCGAAGTACTTTTTCTCCAAATACCACTCTTCTATATCAAATGTTATAATCTTCATCATGCTACATCATAATCAATTAATTGGTAAAACACGTTTTCCTTCGTCATTGGAGGCAACTTTCCACCAGTCAAATCTCTGAAAACGAGATTGAAAGGAGAATGTTTGACAAATCGTGGAACATTCACATACGTACAAGACAACTTTGCACCGAGTCCTACATACAACATAGGGCCCCACGACATCGATTTCTTCTGAAGATCTATTTGATCCAAAAGATGGCCATTCAAAGTCCCCATATAAGTCTTTACTCCCAATTTATATGCGCCTACAATGCTATTTTTCTGCCGTTGATAAGACGCATAGGAAAGTCGCCAACGAAGGGTCTCTTCTGTCCAATACCTCTGATATGTCTTTTCACCATCTTCTTTTACATTTACTCCGAGTCCAATTTTGACTTCTAAACGGGTAATGAAAGAAAAACCACAATGTTTGATAAACATGGGGAAACTGTTCGCATTTGTTACGGCATATATGAAATCATACCCTTGTTTCTGGGCTTCCTCTACGGCCCTATTCGTTAGCTGTGAAAAAAGTCCCTGTCCCCGATAATCAGGATGAGTGACCACAGCCATTGACCTAAGACATTTTACGACACGACCATCAACCCACATTCGTTCTGGTACAAAAGACTGGTGAGCCACCATCTTGCCCTCATCAAAAGCATTAAAGGAGATGACAATCCCCTCAGGGTTTTTCCTATACCAGAAAAGAAAATCCTCTTTTCTGAATACCAGTCCACGTTGCTTATACACCGTATTCTGGAGATCCACTAATTGTTGCAGCTCCGTATCATTATCAAAATTACACTTTCTTATATCCATATAAGTATGCATTGAATCACAATAACAAACTATTTAATTCATTCACATATGCCTTAACAACTATCTGTCTATCGAACTCACGCTCCATTTTCCTACGGGCATTCTTCCCCATCATCTTTTTCTGATTATAAGGCAAAATGATAAAGCGCTCCACTGCATTTGTAAGACTTTCCACACTACGTACATCTACAAGATAACCAGACCGTCCATCATCAACAGTTTCCCTGCAACCAGGGACATTAGTTGTAATGACCGGTCTGCCATTAGCCGAACTTTCCAAATTCACATTTGACATACCCTCATGATATGATGGCATGATAGTACAGTGAGCTTGAGCAAGATAAGGTCGTACGTCAGTGGTTGAGCCGAGATAATTGACAAGTCCTTTTTTTACAAAGTCATCAAGTTGCTCTTCATAATCCCCCTCTACCCAGCCAAGGATTTGAAATTCTGTATTGGAATACTTCGCCTTGATAGTCTTGACCATTTCGAAGAATTCCTCAGTTCCTTTATCTTTTAGTAGTCTTGAAATAAAGAGAAATTTGATAATACCATCGGAGGGATAATCTTGAAATTTGTGATGTTGGAGATTGACACCAGAACCTGGAATCATTACTGATTTTTTTGCAACTATACCGTGACTTTCCAAAAACTCTTTATTCGTTCTATTCTGATAAAAAACACATTTAGCGTTAGGTATACTTATTCTAAACATAGTGAGAATCAGGAACTTTAACCATCCCCCATTTTCTATTGCGTCACCTAATCCTGTGATATTAGCCAATAGAGGGACACCTGTCCATCTACAAGCCATTCCTCCATACCCATTAGGTTTAATGGTATATGTCAATACAGCGACAGGTTTGGTCTTCTTGATAAGTTTTATATATGCCATCAACAATCTCATGTCTGCCACAGGATTCATTCCCCGCCGGTCAAAAACAGTTTTGATGACATGACAACCTATCTCCTCAAAGTATTTGACTCGCTCGTCATCATCGGGTTCTGAGATATACACCTCAAAACCATCATCAACGATAGCCTTCATAACCTCCTTTCGGAAGCTATGAAGGCCACCTATATTATTTGTCAATATTAGGACATTCCCTTTCATCCTTACAATCTTCCGTCAATAATACTTCTATCAAGCGTACACTTCACATCAAAGATAACATGCTTCGGTTTAAGTAGTCCTGGCACATCCAAACCTTCAAACTTCTTATGAGCTACAGCAGCAATAGCAGCATCATAGCGGTTAGCAGTGAGCTTTGATAGGTCATTAATGATATCTATACCATATTCCTTCTTGGCTATGGAAGGATTTGCCCATGGGTCATAAACTGTAATATCAACATTATACTCCTTCAAAGCTTTATATATATCGATAACCTTGGTATTACGCACATCCGGGCAATTCTCCTTAAAAGTGAACCCAAGAATCAGTATGTGGGAGTCCAAAACCTGAATACCCTTTTTCAACATCAGTTTCACAGTCTCTGTAGCCACATACTCGCCCATGCCGTCATTCATTCTGCGACCAGCCAAGATAATCTCAGGGTTATAGCCATGACGCTGAGCACACTGAGCTAAATAATATGGATCAACGCCTATACAATGACCGCCTACCAAACCTGGACGGAAGGGTAAGAAGTTCCACTTGGTACCAGCCGCTTCCAATACGTCAAGCGTATCAATACCCATCTTTGTGAAGATCTTCGATAACTCATTCACAAAAGCGATATTGATATCACGCTGTGAATTCTCAATCACTTTGGCAGCCTCAGCAACTTTGATGGTTGGAGCGAGATGAGTTCCTGCGATAATGACAGAGCTATAAACCTCGTTGATATACTTACCAATCTCCGGTGTAGAACCTGAAGTCACTTTCTTGATGTGTTCTACAGTATGCTGCTTATCACCTGGGTTTATGCGTTCAGGAGAATAGCCACCATAAAAATCAACGTTCATCTTCATGCCACTCACCTTCTCAACCACAGGGATACACTCGTCTTCTGTCACGCCTGGATAAACCGTACTCTCATAGACAACCACATCACCCTTCGAGATAACCTTACCGACAGTTGTGCTAGCTCCATAAAGAGGAGTCAGGTCTGGATTATTATCAGCATCCACTGGAGTAGGTACTGCGACGACATAGAAGTTACAAGTCTTTATGTCATCAAGACTTGTAGTGCACTTGAATCCATGGTTTTTGATGGCATCCTGAAGTAGGTCATCAGCCACCTCAAGCGTTGCATCATGTCCTGCCATCAGGGCATCCACCCTTGCCTGATTCATATCAAAGCCCACAGTCTGATATTTAGTTGAGAACAAGCGTGCCAGCGGCAAGCCTACGTAACCGAGCCCGATTACACAAATCTTTGTTTCTTTCATATTTTTGATTTTTATCATGTTATAGATTGGCCTTATACCACTCAATGGCCTCGTTTAAGCCCCGAGCGAAGTCATATTCCGGATCATAGCCCAAAAGTCTGCGGGCTTTGCTGATATCCGCATTGGAGTGTTTGATATCGCCCTTGCGATCCGGGCCGAACTTCGGCTCAATCTCTTTACCCAATGCCTTAGTGAGCGTATAATAGATATCTATGAGATATTCTCGTCCGCCATATGCGATATTAAACGCCTGGCCTGCCGCCTCATGAGGAGCCAAGCAAGCCTTTAAGTTTGCCTCAATCACATTTTCTATATAGGTAAAGTCACGACTCTGCTTCCCATCACCATTGATGGTGGGCTGCTCATCGTCAAGTAGTTGCTTTATGAATTTGGGGATAACGGCTGCATATGCCCCATGAGGATCCTGTCGGCGACCAAACACATTAAAATAACGCAGACCGTATGTATCCAGTCCATAATGCATCGTGTACTGCTTGGCCCATTCCTCATCACAACGTTTTGTTAAAGCATATGGCGAAAGGAGATTGCCTTCTACGCCCTCCTGTTTGGGTAGATGAGCCTCATCGCCATATACCGAGCTGGATGAGGCATATACAAACTTCTTCACACCATTCTGTCGGGCAGCCTCCATCATATTCAATGTGCCTTGAATATTATTAGCACAATAAAACAAAGGCATCTCTATGGAGCGAGGTACACTGCCCCATGCCGCCTGATTCAACACAAAGTCAACGTCCTTACAAGCCTTCATACAAGTATCAAGGTCTTTGATGTCACCCTTGACAAACTCATAATTCGGGTTATCCTTTAACAAATCCACATTTGCCTGTTTGCCTGTACTCAGATCATCCAAGCAACGCACACGATATCCGAGGTTCAAAATCGCCTCACAAAGATTAGAGCCAATAAAGCCTGCTCCACCAGTCACCAAGAACAATGAATCCTTGGGGAAAATCAAATGTTTATATGCCATTATTAAATATTATTTATCATTTCATCATACAACGACATCACCAATCTGGCTGTCGTTAACATGTTATATTTCGAATTACTAATGATATAATTGCATGCCTGTCTATCATTCTTCTCTATTCCGCAAACCACGTCAGCCCATTTTGCAGGATTATCGTTTAGTGAACACCTTTTTACGCTATCCAATAAATCAGCCTCTTGCGTAATCGCATCACTCATCACAACAGGAAGACCAGTGGCTTCGGATTCAATAACAGAAATAGGAAAGCCCTCGAATAATGAAGGAAAAATAAAAACATCCATTGCCATTAAATATTCATTAGCATTTTTAACAATACCTGGCAAAATCAGTTTATCTGCTATACCCAATTGTCTCGCTTTTTCTTTAAATTGGAACATCAATGCACCTTCACCGCAGCACAATAATTTTGCATTGGGAATTCTCTTAATCACTTCATAAAAGATATCCAACAAATACATATGATTCTTGGGAGGTGTGAAAGATCCGACATGTCCACAAACAAATGAATCTTTTCCCAAACCCAATTCTTGTCTAACTCTATGAGCTACACTCTCATCATACAGATACTTATCTGTATTAATTGCATTGGGTATCATATAGAATTTCTTATAGGCAGAGAAAGGCTTACCATATAAATGTTCCGCAGCTTTTTCAGAACAGGCAAACCAGTAATCTGCAACTCCTCCAACTCTCTTACTGAAATAGTACTTCAAGAGTCTTTGAATGCAGTTTCCTCTATAGCCTGCACTATGACAATGTGCAATGGTAACACACCCCATTTTTTTTGCTATACGGAGATAAATAGCAGCAGAGTTTGTTGCATGTCCATGTACTATATCATAACGATGGTTTAAAAGAAATGCCTTCCAGGCGTTTTGATACTGAATGTAATTAAATACTTTAAAATACGGAAGTGTATAGATATGACATCCCAAAGCCTTAAATTCTTTACCGATACCATTTTCGTTTTCCTTTAAACTGACAACAAGGTCTACTTGAAAACGTGTAAGATCCATGTTTTTAAGTAAATTCAGTACAAACATCTCTGCTCCACCAACATTTGTACTGATTAATACCATCAACACCTTCGTTTTTTCCATCATCTCTTTTCGATTTTCGACTATACCATACCTCTTATCTTTCGGTAACAAAAAAAAGATTTAGAAAGCAGCTTATCCCAAAAGTCCATTTTCCCATACTCAGAATCCTTTATTATATCGAAAGAAGTGAATACATTCTTATTATGATTCAAAAATGTTTCTAAACTATTAAAGGCTTTCTCATCCATCATATTGGGATGAAAGCAAAATGTGTAAACACCCGGCAAAGGCATTTTCATTGCATGCCCCACAATTTGCGGGATAAATAAGAAATCGTCCCGATAATATGGACGTAATGCAATGGTATCACTGACAATCCTAATATCAGACTCCTCTCGCAATGCGACTAAAGTATTTTCATCAAACGTATGACTGGGAGCAAAAAAATATTGAGGTTCCAGACCATGGTCTTTCAGAATAGCAACTCCTCGACGTATCTTTTCACGCTGCAAATCTATCGGCACGCCAGCAAATTCTGAGCGTTTCCACATAGGATTAATTCCCTGTAATCCATTGTTTGAAATGTAACAATGGTCGTAACCATGCAAAGCAAGACACCATCCCTTCTGCACCCAGCAATGAGCTTTATCCCAAAATCTACTGTCTGGCTTTTGGAGAATTATTTCTTCATCTTTACAATCTGGTACAATACCAACCATCGGCTTAACATTATAATTATCAAGTATATCCTCCATCCTTCCCCACTTATATCTATTCATGGTAGGGCAAGCGTCATCTAGACGTATCAAATATTTACGAATCATCGTTTTATCACTTTTTGATATCTGCCCTATACTTTATATATAGAGAGAGAATGAAGCCAAAGGGCAATGCAAATAAAGAAAAAAGAGGATAAGGAGCTTTCATCAACCATGAATAATTATTTGATATAATAGCTGATGAAGCCAAATGAATATATTGTTTTATATAAAAAGTCAATGGTGCTGGAATTCTAAAATTCTGAATACGTCTTGCAGCAAAACTGTTCGGACTATTGAGATATTGTTTATAAATACCATTTGCCATACCATCCTGCTGATAATCAACAATGCAAATATTTTCATTCAACAAAATCCATTCATATTGCAAATCAAGTTGATCATACATATAGGTAGGATTAAAGTTCTTCTCTCCATTATATGTAGGCTGTGGAGCGACTTCTTTCAACATGTCTGTACGTGTTACAAACTTCACATCTTCAGTATGATGATAACAAAAACAAAGATTATAATAATGGCATTTCTCTATCTCTGGGAAGCTACTTCCTAAAGGAGTACCATCAAGTAAATAATCCAATCCTATTATACCAGCAACATCATTGGATGCCTTACTTCTCCATGTTTCAATAATCTTCTCAACTGCATTGTCTGGCATAAAATCATCCGAGTCTATGCAAACACAGAGCTCTGTGTCCATTAACTCTATGGCTTTGTTATAACCTGTATGAAGACCACCGTTCTCCTTATAGGCATACTGTATCCCAAAACCATTGTCAACGATCATCCAATCTTTAACCAATTCTCTGGTATTGTCCGTAGAGCCGTCATCGATAATAAGCCATTCAAAGTCCTTACATGTCTGATGGCAAAGGCTTTCATACGTACGTCCAAGTGTATGTGCCCGATTATAGGTGGGCGTAAAAACTGTTAATGTTGGTTTATTCATCTTTTCATCATTAACTGATTCCTAAACATCATTCATATTTATGGCAATACCACATTACATGTTATCATTGGGGTAAAGCCTTTCTTAACAATTGATTGAGCTGGCAATGGCTCTGGGTCAGGAATCATACTGACGATATTCATAAAACCATCAGCCATATTAAGAGGAGATTTCACTTCGTTACGGTCAGCAGACATCACACAACGCTTATCAGGAAACTCATTAATATAATCTCTAATAGCATCAGACTTAAAAAGCAGATTGATGGTGCCGAACAACTGTCTGATAGCGTCTTTACGCTTATTCTGTATAGAACCCGTGGACAACTCATGAATGACAAAATATTTTTTGTCTCCTGTATAGTTATAGACGATATAGTCTGCCCTTCCAACTCCCTTTACCCAGTCGTGTCGATCATCAACTCGAAACTGAGACAGCATGTCATCATAATGGATGAAGCGCAATTCATTACCTGACGCTCCATTACCATTGACATAAGTTGCCACGCCAAACCTCGCTGGCATCCTAATACTTCCACCAGGATAGTGCTTAATATCTACGATGTCGAACAATCTGTCTGCAATATCTTCATAACCAACAGTCACAGGATTATTCCATTCCGGCAGATGTCCCCCACGTTGGTTATTAATAATGTCAAGTAATACCGATTCTAACAAAGTAACCATTCAAATAAAATCACAACTGGTTATATTTCCTGTAAATATCTGAAATCGGCTCGGACAGAGACTTGGCATTCACGAGTTTCTGCTCTCCGTCAAGTTTGATGGGGACAGCCGTCCCCGCTACTATCTCATACGCATCCACATCAGCAAATGGCATCCATTCTCCATTATCATAATTGCTAACCTCTGCACGCCGAATCAACAAATTCAAATAGTTTACTATGTAAGGGCTATGAGTGGCCAACATCAAAGTCATCTTATACGAATGGTCTTCCAGGAAGCAACGCCTAACCAGAAAATCTATCAGATGAAGCTGGCTTTCAGAATACAAGCTCAGTTCCGGCTCTTCAATCATCAAATGCACACATTGGCTACTGAAATCGCCGAGGTTTTTCACTGCCCGAAAATCCTGAAGCCGGTCGGTATCAGCGGTGTACTTGAAAAGGGCTTTGTTGATTGACTCTACAGCATTGAAATGACGGGAAAAATATTCAACAATCATGCTCAAAGGCAACACTGTCTGCATTCCAGATGAAGCATTCTGCATACTTATCTTGAAAGAATCATCCAAGCCATAAACTTTATAATAATCAATACCCGCAATTCGTTCCACCCTTAACTGGATACCCAAATAATCAATGGAAAGCGACTTGATGACATCCTTGGCAAGCAAGAAATTCTCGAAAGTGTCCTGCAGATAATAGCTAGCAACGCGCACTTCAGACTTATGATTCAGGAAATCAGGAATCATAGCACGCTTGTCAGAAATAAAACTGACTTTTTCCAAACTAAGGTTTTCTTTCTTAATGATTCCCCCCAACTTTAGCACGCCGTGACGAAATACCATTTCATAATTGTCACGACGATATACTATCTCTGTCGTACCTTTTAGGAACTCGTCAATTCCAGACACCTTGAGAAGACTTCTGAAACGGGTACGGATAGTGGTTTGTCTAAATCCTGATGCATGCAGAAAAGAACGTAGATTTTCCCTCTTATACAACCAGCGAAACAAGGAGAGCACCTTCATCACCGTGCTCTTACCACTACCCGATTCACCTATCAAAACAGTGAATGGACGTATGTCCTTTAACTCTACATAGTCAATAGGACCAAAATTAGATATACATAGATATTCATTCATAATTCTTCATTTTGCTTATTGCGTACAAAGTTACATATTTCCTTTTAAACAAGAAAACTTTTCGGGCTTTTTATGAAGCTATCAACGACAAAACAGTAGTGAAGCCGAAATGGCCCAACAAAATCCACGCCGTTTTCTGGCTATGATTTGTCTTAAATACTGGCAGGGTTAACAAAGGGTATGCTAAGACTATGGGATAAAGGAACCAAGACAAATAGGCTATACGATTGGAGAATATTCCCCTGATAGCCAATACCCAGAATGAATTGGCATACATATAAGTACCTAGCAACAGAAGATAAGTCTTATCATACAATCTACGTTTAAATAAAGTATACGCACCTAATAATATTGGCATAGAACTAAAGAGCAAGAAGTCCCAACGGAAACGATGCTCCAATAATTGTCCATCCGCACTATCATTTTGCAAATTATCTGCCAGACGATCATCAAAATTAAGCATTGACAACATATTGTCAATATAATTACCAACAGCAAGACTGATTACTATAGCTCCAAACCAAGCGATATACATCAATTTTGGTTTCCTCACATAATATACGAAAAACATACATGCAACAGGCAATGCTGTGGATTTATGACATCCGATGGCAATAAACGACAATATAATCGGCCACAATTTGTTTCCTTTATTCAGCAATGCCAATGCAAAAATAAGAAAACTGCAGGCCATTCCATTGCGAATACCATTAACCGAAAAAGGATAAAACTCAAAAGCACCTATACAAAACAGCATCAGCGTAGCCCCATGACAGTTGTCAAGTTTCCGACACCCCGCAAACATCATCACAATATAGAAAAACATGACGATGGTAAAAAAGAAATGGACATCCATCACCTGGGCGCATGAACGCATTAGAGTACCAAATATCCAATCACTGCCGACATCTTCAGATCCCTGCATATCAAAAACGCCATAATTCTGCAAAAACTCATATTTGTTTGCATAGGGCCCTGTATCCCCAAAAGTGCCATCATTGACTACTGGACGAAGACCAAAAAAAAGAATATAAAAAACAGAAAAAAGGACAAGTGGCTGATAATCATCGCGCTTTTGAATAACAGCATAAGAAGGCCAACGCCTCATAGTGTTAAACTTGCTCACCGTCATCAACATCACGACAAACCAGTAAACTAAATAATAATATGATGCAAATTCGGCCATTTGACTCCGTTTATTTCTTTCTTAAAAATCTTAAAGTTATGATATCCGACAAAAATACAATCGGTTTTTCACCTATTAGTCGTACAAACGACAATTTAAGTGAATGCCGAAGGTCTTTATACCACTTGTGTTGAAGCCAGGATCCTGCAAAATGGTGGATACATACCGTATTCTTAGTACACCGTATCTTACCTGTGCGATGATCTTTCGGACAGAAATAATCTGCGGGATACATAGTACATAGATTTGGGAAATCCTGATATTTATTATTCAGGACCAATCCCTTGTTCAACATATAGTTCGTAATGACAGTGGTATTAGTTGTCATATCAAAACTTCCATCTTCCTGTACGAACTTCCTATCATCATATTGATCCAACAGTTCTTTTGCCCAAACCGATCCTTTTTCAGCCGCCATCATACCTGTAGGAACATTGCCGTCAGTCTCGAAACCAGAGAAAGCATGATGATGCAGGAACTTGTCATAACTGCCAAGGACTTCTACATCAGTATCCATATAGACACCACCTTCATGATATATAGCATAGAGACGTACATAATCAGTTACGAAGGCGAACTTAAGGTTCTCGTAAGCCTCACGCACATATTGATTCTGAGTGATATCGAAATTATCTTCATTCCACTCCTTTAATTCATAATCAGGAAGGTATTTCTTCCACGACTCAATGCATTTAACTGCCAATTCTGGTTTCTGGCCCCGGCCAAACCAGCAATAATGAATTATCTTTGGTATCATTTCTGTTTTTTATGTTTATAGCCTACAATATATTCTGCATAAGGCAGATAAGATATCAGATAGGTCAATGCAAAACTAATGGCAAATGTCGACATCCAAGTCATAACAATTTGTCCAATGCCTCCAAAGGCATGAACGATGAAATCAGAATGCCATAATATGTTGCGCATAATAAAAATATGCACGAGATAAATACCAAAGCAAGCATTGCTCAGCTCTGTCAACAATTTTGCCCCCCCCAGACGAAGTTGTTCTATCATGCTTCTTATACCTATAAACCAAGCAAAACTCATAACCACAATCGTAATACTCAGATAACCAAAGACATCAAAGAAATCACCGTCTAAGGAATAGTACCTATGTATAGCAAAAAATACTAAGGGTACGATAATCATTGCTATCATAAAGATAGTCTTGACGCGAGGTTTATAGGCATGCAAATAGTATCCAAGCACAAAATATCCGACATAGCCTGTAAAGTAATACAACATGCCCGTAGTGCTTCTGTTGACATCCAAGAACAATGCCAGTATAGGGAAACACAGGGCTACTGCCCATAGTAGCAGGTAGAAACGTAGCTCTCGCTCACTGGCCCTCTCTAAAAATGGCGACAATATAGGAGCCAACAGGTAGAGACCCGCCAATGTATACATAAACCATAGCACGCCATGTCCCTGTGTCGAAAAGGGAATAGACAATAACGATTTAGGTAATTCTGCTGATTGAATTCTTCCTGTCAGCAATCCCACCACCATATAAAACAACGTCCAAAACAGCAATGGTCCAATGATTTTCCCGATACGCTTCTTTAAGAAATCGCCTGTTTCAATCTTTACAGGTAGCAACAGTGCACCACTCACCATAAAGAACAGACCAATACCTGCCGCCGTCAAAAAGCTCAGCGGTGACAACACCATGCCTGAAATGCCGGCATCAGGATGAGGTGAGTGCATGAGCACTATCATACAACAAGCCAGTATCCTTATATTATCAAGATAAACTATTCTTTCTCGCATTCGTCTCTGTCTTCGTTAAGGAATAAGCTTATATAGCTTTTCTTTTTCCCTTTCATTTCCGTAGTCATGAGTCCGCAAATTGCTAACGATAGTCTGCTGTAATTCCTTGTCAAGGATAAAATCAGCTATACCCTTTGCACAACCTTCGTTGTCCATCGGGACAATACGTCCGTCGACGACATCTTGAATCTGTGATGACGCTGTGGTATAATTGGTCACGACCACTGGCTTGAAGAGCATCTGCGCCTCCCGGACTGTAACACTCTTTCCCTCATAGCGCGAGGGCTGGACATAGATATCACATGCTTTCATATAAGGATAGGGATTGGAACGTTTACCAAGGATGATAACATGCTCATCCATTCCTGTTTCCTTGATTTTCTGACGAATAAGATCTTCATATCCACCATAGCCAATCAAAAACCACCGAACAGGAAGTGAAGAGTGAAAAGTGGAGAGCGAAGAATTAATACGTCGACAGATATCAGGTACATTGTCGTAATTCTTGGCTTCACAGAAACGACCGACAGATAATAATCGGATGCCTTTACCATACTTCTCCAGTTCTTCACTTGCATCAAAATCCTCTGCCCGACTACGAACGAAGGTCGGGGAAAGAATGTTCTCCATTTCCACAATCTTATCCTTCAGTGAAGGAAACACTTGCAGAAATGTCTTGGTGACATCTGGCGAAATAGACATCACATGGTCATACGCACTCCACACAAGCAGTTCCTGTTCCACATTAATGTCAATACGTGTATAGTCAGTATGTATCCAACAGATTTTCTTTTTAGCCTTCACTTTGTCGCGCACAATGTTGTGTGGGTTTAAGTAACTAATGGCCAAGTCATACTCACCAAGATGCTCCAAAGTCGGCAACACTGGAGTAACTGCATCACCAATGTATTGGAACGAAGCAGCACTCTCTGTAATACCTTTCCGCCTCATATACCTCTGAAACTGCCATTTCGCCTTCAGTCGAGTAAATATCACGCGGAAATACCCTTCCTTTAGAACCTGCACCATCGGCTTCTCTATCATAGAATACTCCTTGACTTCCGGAAGCAAATGCACCTCATCAGGTATGAACTGCATCAGTTCCCCTCGATGGGCATGCAGAAACAAATCCACATCATATCGGGAGTAATCGATGGCTTGCAACAGTCCAATAAGACTGATTTCTGCACCACCTAACTCCATATAGTGCATGGAGATGAATATTCGTTTCTTCATTGTTTAATTCTCACCGAACAGTATTATGAACGGTATTATGAAATCGCATCGTGAAGATATTGCTTTGATGCTGCAATATCCTCATCTATCTTGGTCTGGACAATCGGATAATCAATCGTTTCTGATGGTATACTAAAACTGTTACCCAGCATTCTATCCTGCAGTCCATACTGTTCTAACAAGCTATACATACGTTCATTGATGGCTTCCGTACGATTCACCACACAAAACTCACGATGGAAAATCAACGAGAAAGCCGTAGCATGAAAAGAATTGGAAATTACAAACTCTGCATCGCGAATCAAACGGACAAAGTCGAAAGGACCGGAACGCCAGTAATCCTTGTCCGCATATGAAAGTCGAAAAGCTGATATATTATAAATACGTAGGTTACGAGATTTTGCGATTTGTAGAGCAACATCCTTCAGTCGCAGGGAATGATCCGAATCGTACACCAACAGGTAAGGCTCATGATTCTCCTTAGGAGTAGGTATCAACTCATCCCACTGTTTTCGAGATAGGAGAAAAACAGGATCGCACACACTGACACCATCGTTTCTACCTAAAGGTTCTAAAAGTGGGAGAGACACTTTTTCCCTCAAAGAAATGCGTCCAAGACCTTGCAGCATTCTTCGAACAAACGGCTTATACTCCTCTACCACATCCTTTGTAGCAAAACTTGCAGCATAAGCAATCCTTTTAGCTGTCTTTGGTGCAAAATCAAGATAAAAGGCAGCATCACGACCGTTCTGAAACAACGTATTCCATATCTGGTCACTGCCAGCAATATAGACATCTGCCTGAGGAGGATTAGCTTTCAGTTCCTTGTTACTATGATAACGGTGGAAAGTCAAACGAAGATATTGACGTGTAAACTCATCGAACTTTCTCTTTCTTCGTAAAGCCATCAATCTTCCAGGAAGCTTTTCCAAGAGATATAGTTGTTTAACAACCAGCTTGTCAAATGCAGGATTTGACACCGTCCACAACTTGTAATGCCCACTCAGATAGTCAGGCTTATAGTCAATGATCTCGACATCATGTCCCTGACTGCTTAGATAAGTCTGTAGGGCGTATGCTTGTAGCGAAGCACCATGATTATACACATCATGGCAGGTAATCGTCTTTATCTGCATAATAATTTCTCCACAATTCGTCGGGAATAGTATTTCGCCTTCGATGGAATAGAATCCAACAACCATTCTCTTTTACAGGCAACTTTATCTATTTCCGACAATGAAGCATCTGTCTTCAGCATTTTCGTGACATACCGATAGGATGCTGGTCTCCTAGCGTTTTTTTTCATCTGAGACTCAGTTACGACATCAACACTCTCTGGTATCAACGTACAGGAATCCTTAAGGCAATCTATAAGGTTCTTACCCTTCTCAGTAAAAACGAGCACCCCGCTGACCCCGTCCTCATCATTTTGATACTTGGTCCCCCACAAGTCACCAATACGGATATCTGCTGCAGAAGAAAGGTATTTATATTTACATTCATCATAACATGCCTTTCCCAGACACCTGTTCCTCAAAAAGAACCTATAGAACAAATCGCCCTTACTCATAAGAGATGATATTTCCTGTCCCTGACACGAAAAAATCATATTCCAAGAGTCATGCCAGCCCGTCTTTTTATTCCTCCAAGCCACGCTTTCAGCCTTTTCGAGCCCAAATTCCTTCACATACTTTTCCCACATCAGCTTAGAAGGGACACCGTGACAAAAGAAATCAACGAGAAAAAAATGATCCTCTATTTTCTTTAATTTCAAATATCGCCTTAATGAGTCGATTTGACAAGGAGAGCCGAATACAATAAATTTATCCTCATTATTCAACTTTGAGAATCCTGGAATGGTATAGCTCTGAATATACTTTGAGCCAATACTTCCATTTAATTCCTGTTCTGTCTGAGCCACATAATGCTCAGCACGATTCTCTGTTACATTATATCTTACGCCACAAAAATGATAACCATGACGAACAGCATATCTGCCCAGTTCGTATCCGATTCCGCCACTGCTACACTTATATCTTATTTCAGGATCGTTGGAATAGGCAGCATAGACGGCTAAAGGTTTTGTATTACCGTTTACGACATTTGCATCTTCAAAAGCACATACTTTTACACAAAGGCCACACTCTACACACCTATTTCCATCCACATCAGGATACAAGAAACCTTCCTGATTATAAGTTAGTCCAATAGCATCCTTCTGACATGCGAGTTTACATACGCCACATCCATAGCACTCTATATTTCCTGAAACGTTCTTCTTTATCATATCAAAAGTGCAGAATTTTCTTACAATAACCAACAACCATTGTCCGCTCTTTCTCTTCCAGGACCAAGGAATATGTCAAAGAACAGAGCAAAAGAACTATTAATACAACAGAAAGGAATACGAACAGAAGACTTTCTTGTGACAAAAAGTACTTAAACGCTGCCGAGACGACAAGGACAACAAGTGCAACACAAACAGTCTTCAAAAAACTCATCACCAATGGCCAGACTGTCAGTTCTTGAATCAAATGCTTTAATATCATTGTATCACTAATGCAAACACATGCCAACGCCACCAATATTAGTATATATGCAGTCGAAGGGGCAGCAGGAAAACAGAGGAATACGATATATTGGACAACAGGCAGGCACAGGTAGCATACGTTTGTGATAATACACATCAGTTTCAGGCGACCTGTTGCATGAATCCCAATCGTCAAAATACTGATGTATGCTGCAAGAATATTTGATAATAGAGATATACGACAAAAAGAGTTTGTAAATTCAGGAACATCTTTGAGCCAAAGTTCCAAGACAAAGTCCATGTGTACAAAAATCGGTATCGTCACAAGCCACAATAAGGACAAAGACAGACGGATACAGGAACACATCAATTTCTCCATACTTTCAATTTCCCCCACAGAATATCGTTTGATAACCTGTGGGCGGAAAGCCGTAATTACACTAGAAGAGAAGCCGGCAAGAACGCCTTGGACTGTCGATGCAAGACCTGTTGCAGCATTGACAATAACCCCAAAGAAGCGATTAATAACAATATTACTACCCTGAACACGTACAACGAAACCAATTTCATTAAGCACATTCCATCCAGAAAAGTTCAACATTGGCAAAACGACTTCTTTGTTCCACCGTACTCTCAAATTACATTCTGGGAAATGTCGAAGTCCATATATAACATATATATTAAGTAAAAGTATTGCTACAAATAAGAGTAAGAATGCATACGTAACCAATTTATCATAACTGAACAACACGAGTAAAAACACAATTGCGAGTTTCAGTACAACATGGAGCAATTCTATAGATGCGTAAATATTCATCCTCTCATGGGCTATAATATCCGCACTGAAAGGAACCTTAATGATACCAATAATCATAGCAAGCACAGCACATTGATAGACAATATTTGCTGCCGCCATTCTGTTCTCTGGTAACACTAATTTCGAATTGACATACCACAAGCCAATTGATTCTAACAAGACAAATACAATCGCTGCAATTAACAAATGGGTTACCAGACATGAAGAAAAGGTCTTCTTCAACCGTTCCAAATCACCTTTTCCTAATTCAAAAGTAATAAAGCGAGAGGTAGCCCCGCTCATCGCAGCATTTAAAAAACCGAACATCATCACGAATCCTGCCACGATGCTATACACGCCATAGTTTTCTTCACCGAGTGTCATGAGAACCACACGTGAAGTGTATAGCCCGACAACGACTGAGAAGAACATCCAAATGTACAAGACAATGGTATTCTTTGCTATCCGTTTATTATCGTTATTCGTTTCCATTAACAAATGATAACAGACCTTTAAAGGCTTTCTTTGATTTCATGGGCAATGAGTGACGAGAAAGTTTCTGCACCATATTGATCCAGATGAGCAGGATCGTGGAAATACTTCTTATCAAGATTGAAGCTTTTATCAAAATTATGATTCAAAAATGTCACTCCTTTTTCCTTACAAAGCTTATATATCGGTGCATACGCATCTGATTCGCTCATTTTATACCACGGAGATGCGGTAAAGAATAACTCTACGCCATGAGAACGACATAAATCAGCCAACTCACCTAAGTAACTATATTTTAGGGAATCAATACCATCACCTTCGAATTTACCTGTAGGCCCAGGTTCATAATCCATCTCTGACGCCAAAGGAGTATAGCTGAAATCTTTTGCCGTAACTGTACTATGAGAAAAACGCTGCATCAATATCTCAAGAAAAGAAGAATTGTATTTATAAAGATTTGAATGTAGTTTTAGCAGTTCTTTTTCATCAATATCACGAATAACCTCTTTAACTAAAGAATTATCTGAATAGGGGCGCAAGATTCCCAAAAAAGAGGTGTTGTCATATTGCAAAAAATCATATTTTGGAATCAAGTCGTAAATAATAATACGAGGGGTATATCGCTGAAGTATCATTTCAATACGAGGATAATGCAATAATATACCATTCCCATCTTCAGCACAATTATAACATGAAGAATTTAACGCGTCTGCCAGAATACGAGGGTCATAATGGTGAATAGCTCGTGACGAGCCAAAAACCAAAATATCCTCATGCGTTTTATTCACAATAAAATTCCTTCTCCCCCAGTCGCCTTTTATCGTAGAATACAACGCGGATCTCATCGTTATGCCAAATACTGCATCAACGACAACCACCAGTAATAATAGTAGTATAGTTTTTATGACTAACCTTTTCATGACTCAGAAACTAACATATATGAACTGACTCGCATCAAACACTCCACATGAAAGGATAACGCATAGCAATACCACATATACACTCCATCTAAAAATTATGTTTTTATGTGTTAACAACTGACAATGGCGTGGTAAATATTCATCTGTCAAGTCCTTGACCGCGACAATCATCAGCGAAAACAAAATCAAAAACAATATACTCGAATTTACAATTGGTAGCGTCATATTGCAATCGCTGAAAATTTTACGAATCACATTCGTCGCATCTGCTAATGTGGGCATTCGAAAAAAAATCCAAGCAAAATTTACGATGATAAATGTAATAAGAATACGAATGCACTTAACACCCCCACTTGAAATCTTCTTATGAAGGCCTAACATCTTTTCAATAATCTGGCAAACGCCATGCATCATACCCCAGACCAGGAATGTCCAGTTAGCCCCATGCCAGATACCACTGACAAAGAAAGTCACGAAGATATTCCAATAGTTACGCCACTTACTACACCGACTTCCACCCAATGGGATATAAACATAGTCTTTAAGCCACGTGGACAGCGAAATATGCCATCGATGCCAAAACTCCGTTACACTCTGAGACAAATAGGGACGTTCAAAATTATTAATCAGATTAAAACCTAAGAGCTTACCTACACCGACTGCCATAAACGAATAGCCTGCAAAATCACCATAAATCTGGAAAGTATATAGTACACTCCCTATCAACAAAGACAGACCACTCTGATGCTCATAATAATCAAATATCGTGTTAACCAATAATCCAACCCGGTCAGCCATGACAACCTTCATGAACATTCCCCATATCAGCCATCTGAGACCATCGACAGCCTGAGAATAATCAAAATGTCGTTCTGACTTAATCTGAGGCAACAAGTCACCTGCTTTACTAATTGGACCTGAAGCAATCTGAGGGAAGAATGACACAAAAAGCATGTAATACCACCAGTTTCGTTCAGCCTCTATTTTGTGAAGATAGACATCTGCCAAATAGCCAACAGCCTGAAGCGTAAAGAAGGACAGCCCCAAAGGCATCACCCAGTTAAGACCTGGCAAACCCGTTGTAACTCCAATCATCCCCAACGTATCAGAAAGCGTATCATTTACAAAATTGTAGTATTTAAAGAAGAACAAAGGAGAAAATGTCAGCAAGAGAGATATTAGCAGTAGAATTTTTGTCCCCCCTAAGTTATTTTTTCTTCTCGATTCGATTTGTTTGGCAGAAATGAAAGTGATCATAGTCACCCATAATAAAATGAGTGCATAGATTGGCTTCCACTTCATATATAGCCCATAAGAGACCACTAATAGGAAAATATTCCCTAGATGTGACACATTATATTTCCTACACTCCATGCAAGCATAGTATGCAAAGAATATAACAGGAAACATCCAAAGAAAATCGAATGTATTGAATAACATTGTCAGATGTGCATTATCGGGATTTGTAAATCGAAAAAGTTTAATATCTCCTACTTCTTTCTAACGTAGATAGAATAATAACCTTGTTCAGTTATTCCTTCTATTTGAGTCTTATTGAAATTCTTGTTCAAATAATCGCAAATATCCGCTGTGTACTTTTGAGTTTTTTTAAAATCACGCTCACTAATCATGCAATAGGATGCTGCATGAATCAACTCAGCAGCCTCATCAGATTCCCGGACAAAGCCGTTGCTCATACCATATTTACTAATCAATGGCGGGTTATAAGTATTGATGTGCATAACTGGCAATAAATCCATTGCACAATAGACATCCTTACTACCAACCGGAACGAACTGAGAGATTGACTTAGCACATGTTACCTGCTTGTCACGAGTATTGTCACCAGCCCACGCAACTATATCTTTTGAAGCGAAATAGATTGGAACAACAGGAGCTAACAGCAATAGGGCTATGTAGATGTTTTTCCACTTAATTGACTTGATCACATCCATGCATGCAAACAATACCAACACACAGAAAGGCATTGCCAGCATCAGATAATGGGCATAGAACCTCACATAGCACTGGAGCATAAAACCTAGCACAGCCAAGAATGAGACAATCATCAACGACATTTTTCTGGCATCTTTCAGTTTTGCAATCATCACAATGATAGCAACCATCAGTAAAGGAAGCGTGATAAACAGAGACATCCAACCTCCAATCAGGCCAGCAACGCCATCACGCTCATAACTACTGCCTGATAAACCTAACAACGCAAGCGGATCAACTCCCTGCAATAAAAGGAATAGCACAAAGATTGCCATTCCCACAAAAAATCCCATCAACAGATAAGAAACCTTACGAATAAAGGTCTTACTACAGCCTTCTTCCAAGAATAGGAAAGCAACCGCAAGGCAAATATACCCAAGACCATACTGCTTACTCCAGAAAGAGCAAAAGCAGAAAAAGCCAGAAACAACAATCCACTTAAGATTTCCTTTCTTTAAAACATATAAGGCAGACAATCCAAAGAACAAAACGAAAGGCTCCAAGATATAATGACATCCATCAGTACCGAGACAGAGCACGAGACTGAATACTGCGCAGAAAACTGCTATCAATTTGTCACTGGAATATTGCCTGACTATCTTATATATAATACCCGCATTAGCAAGATGGAGTAAATAAAGAAAAAGGAGAGCTATCGTAAACGATGTTCCCAAAAGAGCTATAGGTACAGACATCGCATAGAACGACAAAGGTGTATAGCCTGGAGGAAAATCAATAAACGGGATGTTACCTTCCAAAATCAGCCGACTGACTCCTAAATAATAGGCGGCATCTGGATTAATATCAATACGGAAAAGAGACAGTCCCATCTTTACAACTGCTATCATCGCAAGAAGGACAGTCATCAGAATGAGCAATATCCTACCCGTTCGTTTATTCAAAAATATATAATTCATCTAGAAATCTTTTATGATCTGAGTATTAATTATATTACCCGGCAAGAACTTTCTGCAGTTTTGTTATTTTGACCAATTTCTTCAGGCCTTCAATCACCATCGATATCGGTATACATACAACCAACAATGTCAGGGGGATTATTACCGGATTTCTACTCCAGTAAATACAATCATGGAACCAATAGTAATATATAAATGTATGGAATAAGAAAATGTTATAACTATGCCTCCCCAGAAAGGCCAAAGCAGCAGATATCCATTGCGGAATTCGAATCATGCTGTATAAGACCAATCCGATTGCAATAATACCCGCATCCCACATAAGTACATTCCATGCATAGAAGCGGAAGAGACAAGCTAACAGGAATAATAGAAGAAGGGACATCTTCACCATCCAATTTCCCCCCCCCAGTTCGGGATTATTGTATGCAAAGGCCATTCCACAAACAAAAGCCAAGAAATAGTGACCGAAATCACTCGGACCGAAGAATGGGATAAACATAGCCACTGTTGGGCACATGACCCCTATAGGTATCATTAAAAACCAGATGCGCCTATATCGCCATAATAAAGGATATATCAGATACATTATGATGATAACGCCAAAGAACCACCATGTAGCATTATAGCCATGAGGATGTCCTATAACAGCCTGATGAAGGCCCAGGAAATCGACTATTGCCTTAAACCACCAATTATCGCCATAGACTGTAGGGAATGTACGATGGAAGAAAAGGATTCCTATTGGTACAAATATCAGATAGACGACCCAATAATTCAACATCAGCTTCAAATAGCGATGACGGTAGAAGCTCCAGAGGTTGCCAATGCCACCATCTTTCATCGTCTTTGCGGTAAGACCATATCCTGATAAAAACACAAAGAGGGCGACACACAATTTGGAGAATTCACCTATATTTTGAAAGACGGGATGGTCATGTATTACAATGTCATTGTAGTCCTCACCTGTATACAAGCAATGATGAAAGAGCAACAATACTATCGCGACTCCTTTCAAAACATTCGTATCATTAAGTGTTAAAGCCTTCATGACTGACTGTTTACAGATAAAAAACAAACATACCAAACAATATGACTGCAATGGCTGAAATGGTACGCATGGAGATCGTTTCCTTCAGCACCAAATATGACAACAATGGAACGAACACATAGCCTAATGATTCAAGCATTGCCAACTCCTTCAATTCCAGTCCATGACTCATCGCCCAGATGTTGATTAGCAATGAGCAGAAGAATATTCCGTAAGAGAATATCACCAGAGGATTGATGATCTCAAACAATTTAGACTTATACTCACGATTAGCACTCTTCTTCAGAAAGAGTTGAGACAAGGAGCAAGAAAAGATACCAAGTATAACCAGTAAGTAAATCATTTCTTACTCAACAGAATTAACAAGCCACACAAGACAATTGCCGCACCTAACAGGTTATGCCATGATATCGATTCATGAAATGCCAAAAAGGCTATGGCCAAGCCAAACACCACGCCAAGGCTCCTGAAGAGATAAGCCTGATTCAGAGGAACACGTTTCAATGCCATCTGCCATAGCACCGCATAGATGCCCAGAACGATGATGACCCCACCCAAGCAACAAATATAAGGCTGACTCAGGAAATCATAACCAGAGGCCAACTTGGAAAAGAAGCCTGCTGATGAGTATACGGCTACGGCAAACACCAAGAACAAGACGTTACGAATGGTAAGCCTACCTGTCTTCTTATAAGATTCTTCTGTCACATTCATTGCTCCACATTCACCTCGTCCATTATCACATAAAGTGGACGGCCTTTCACCTGGTCGAAGATCTTTCCAATATATAAACCGACAATACCCAGTTGCATCATGAGCATGCCTCCCACAAACCATATTGAGAAAACCGTAGTCGTAAACCCTGGGAAACTAATTATGCCCAAGAAATAGGCTATGACATTATAAAGAGCAATAAACAACGACGTAAATGACAAAAAGAAGCCAAGTCCAGTCATCATACGAAGCGGTTTATTTGTATTTGAGATAATCGATCCGAAAGCTAATTTCAGAAGTTTTACTAAAGTGTATGATGAGGTACCTTCAAACCGGTTCCCATGCTCTATCGGAATAGAAATGCTTTTAAAACCTACATAATTTACCAACAATCCAAATCCACGATCTCTTTCCGGCATTTGACATACAGCCTTTATCACAGGTTGTTTATATATGCCAAAGTTTGCAATCTTCTTATCTTTCTTTATTCCACTCAAATAACTGAAGACTGCATTAAAAACAGTGGATGAAAGTTTCTTCATGAATTTGTCATGACGTTCAACGCGTTCACCCTGAACAATGTCATATCCTTCCTGAACTTTTCTGTAAAGGCTCGGAATCTCTTCCGGGCGATCCTGCAAATCGCAGTCCATCACTATCACCCAATCGCCCTTAGCATAATTTAAACCTGCGGTAATCGCCCTGTGCTGACCAAAATTGCGACTTAGATTGATACCTTTCACTCGTTTATCAGCAGCACACTCTTTCAGAATCATCTGCCATGACAAGTCGGGAGAAGCATCATTGACGAGAATAATATCGAAATCATTTGTTATCTTCGAGACGTTGTCCTTAACTCTTGTCACAAGTTCATGAACCATCTTTTCTCCCCTATAAACGGGAGAGACCACAGAAATATGGGGCATAACTATTTACCGAAAAAAGAATGTATGGACTTGATAATATATAACACATCTTCATCCTGCAGTTCATAGAACATCGGAAGACGTACCAACCTGTCCGCAAACTTATCACAATTGGGAAGAGTAGGAATACTGGTCTCTACAGAACGATAGTAATCACTGAGGTGAAGACTTAAATAGTGGAATACAGCACCGATGCCCTTTTCCTTCAAATAGGCTATCAACTGTGTGCGCTCCTCCAAGCTACGACAAACCAAATAGAACATGTGCGCGTTGTTGGTTGCATAGTTGGGCATATTAGGCATAGTAAAGAAGCCTTTTGTAGCAAGACCTTTCAATCCTTCTTGATATTGTTCCCATACCGCTTTGCGTCGATCCTGAATCTTTTCCAAATCTTCAAGCTGAGCCCAAAGGAATGCACTATTAATTTCTGAAGGCAAGAAACTGGAGCCTGTATCTACCCAGCCATACTTATTGACCATACCACGGAAAAACTCTGCACGATTGGTGCCTTTCTCCCATATTATCTCAGCACGACGAATAAAACGTTCATCATTCACACAGAGCATACCACCTTCACCACCTGCAGTCACATTCTTGGTTTCATGGAATGAGAAGCATCCAAAATGGCCGATACCACCAAGAGGCTGTCCTTTGTAATATGAATCGATGGCCTGTGCAGCATCCTCCACAACAAAGAGATGATGACGATTAGCAATATCCATAATCTTATCCATATCACAGGCCACACCGGCATAATGAACTGGAACGATCACCTTTGTTTTGTCTGTAATGAGAGCCTCAATCTTGTCCGCATCAATATTCGGATTATTCTCACAGCTATCAGCAAAAATAATCCGAGCACCTTGACGAACAAATGCCAGAGCTGATGAAACAAAAGTATATGAAGGCACAATCACTTCATCACCAGGCTTCACGTCACAAAGAATGGCAGCCATCTCCAGTGCATCTGTACCAGATGTGGTCAAGACGCATTTCTTGAAGCCATATTTTTCTTCAAAAAACTGCTGGCACTTCTTTGTAAACACGCCATTGCCAGACAGCTTCCCTGTATAAACTGCCTGATACATGTAATGAGCTTCCTTGCCTGTAAGGAATGGTTTGTTAAATGGGATCATATTGATTTTATTTATTATTTCGTTCTAATTACACATATATTTCTACTCTATACTTTTGCTACTATTTCATAGGAATCTCTGCTTGACAACAATCTCGCGGGCACTCCGACATAAGCACCTCCTTTTACAGTATCTTTCCCTACATATGAGTGGGCACCAATAAAAGTATAATCTGCCAATTCAATTTCATTTCTAATTGTGGAACCTAATCCCAAGAAACAATTTTGATTTATTCTCGCTCCACCACCTATGCAACAGGAGGGTGCTATCCAACAATTATCACCTATTATATTATGATGCGACAAGACGGCTCCTGGCCAGACCACAATACATTCGCCTATTTCCGAGAAGGGCCCGACGTATGATCCTGGCATTATAATACTGCCCTCCCCTATATCGTTCGTATAAACTTGTGCATTTTCGGAAACATATGTAAGAACGTTGAGTCCTCTTCGTTTACACTCAATATGCTTCTGCCTTCGAACATCATTCATTCGAATATACCCTATCGTATTCAGAATTGAAACCTCCTTTGTATTAATACAGCTTTCTAATTCTTCAAATGGATATACTGGTAGGCCATTGAATGTATCACTATCTAAGAAAGCTTTATCCACGGTAAAACCTATGACCTCAACATCCTCTTGATTAAGTATTACACTTAATTGAGAAGAGAACATTGTGGTGCCCAAGATAATGACCTTATTACTATCTTCCATTTAATAATAAATCAATTATTATGTAACTTAGAGTTATGAGATAAATCATTCTTGTCAACTCTATAGTCAGATTTATATATTAAATACCCACTGCGATCTCCACTACATTCAATGTGTTGCAAAACTGGATTTGTGACTTCTGCTTTGACTATTTCAGTGAAGGTTTTGGAATTATCTATCACAGGCAGTAATTCTTTCGTCTCTTCAGAAAGGAAGAAAACTCCTGAAAAATTATGCTCCGAAATAATAGGTTCATGAAAATCGCCAAGAGCAACCTCAATGACACCCTTAAGAAAATCATAACCTGTTGATAGACGAACCAAGTCCGATCCTATGAAATCGCCACCCATACGAGCTCCAATTTCTATTACTCGGATATCACCATCTTCTGTAATCTTTAACTCGGAATGTGAAGCACCATACTGAATGTGGAGCGCATCTAATGCATTCAGAACTATATCTTTTACTCGTAACTTTATGTCTTCCGGCAATGATGAAGGTTGATGATGCTCTAATTCCACGAAATAAGGAGCACCAGTCGTTACCTTATCAGTAATCTGAAGAATCGTGTGCTTCCCCTCGTTAGAAATAGACTCCACACTGATTTCACGCCCCGTTACAAATTCCTCGATAATTGCCTTGTATTCAAAAGACTCCTTCTGAGCTCTTTTAATTGCCTCTTCTAATTGTAATGGGTCTAAAACCTTCTCAACGCCTCGGCTACCTGAACGGTCAGTGGGTTTTACAATCAATGGGAACTTAAACCCTGTTATCTGATAATGATTTTCATCATCCACCAATGTAAACTTTGGGGAAGGTACGCCATTGTCCATAAAACACTGGCGCATCTTGTATTTATTAGTCGTTACTTCTGAATACTCATCGGGATTAGAACGCAAACCCATACGAGAAGCGACATAATTGACTGTGACTACAGCTGTATCAGAAGCAATAGTAGTGATGCCATCAATATCGATCTCTTGACACTTTTTTAAAATCTCTTCTTTCTCAATGATAGAAATTGGGTAGAAGAAATCTGCCACATCTGCACAGACAGAGCCTTCACGCCAAGCAAAACAGTGGGTCTCAATTCCCATTTCCTTGGCTTTCTTTACTATCGGCAGCTGGAGGTAGCTACCACCTATGATTGCAAGTTTCTTTTTCATATTGCTATAATCTGATAAGGAGTGAGGGGGCTGGAATAGTTGCTCGGAACCAGCATGGTTCCTCACTCACTTAACAGAAATATCTTCGAAGGAAGATGGAAGAGGGAAGAAGGAAGAGGGTACTTCCACTACCCTATCTTACGTATTTCCTTATTTCTTTGCTTCTTCTTTATCCTCTACTGTATTTAACGTTTTGCATGTTGTTATATGAGATGGAAGATTGAAGAAGGAAGAGGGAAGAGTATTGCTACCGCTTTCGTAATCATCCGTCCTATTCCCATTTCTATCAGCTATTCTTCATTGAGTTTCTTGCATCTAGCAACCAAAATCTTCACCAACTCTTCACAATCCGTATAAATACTTTCGTATTGTTTGTCGTCTAAATAACTATTTCTATGTAATAAATCAATCCAATATAAGCTTTCACGAGCTTCCTTCAGAGCAATGAAGCTTTTGGATTTGAAGTCTGCCTTGCTGACTGCATTGCAGGCTTCTGCATTGTTAGCACCAATGCTGGTGCCTGCTCTGAGCAATTGGTTGCACAAGTTGCTTACAGATTGTAAGTAAACGGGAACAAGAGATGTCTGAAGGCTGATGGAAGATGGCTGACGTCCTTTCTTTCGTTGCCTTAACTGCATCTTTGCCTCCTCATATTCCTTAGCGGCCTGACCCAGCAAATAGTCGTTCAACTTTATTATGCGATCGCTAAATGCGAGGCACTTCGCTTGGATTGAATCTCCAATTTCACTCATCGTATATCAGCTATGGAGGTAATTCACCCTTCAATCATATTTTTTATTGCGTCTAAGTCGGCATTATACTTGTTCGTAGCAAGATATTCTAGTACCTCTTGAAGTTTTGCCACTTCCGGCGACTGGCGCATCGTCTTGCATAATTTTAATATTCTTGGGTCTTTCTGAGTTGATACACTATCTTTTGTTTGTTCAATCAGTTCGGCAAGGTCCGAAGGCAAATTAAAATCCTCCATCTTCATTCCTATAGCATCAACATTTGCTTTGATGAAAGTCTCCATTGCCTTGTGTTCTCTCCCTACTTTTATTACATAATGATGTTTATCTTTATGCTTTAAAAATGTAAGGTTGTCTGTTCTACCTATCTCGTCAAAACTCTCTATATAAGATATCTTCCTTTTATCATTGTCTATAATACCAACGGCAAATGCATCCTTGTAGTGTCCTTTCTCCATCTCCCTTGCCACCTCATTGCAACTATGTTTATGACTTACCTTAGCATCCAACAATGAAGCAATAAGTGTCGTGTCAATAAAACACTCCGGCATAATCTCATTATACTTCATCACCAAGTCTTTCTATATTAAAGAATGCATCCACTCCACTTTCAAACATATCCTGAACGTCAGCCTCTGTTGCGCTTTTTACCACAGAGCCGTTCTCTGTTGACTGGATATAGAACAATCCGAAATCATACGTTTCTCTTTCCAACAAGATGTCCAGTATATATGGACTGTGGGTTGAGATAAAGAGCGTATTACCTTTTCCCATATTGACAAATCTTAGAAGTGACTTCATCAGAATTTGCTGGGTAGGAGGAAACAGATTCTCTTCCGGCTCTTCTAGAAATACTTCACAATGATGGATTCTTGATATATTAAGGAGTCTTTCAATTAGCCATTTTCTCATTTCTGGATTGGGAATGTATTCCTTCTCCAAGCCGGTTTCTTGATTAATTGTCCCATACTTTGGATTTTTTATTAAAGCCTCACCTAAGTTCTTAGCATAAAAATCTACCAGCAAATCTACCAAATTATCTATTTCCGACTTATGCTTCACTGAGTTGTCTTCTCGCTCGCGATACTTTTTGCTAGTAATATTGACTAAATGAACATATATGGGTATCAATGATTGAAGACCACTTGATACATTCGTAAACGGAAGAAAACGCCCATCCTTCATCTTTACATAGTCCATATCACTACCTTCGTCATAATGGTATGCCACGTCAAGATTAAGGATATCCTTATCATTTTCAATAGATTTTCTGGCATCCGACCAGTCTGCCATAAAGTCTTGAATATTCTCAGCAACCGACTTTACCTCAAACCAGTTAGGTATGACGGCTACCAGATTTCTTTCTGCGGGTACATAACTTACCTTTGGGCGCTTGTAATCCCATCTCTTCTCCTTCCACTCATACGAAAAGCCGTTTTCATTATCATAAGAGAATTTTATAAAATCCGACTCGTATCCAATATATGTATTATCATGTGCATACCCATTCAAGCGGTGGAAGTTCATCAGTTCTTCTAAAAACACGCCATTCTTCTCAAAGCGCTTCGCGTTCTGTTCTATTGCTATGCGTTTCTCCACCCACGTACAAAAACAAGACACTTTTAGAACACAACTTTTGCCAATGCTTTGCTCACCAATAACAACGTTAACATCCTTAAGAGAGATATCAGCATACGCTATAGGTCCAAAGTCTCGTATGATAATACTTTTCATATCTGATTCTTATTATTTCTGTCTCACTTATCACTGGGGCCAAACTCCACTGATAGCTTTTTCCTCCTTATCCTTACTTACCGCAGCAGTGCTTATATTTCTTCCCACTGCCACACGGGCAGGGTTCATTGCGCCCTACCTTGTTATATCGCTTCTGCGCATCCACGCGATCCTCCAGTTCAGCCTTAAACTCACTCAGCGCAGCGTTCTTTTCTTCCAACTTCCTTATCTCAGCCCTCAACTTAGCTACTTCACCATCCCCTTCTTCTTGAATATACGCTGACATTGTAGAGCGGAAGCATACCTTAATAATCTATACCATTGGAAAACACCGGGGTGTGGGGCAGAGCCCTAGGGTTGTAGCTTATAGCTACTGGTGCTCCAAAGGAGCGGGGGGAGGGGTGCGAGCTTTGCGAGCGGGCGAATTAAAACCTGCGACTTGTCCCCCTACCCCTGATAATTTTTCGAAGCTAGAAGTTTACTGTATGATCGGGCAGCCAATCGGTTTCAAGCTGGAAGGCTGAAGTGGTTAGAGATGTGGCGGTGTAGATAGGACCGCGGAGTTTGGTGATGCGGTTGCGCTTCAAAGGAACGTTATGGATGGTATGCGTACATATCGCATCGCCAGCTTCGTTTAACACATCGACCGTCACGTTCATCGTCTGCTCATCACTGTAAAGGAAGGCGAAATTGATCGATGTAGATGCTGATCCTGCAGGGGAACTGACTCCTACGGTATTACTAAATCCCGTGTTGGTGGTTGCCAATCCTGTAGAAGGATTCAAACCTTTGCCACTGGCAGAGAAGGTCGTTCGCACCTTTTTGGCATCAGCCAACTTACCATCGGTAGATACGACGAGTACCTTAGCCACTATTCTTTCCAGCGTTGCACTCAGATTTACCGGATCTGTACCCGTGATGTTCACCGCCTGCGTCGCCACAAAGGTCTCACGTACATGGTCACTGGTGTACCCAGCCACCGTCGGACTCGTCAATGTAAACACATCATCTGCGAAATAGCCACGGCCCACAACCACCATCGTGTAATTGCCTACAGGGAGATTGCAAGAGAACTCACCAAAGGTCGTGTAACTCGTGTTGTCACCACGTAACTGCGTGTGCTTGTACACCTCCGTCGCACCAGAGTAGAATGCCAGATCAATAGCTCCTACGGCATCGTAAGAAGCCGGATTTACAACTGCACGCGTCATGCCTCCTCCCGATGGCATCTCCTCCGTCGTCACGGAGAAGTCACTGACTCGCACCGTCACTGGTGCAGTAGCATCCTCCTGCTCTTTAAGGTTCATCACTTCCTCAGAACAGCTGCTGAGGGTTAATACTGCGCTAAAGAAGAGCGCATAGCCACTGAGGGCTGGGAAATTTACAAAAAACTTTTTCATTTTCGGTCTTTCTTAGAGTTAGACTTCAAAACTTAACGATGCAAAGATAAGAAGAATCTCCGAGAAGACCAAATTTATTTAAACTCTTTAACTTTAGAAAAACCTGTTTTTAAACACAACTTACAAATCCCCTTCCCGACACAATACAGAATCCGTTGAGATTCAATGTGTTAGTTAAACTTTAACGTACATTAACAAGTGGAAGTCGGGATGTTTGTAGAAATCGATTTCCTTTATTCCGCTGCAAAGGTACTGTTTTTTTCTGATTAAAACAAAAAAAAAGCCAATAATTATACGAATTTGACAGAATTGTCGTAACTTTGCATGCAGTATGCAGCAATTAGACAAAGAAAAGGCCTACTGGTTTGTGTTGGGAACGACTACCGTGAATCGCGAAATCAAAATCTATGACGCGATGAAACTCCAGCACATCGAGTGTTTTGTGCCTCTGAAATATCAAGTGAAACGCGTGAGGAACAGGCAGCAGGAAACATTAGTGCCTGCCATCGCAGGACTAATCTTCGCCCGCGGGACAGAAGAGGAGCTGAAAGACTATATGCTCAGCTCGAAAGACCGCCTGTTTTTCCGCCATTCTGCTTATTCTCATCATCAGGACCGCCTCATCGTCTCTGACCACGACATGCGACAGTTTATGGACTTCGTCGCAGCGCACCAACAGGTGGTGAACTACTTCTCGCCAGAAGAGATCGCATGGCGCGAGGGGGAACTGGTCAGAGTAACCATCGGGACAAAGGACTACGAAGGGAAGATTGTACGGATCAAGGGGAAGCGGAAGAAAGTGTTTGCCTTGGAAATCAAAAATACTACATTTGCAACGGTGGAGCTGACACCGGAGCTGATGCAAAGCATTCAGACAGAGGAACAGAGTAAAAGACAGAGTAACATAATAACAGATTTAAAGACAGAGGAACAGAGTAAAAGACAGAGTAACAGAATAACAGATTTAAAGACAGAAGAACAGGGTAAAAGACAGAGTAACAGAATAACAGATAATAGACAGAGTAATAGAATAACAAAAAAGCTGGATGACAGAGATGATTACCGGTCGAAGGATGTGGAGGCGGATAAGAGGTTGTTGTTTGAGAAGGCTTTCAGGCTGTTGTTTGTCCTTTCGGACCAACAAATCAGTATGATAAGAGAGTATCAGGTGACTCAGAAAGAGATGGAACGGGCCATGAAACGACTGGGGCGGTATAAAGGTTTCACGGCTGCCACTGAAGGGGAACTGGCACTGCCCTTGTTTATGGGGGCTATGGTGACTGGGGAAAACACTGAGGCGGCCACAGAACGACTGAAAAAAGCCATGGAAAGGCTGAAAGACAGTAGTATGCTGAAGTTCCGGATGAGGTTCTATCTGGCGAAACTGACAGGTGACCAGGGGGAGATGGAGAAGATCACACAGACCATCCAAAGTTGGAAGAAACAGCCGCTGCAGCGTAAGCAGAGGGAATTCCTGGAAGAAGTCAAAGGCCTTCTTTGACAGAAGTTAACGAAGTTAAAGAAGTTAGGGAAGTTAAAGAAGTTAGGGAAGTTAAAGAAGTTAAGGAAGTTAAGGAAGTTAAAGAAGTAACAGAATAACAATTAGTCCCGCTGTATGCGGGACTAATTGTGTGGTTAGGAGAGGCCGAGGAGGGGCTGGAGGTCTTTTTCCTTGTAGAGGATCCAGGCGGTGGTGAGGAGGAAGGCGAGGATCGTGAAGATCAGACACTTCGACGCACGCTGAGGACCGGACTTGTGAAGAGGTACTGTGGCAGACTGGAGGGTCGTGAAGGCTGGCGTCTCTTCCTGAACCTTGGCCTTGGCCGTCAACAGCTGCGCTGCCACCTGCAGGTAGGCATTATATTGGAGCTGCATCTCGTTCTCCAACTCGTTCTGACGCTGACGAACGGTCTCCAGGATGACATCCTGGTTGGCATCGGCAAACTCCGCATAGAGACGGCGAGCCTTGTCGTAACGTGCCTTGGTCTCAGCATAGAGCTTTTCATTATACGCCAAGTCGACACGGACCTTCGAGGTGCGGTAGTCGATGATGAACTTCTGAAGACGCTCCTTGACGCTATCTGCCATCTGCGCAGCGACCAAAGGATTCTGGTCGACCACATTGATTGTAATGACCATCGTCTTCTTATCCACATCACAGATGACCTTACGATTAATCACTTCTGCAATAGCCGCCTGTTTCGGCGTCAGGCGGAAGGGATTGACCTTGGGCTCTTCCATCGTTTTCTGAGGTGCAGAGCCTCCAAACAAATTTGACCACCAAGGACCCTTCTGCTCATTGGCCAAATAATTGTAATAGGACATCGTCCGAGAGGGCTCGCCCTTTTCCTGATTCCCTTCAAGCGTCACCTTCACCGGGAACAGGGATGTCTTAAAATCGACCGAGTTCATCAGGTCGGGATAGAGCGAGGGATAGATAGCATCACCTCCTGCCTGGGGACCATTAACATTCAGGCCAAAAGAAGAAGCGATACCACCAAGCCCACCCAAAGAAGAGGTGTTCGACTTCATTTCAGGCGCCAACGTGACCGTACACGTATAGACATCGGGCTGAGCAAGGGTATAAATTGCAGCCAAGGCAAAAGCACAGGGCAGGATAATCACATAGAGCCATTTGTGCTTGAGCACATCCTTATACATCTTCACAAAATCAAGAGAAGACTTTTCCTCCTCTTGCTGTACTTCCATCTGCTGATATTCTTCGTTCATAGTACACAGTTATTTTAAGAGGTTAGCGATGGATACAAACATGGTGGTGAGGGAAGCCAACGAACTCGTTACCGAAATCATACTGGTGAGGTTAGCCAGGTCAATCGTACGCTTACCCTTCTTCGGTACAATAATCTCACAGCCGGGCTCCACCTCGCCCTTACGGGCCTTAGTGACCAGACCATTCTGATAGAGGATGTAGGTCTTGGACTTTCTGGAGCGCTCACCATAACCACCTGCCTGGTTGATATAGTACTTATAATTCTTGCCATTCATATAGGCCACGGTATTCGGCAGGAGGACATTACCCGAGATCTTGATCGTCCCATTGTATTCGGGGACCACCAGACGGTCGCCATTCTTCACGACAAGGTCATCATCGCCTCCAGGATTGGCCAGAGCCTTCTCCAGATTGATACCCACTGTATAGGAATTCGAGGTTGCCAACTGGTCGAGGCTGACTGAGTCCTTGGCATCGGCATTGACCTTCGCCAACTCAATGGCCTTCTCCAGACGGGCCTTCTCATCAGCCGTCATGATGCGCTCCAAACGGGCTCCCCGCACATAGGCATCGGGCGTCACACCACCAGCAGCCTTAATGAGATCAGACAGACGCTGGTTCTTTTTGGTCAGGGTAAAGCTGCCCTCATAAAGCACCTCACCAGACACGCTCACCTTACGGGCTTCCTTGAAGACCGGACTCCGGCGGACATCCACAACATCATACGGCTCGAGGACAAAGTCCTTCCCGCCATCCACGACAAAGCCATCCTTCAGGGCGAAGGAGAAGGTCTTGGAAATCTCCGAGCCCACCTGATCGGCCTTGGGGTCGCGGATACGACGGGATACATCAATCTTGACGGCAGAGGCCGCATCAGTCAGACCACCTGCCCGCAAGACCAGATCCTCCAAGGACTCATTGTCGGCATATTCATAATTGCCGGGGAACTGCACCTCACCCTGGATGGTGACGGTGCGCTCACGCATCTGCTCCTCAATAGTCGGGATGAAGAGGATATCCTCATTCTGGAGGGCGACATCTGCAGAAGTGCCTTCCATGATGCCCTTGACATCGACAGGAAGAATCTCCAAAGTGCGGTTAGGCTTGACCCGACGGAGGACGGCACGAGCCGTAAAGGCCTCTTCCATCAGGCCGTCAGCCGCCTCAATCAGCGACTTCACGCTGGAGACCTGATCGCCCAGATGATACATACCCGAGCGGAAGACGGCACCACGCACCTCGACCATGTTCTCGTAACGGTCGAGCATGGAGTCGACAGAGATGAGGTCGCCATCATCGAGCTTGAAGTCGGTCATGTCGAACTCGTTGATGTTATAGACATTCTTCAGACGTCCGCTGTTGCGATACAAACGGACGGCCTTGCGATAGGCATTGCCCGTGAAACCTCCGGCATAGTCGAGCAGGGTCTTGACACTCTCGCTCTTGCGCATCTCAAAGGCCATCGGACGCTTCACACAACCCTCCACATCGACGATGCAGTCGTAGGGACCTACCTGAATGACATCATTGTCCTGCAGACGGATGTTGCCTGCCAGACGACCTGTGAGGATGTACTGGTAGACATCGACCGTCGTGACCTGACGTCCCTGACGGAAGACCTTGATGTTACGCAGGGTACCAATCTCGTTGGTACCACCTGCCATATACAGGGCATGGAAGACTGTCGCAAAGGCACTCAGGGTATAAGAACCGGGCATCAGGACCTCACCCATCACATTGACCTGGATGGTACGGGTCTGACCCACTGTGAGTTTCAAGTTACTGGAGGCATAGCGCGTACCCAAGGTGCTACGAAGACGACCCTGCGCCTGTGCCACGGTGAGACCACTGACCTGAATGGGACCATAACCCGGAACGGTGATGGCTCCATCGGGAGAGACCGTCAGCTCCTCCGTCTTCTGGGAGGCGCCATAGATATCGACATAGACCTGATCGCCAGGACCGAGGACATAGTTCTGCGGCGTGGCCAGGTTCATGTTGGGCTCGAAATTCAGATTGCGCTTATTGAAGATGTTACGGCCAAAGACCTCCCTGCCATGGAAGAGGTTCATGACACTATCCGTCGGACTTTCCGCAAAACCAGCATTGTCACCCTCTTCATCTGCCGGGGCTTCATTCGTCACCCCAGCCTTACCCATGGAACGCTGTGTGGCAGCATTCTGCTCACGCATCCGGCTGTCGGGCGTACCCACCTTGTCCTGTTCTGCACCCATACGGCGATTCGTAGTCTGTTCATACTGTTTACGAACACGCTGGATCTGATCGACCCTCACACCTTGCTGCATAAGACCTGTCACCACTTGAGACTGTTTGGTTCCGGACTTCATGCCTTGTTGCAGCGCCTGTGACACCTGGGCATCACTCATCTGCGAAAATGCCATTGTCGAAGACAACAGCATCACCAAAAACATAACGTATTTTCTCATCACTTGATTATCTTAATCCTTGCGGAGAGAACAGGATTCGAACCTGCGAGCCAGTTT